>Ga0224722_1001796_pt1 | contig 11729 bp, 6 predicted proteins | sample Balambano_FR1_Me_FD_161646 | JGI IMG/M metagenome (GOLD analysis project Ga0224722, IMG submission 161646) | Freshwater sediment microbial communities from Lake Towuti, South Sulawesi, Indonesia - Balambano_FR1_MetaG | ecosystem: Environmental > Aquatic > Freshwater > Lake > Sediment | place...
ATTATTTTCCAGACGAAGCTAATGTTGTTGCTGCATCCAGACGTTTACTGCCGAAAAAGACGATCTTGGTAGTGGACGCCTACATTACTTTTCACGATCGCGAAGCTGGCTCACTCAGACTATTTAACCTCCTTTGCATCTTTAAAAAGCTTGGCTATGCCATTATCTTTTTACCTGACAACGGCATGGCTCATGAGCCCTACAGAACAGAATTACAGCAGATGGGCATTGAGGTTTTATTTGCTACAGCCAAACAGCCAGACATTCTTCAGCAACTAGAAAAGCGCCTTTCCTACATTGATATTGCTTGGATTTGTAGGCCAGATCTCTGTAGTCAATACTCGAAAATAATACGTCAAGAGAATAAGATAAAAATTGTCTATGATACGATAGACTTGCATTTTGTTCGGCTAAGGCGGCAGGCTGAACTGGAGTCTAAATTTATCAATGATTCTAAACTCGAGGGTGAACAGCCTTCATGGCAAGATGTTAGAGATCTTGAAGTTACAGTAGCTCACGGAGCTGATGCCACAGTTGTGGTTACTGATGTTGAAAAACAAGCCTTAAGTTACTTTGATATTTCTAGGGTTTGGATAGTTCCTTGCATGTACCAATCTTACCCAGGCCATCTTAGAGATTTTGACTCTCGAGAAGGTTTACTGTTTATCGGTAGCTATGCCCATACTCCTAATGTGGATGCGGTGATCTGGCTGTGTGAGCAAATTATGCCTAAGGTTTGGGAAATTGATCCATCAATTAATCTGACACTTTTGGGAAGTAATCCGACTGAAAAGGTACAAGCATTGGCTGGCGATCGCGTGCTGGTTCCTGGGTATATCAAAGATGTTGAACCTTACTTTTTAGATAGCCGTGTTTTTGTAGCTCCTTTGCGCTTTGGGGCTGGCATGAAAGGGAAAATTGGACAAAGTTTATCCTACGGATTACCAACAGTAACAACTTCCATTGGTGCGGAAGGCATGGGCTTGGTACATGGGGTGAGTGCGTTGATTGCAGATGCGGAATCAGACTTTGTTCAAGCAATCCTTACCCTGTATCAAGATCTTGAACTCTGGCAGTCAGTCTCTAACCAGTCGCTCAAACACATTCAACAGTTCTCTCGTGAAAGTGTGCAGACCACAGTTGGTCACCTGCTGGATTCTTTGGAATGAGTCAACGCCCTTACACAGTAGTGCTGCTGGTACCGACGGGGATTGGCGCGGCGATCGGAGGCTATGCAGGGGATGCACTGGCGATCGCCCGTGCTGTAGCTGATATTGCCGACTGCCTAATTACCCACCCCAACGTCATGAATGGAGCTCAACTGTACTGGCCATTGCCGAATGCACTCTACGTTGAAGGTTACGGCTTGGATCAGTTTGCAGCAGGGCTTTGGAGTTTGCGGCCTGTCCACCAAAACCGAATTGGGTTACTGCTGGATCGAAGCATTGAACCTGAGTTGCAATTGCGTCATTTGCAAGCAGCTAATGCTGTGCAGGCAACGTTGGGACTGGCACTAACGGATTATGTGGTGACTGACGAACCACTGGGGGTGTGTCTGCAACAAGCTGCATCGGGAGCAACCTGGGGAACAATTCAGCAACCCGATAGTTTGCTAAGAGGAGCCGAGGCACTGATTAAAAAGGCGGGGGCTGAGGCGATCGCAGTAGTAGCTCGCTTCCCCGATGACACCGATAGTCTGGCGCTGCAAAACTATCGTCAAGGTCAGGGCGTGGATCCACTAGCAGGGGCAGAAGCAGTGATCAGCCATCTAGTGGTGCGAACTTTCCGGGTGCCTTGCGCCCATGCTCCAGCATTGCAACCACTGCCACTGGACCCCACCGTCTCGCCCCGATCGGCAGCAGAAGAGTTAGGCTACACGTTCTTGCCTTGCGTCCTAGTGGGACTTAGCCGTGCCCCACAATTTGTAGTTTCTGACAGAATCGTCCTACCTCAGGCAGGCGATATTTGGGCTAACCAAGTAGATGCGATCGTCCTACCAGAAACCGCCTGTGGGGGCAGTGCTGTGCTAAACCTGGCAGAACGCCTGATCTCAGGGATTCCTACCCCCCGCTTGCTAGTAGCGGTGCAAGATAACAAAACAACGCTAGAGGTGACACCCGATGCGTTGGGAATAGCAGCGGTTCGGGTTAGGTCTTACCTGGAAGCGTTAGGTGTGCTAGTAGCACATCGATCGGGCGTTAGTTACCAGGCCACTCAGCCAGTAATACGACCACTGCAACCCCTGGAAGGCAATGCACAATGGTAGGATAAACCAGATCTTGCAAATATCTGGCTGTGGCGCAGCAACCTCCTGACGATTCTGAGTTTGAGACGTTAACCAGAACCCAAGTGCTTTTGGCAATGGGCATTACGGCGATCGTGCTGCTGGTAATCGCCAAACTGTGGATGCGGTTTGGCCAAGTGCAGATCTTGCCTATCATCTGGTCACTCCGGGCTGTTGTGCTGGGTCTGGGTCTAGGTACTGGCATCACACTAGCCAGTTCCCTTCTGTATCGAGTGTGGAGCGCCTATCGTCGCAGCGCCGATCACTACCTTCACCTGGTGCTGAGGCCGCTGGCACTGCCTGATTTGCTGTGGCTGGGATTACTGCCAGGACTCAGTGAAGAGCTCCTGTTTCGTGGTGTGATGCTACCGGCGCTAGGGCTGAATCTAGAAGGACTAATCTACTCCAGCCTTTGCTTTGGGGTGTTGCATCTCAGCAGTTGGAAGCAGTGGAGCTATGTGTTGTGGGCTGTGGTGATTGGTGGGGTTTTGGGGCTTAGTGTTTTGCTAACGGGGAACCTGCTAGTAGCGATCGTTGCCCATGTGGCCACTAATCTGATTTCAAGCATTCTTTGGAAGTGGGATCATTTGTCAAGACCTGAGCGCATTTGAGTGCATAGAGATGGGATAACTTAGGCAAACTGCGATTTGTAGTATTGAGTGAATCAGCTTTGCCACTTGCGCTTGATTTTGTTTGCTGTTTCTGAGTGATCAAGGTGAGCTTGTGAATTTTACTCTTCAATCTGTATTGATCCCCACAGCTTCAGACTACGAAACCGTTGATGTGCACATCGTCGATGGGCGAATTGCAGGGATTTCGCCGCAGCTAGACCCAGTTGGAACGATCGTCGATGGGCGCAATAAATTGCTGTTACCTGGCTTTGTCAATGCCCACACCCATTCATCAGAAATGTGGCAACGGGGGATTATCCCGCCGCTGCCGCTGGAACTGTGGCTGGCAGAACTGTACGATTTTGTGCCCCTCGATCCAGAGCAGGTTTATCTGAGCGCTTTGGGAACGGCGATCGAAACCTTGCTGTCTGGGGGAACAACCGTGGTGGATCATCTGGTTTTGATCCCAGGCCAGGAATTAGAGACGATCGCTGCGGCGGTGCGAGCTTACCGAGAAGTGGGGATTCGCGCCTTTGTGGGTCCGCTGATCCAAGATGAATCATTGCCTGCTGGCATTCCTACCGGTGGCACAGCGCAAGATCATCCACCCTACGTGCGATCAACCCAGGAAACGCTTGACTTGCTGAAAGCGGCGATCGCCCAATTTCACGCGCCCCACGAGGGCATAGCCATCATGACCGCACCAACGGGCATGCAGCTTTGCTCAGACACGCTATTTAGTGGGTGTGTGGAACTGAGCAAACAGCATCAGCTTTGCCGCCATACCCACCTGTTGGAAACCAGAGCCCAACAACTTCTGGCAAAAGAAAAATATGGTTGCAGTGCTGTTGCCCATTTGCAGCGGCTCAATTTCTTGGGTTCTCACACCTCGTTGGCTCACTGTGTTTGGTTAGACGATGCAGATATTGAAATTCTGGCCGAGACAGGCTCTACTGTAGTGCATAACCCGTTAAGCAACCTACGGTTGGGCAGCGGCATTGCCCCTGTACTGAAATATCGTCAAGCTGGGGTCAATGTGGCCTTTGGGTGCGATGGTTCCGCCAGCAACGATTCCCAAGATTTGCTGGAGGCAATCAAAGTTGGTTCGCTGCTGCATTCGGTAACTGACTTTGACTATCGCCATTGGATTTCGCCGCGACAAGCTGTGACAATGGCCTCCTTTGGCGGGGCTTGCGGTTTGGGTATGGCATCCGAACTAGGATCCCTAACGGTAGGTAAGCAGGCAGATTTAGTGCTGTACGACTTGACGAACTTGTCCTTGCTGCCACGAACCGATCCAATCGGGTTGCTAGTGCTAGGCCGTCCTACTCAAGTGGTCGATCGCGTCTGGGTGCAGGGTGAACTGGTAATTGCCAATGGCACCTCCACCCGCATTAATGTAGTTGACCTGCGTCAACATTTATTTGAGCGCAGTCAATGGGTCAGCGATCGCCAATCCTCTATGAGACAGAAGCTAGAAGCCCATTATCGATCGGTGATGCACTTGCCTAACGAGCCCGACAATACAACACTGGGCTAAAGCGCGCCCAAGCTGCAAGTCCAACAGCCTGCTAACCTGGGGTTAGCTTTCGGAATGAGAACCAATATTACTCAGTCGATCGCATGCGAGAAATGGGCAGGAATAGGTAGGCTATGTTGTGGAAATATTGGATAGTCGCTGGATTAGGCATCGTTGCAATTGACTGGGGCTTAACCCTATCTTTCGGCTCTAGTAAGCTCATCCTGCTGTTGCGTGATAGCGTGGGCATCTTGCTGATTGCCGGAGGCTACTACTATGGGGTGCACCAGGCAAAAGCCACGCGAGCCAATCAGTTACGCCCTTCTCTGGGAGCTGACTGGGTTCGACAGGCGCTCCAAGCTACCGAAGAGCGAGTAGTAAGAATTCTAGAAAACCAATCCATCTACATTTCCAGTGCTTACCTTTACCCAGACTGCACCTGGGAGTACGACTATGTACCTGCATCGGAGGCAATCTTTGGCTACTCAGTAGACGAATTCATGGCTACTCCAGATTTGTGGCTGTCGCGCTGGTTACCTGAGGATTTGGAGCGACTGAAGCCAGCTTTTAAGGGGTTATTCAATCAGCAAACTTTGACGATCGAGTATCGTTTTCATCGCCGCGATGGCCAGATTCGCTGGATTTCCCATACGCTGATGTCCTCTCGTGATGACGTGGGCGATCGCTGGCACATAACTGGCATTGCCACCGACATTACCGATCGCAAACGCTCAGAAGAAGCTCTGCAACAGCAGGAAACACGCTTCCAAAATTTAGCCGCTAATGTGCCTGGAGTGATTTATCAATACGTTCGATCAGCGGATGGATCAAACGGTCGCCTTACCTACATCAGCCCCAACTGCCGCGAATTGCTAGAGGTCGAGGCTGAGGTACTGATCCAACATCCCGAAATGCTAGCCAAACTAGTGCACCCAGAGGATTTACCAAAAATGTTGGCTACGGCGGCAGCAGCAGGAAAGAGTGGTCAGCCCTGGCGGCATGAATATCGCATTGTCACGCCGTCAGGCAAGGTGAAGTGGGTGCAGGGCTATTCCCGCAGTGAACCGTCTGAGCATGGAGAGCAGATTCGGGATGGGCTGACAATCGACATTAGCGATCGCAAACGCAGCGAACTCGATCGTCTGGCGATGGAAGCTGCCTTACGAGATAGCGAAGAGCAGTATCGCCTGCTGTTTAATAGCACTGTGGATATGGTGTTTGTGCACGGTGTGGATTTGACCACGAGAATGTCACAGCCCTTCACAGCAGTGAATAAAGCGGCTTGTCAGCGATTGGGCTATACCGAGGCTGAATTGTTGCAACGGCAACCCACCGACATCGTTTCCCGAAAGACGATCGCCGAGGGCAAAGCTGTAATGGTCGAAATTTTAACTCAGCGGCAAACCTTGTTCGAGGCTGAGGTTTGTACCAAAAACGGCAACCTTATTCCTGTAGAAGTTAATGCTCAACTGTTTGACCTGCATGGCCAGCCGACGGTGCTGGCGATCGCCCGCGAAATTACCGAACGCAAACAAGCCGAAGATGCCGTACGTCGGAGTGAAGCATTTTTCCGGCAGATTTTTGCCGATGCGCCAATCAGCATGGCGTTGGTGGCACTAGATGGCGCATTTTTGAAAGTGAACCAAGAATTTTGCCAAATGCTGGGGTATTCAGAGGTCGATTTGCGAAGTCGAAATATCTTAGATTTGACCGATGCAAGTGACCTCAACCAAGAACGTCCGCTAATGGAGCAATTGCTAGCGGGTGAGATTCCTACTTATCAAATCGAAAAGCGCCTGCGCCATAGCAGCCGAGATGTTCTGTGGGTACGACTTACGGCTGGGCTGTTGCATAACACGGATGGCAAGGCAGTTTGCGAACTGGTGATGGCAGAAGACATTACCGATCGCAAAGTTGTGCAGCAGATGAAAGATAATTTTGTATCGATGGTAAGCCATGAACTACGTACACCACTGACATCATTGCGGGGAGCCTTAGGGTTGTTGGCAACAGGGCAGTTGGGGTCACTTTCGACTGAAGGGCAAGAGCTGCTGGGGATCGCCTCACTGGAGTCCCAACGGCTGGTGCGTTTGGTGCATGACATTTTGGATTTAGAGCGGCTTAAGTCAGGCCGTATTTCGCTGGTAAAAGAGCATTGCAGCATTGATGAATTGGTGCATCAGGCGATCGAGCGGATGGCAACAGATGCTCTGGCGGCTGGCGTCAAGATTCAATCTACCGTGCTTCCAATCAAAGTTTGGGCCGATCCCGATCGAATACTGCAAACCCTGGCTAACCTACTTAGCAATGCGATTAAGTTTTCCCCACCGGGGGAAACAATTTCAGTTAAGGCGATCGCCACAACACACGTAGCCCATGCCAAACCCTCGTCAGACAACAACGAGGCAGCCTTTTTGCTAGTGTCAATCCAAGACAGAGGGCGAGGCATTCCCCCAAACAAATTGCAAATCATTTTCAAGCCATTTGAGCAAGTAGATGCCTCGGATGCACGGCAAAAGGGCGGTACTGGCCTGGGGCTGGCGATTTGCCAAAACATTATTTCCCAGCATGGCGGTGTGATCTGGGCTGAAAGTTCTATTGGGCAAGGCAGTACATTCCATTTCACTCTGCCTCTAGCGGCTCACTAATGCACAGATCCTAGAGCTAATCGACGCCTAGCAGGCTGGCCAAGAGGGCTTGCTGGGCATGCATTCGGTTCTCTGCCTCATCCCAAACACGAGATTGAGAGCCTTCAATCACGGCATCAGTAATTTCTTCGCCCCGGTGGGCTGGCAAACAATGCAGAACGATCGCCTCTGGATCGGCATGGCTCATCAGTTCTTCGTTGACCTGGTAGGGCTGGAATATGGGAATGCGGCTCTCGGCAAGGCTCTCCTGCCCCATGCTGGCCCAGACATCGGTGTAGACAGCGTGGGATCCCTTAACAGCAGCGATCGCGTCGGTAGTTACCGTTACCTCGGTGCGCCCATTGGCAATGGCGGCGGCACGCGCCACCACTTCTGGCAGGGGTTGATAGTCCGGTGGTGAGGCCACCCGCACGTTCATTCCTGCCAGGGCACAACCCAACATCAGGGAATGAGCCACATTGTTACCATCGCCAACAAAGGTGAGGGTGAGCCCACTCAAGCTTCCAAAAGTTTCCTGAATAGTTTGCAGGTCAGCCAACACCTGACAGGGGTGCTCTAAATCTGTCAGGGCATTGATGATGGGGATTTTAGTATGGTGGGCAAAGGTTTCCAAGTCCCGCTGCTCAAAGGTGCGTACTGCCAAAACATCCAGGTAGCGATCGAGCACGCGAGCGGTGTCAGCCAGGGGTTCGCCACGGCTAACTTGGGTTACGGTGGGGTTGAGATCCAGCACCTGTCCGCCCAACCGGTACATGGCTGCTGAGAAACTGACACGGGTGCGGGTGGACGCTTTGTAGAACAGCAAGCCCAAGATCTTTTGGCAGCGCAGGTAAATCGTGCCTGCCTTGAGTTGAGCGGCCAAGTTCAGGAGGTCGTGTAATTCCTCTGAGCTGAGATCTGTCATGCTGAGTAAATCCCGCCCTTTAAGTGCCCCAATCATGACTGACTCCTAACAACTGTCCTAAAACCCTATCAAATCCCGTGTTGCTGGCATAGTCACCCTGTGTCAGGATTTGCTGAAGTGGGATCGTCAGCCAGCCAAGAGGGAGGAAATGCGGGCTTGAAACCCAGCATTGGCCAGATCGTTGATGGCGGCCTGACCGTTTTGGATGCGAAATTGGTTGCCAAAGCGGACGACCTGGCGCTTGGTGGGCGTTTTGACGATCGCCACTACCGGGGTTTTAGCTTGCTCTTCCTCGCCGCGATGCTTTAGCAACACGTTCCGCAGGCGATGCTGTTGTTCGATGTCGCCAGCAGTCTGCGGTTCCAGTTCCACAATCACCATACGAATCGCGTCGATCGGCTCCACATCTTCCACGATGAATTGCAGTTGGTCATCGCGGCGATCGGCCTTGCCCCATACCATCAGGCGGGCATCGGGTTGCAGATGGTGACCAATCCGCTCAAAGGACTTTGGGAAAACAACGGCTTCGATTTGCCCAGTCAAGTCTTCTAGCTGAATAATCGCCATGCGATCGCCCTTCTTGGTAGTAACAGGCTTGAGGTTGGTGATGAGGGCGATCGCACTAACCGAAGCGCCTTCTGGCTGGTCGCCCAAATCACTCAGGTTGATCGGAGCCAGCACCCGCGCCGATGCTTGTATTGCCTTGAGCGGATGATCAGAAATGTAGAAGCCCAGCAATTCCTTCTCTAGGCGCAGCTTGTCCTGTTGGGGCAAATCGGGCACGGGGGAAGCTTTAGGCGCAGTGTCGTAGCTGGGAGCGGCTTCTGCCACGGTGGCGGTGCTACTCAGCAAATCAAACAGGTTGCCTTGGCCACTCGCCCGGTCTTTGGCACGCGCCTGCGCCCATTCCAGCACCAAATCCAGGTCATGCAGCAGTTGGTTGCGATTGGGTTCCAAATGGTCAAAGGCACCACAGTGGATCAACGCCTCCAATGCTCGCCGGTTAACGGTGCGGGCATCAACCCGATCGCACAGGTCAGCCAGGCTCTTGAACGGGCCACCGTCTTCTCGTGCCCGCAGAATGCACTCGATCGCGCCGATGCCGACGTTGCGGACTGCCGACAGCCCAAACAAAATGCTGCCCTCGATTGGGGTAAAGTCCACCTGCGATCGATTCACATCCGGTGGCTCAATCTGGATGCCCAGCGCCAGACAGGATGCAATGTATTTCTGGACTTTTTCCTGGCCATCAGCATTAGCAGTTAGCAGCGCTGCCATGTATTCAACAGGATAGTTAGCCTTCAGGTACGCCGTCTGGTAGGTGACGTAGCCGTAGGCGCAGGAGTGAGATTTGTTGAAACAGTATTCAGCAAACTTAATCATCTGCTCAAACAACTCAGCCGCTACTTTCTTATCTACCCCACGCTCTTTGGCTCCGGTAACAAATAGCTCCTGGTGCTTTTCCATCTCGGCTTTTTTCTTTTTGCCCATGGCACGCCGCAGCAAGTCCGCCTGCCCTAGGGAATAGCCCGCCATATCCTGAGCAATTTTCATGATCTGTTCTTGGTAGACCATGATGCCATAGGTTTCATTCAGAATCGGCTCTAGAATCGTGTCAGCGTAGTCAATTTTTTCGCGCCCGTGCTTGCGGTTAATGAATTTGGGAATCAGTCCGGCATCCAGCGGCCCTGGTCGGTAGAGGGCTAAGACAGAGGAAATGTCTTCCAACCCAGAGGGTTTGAGGTCACGCACGATTTGGCGCATGCCAGACGATTCCAATTGGAAGATGCCCTCCAGTTCGCCCCGAGCCAGCAACTTGTAGGCTGCTGGATCATCCAGCGAGAGGCGATCGAGATCCACCTTGACCTGGTGAGTTTGCTCAATCAGCTCCACTGTTTTCTGAATCATAGTCAGGTTCTTTAGCCCCAGAAAGTCCATCTTCAGCAAACCCAGGGATTCGATGTCTTCCATAAAGTATTGGGTGAAGACAGCTCCATCGTCGTTACGCTGCAAGGGCACAATTTCATCCAACCGTTCGGCGGAAATGACCACGCCTGCTGCATGGATACCGACGCTTTTATTAGTGCCTTCAATCCGCATAGCCATGTCGATCCAGCGACGGTAGGTGACAGCAGGGTCGGTACCGGGCACAACTAAGTCTTTGTCGTACTTTTCCTTGAATTCTGGACTGGGGGTGCCGTCGGCAATCATGTCCTTGAGTTTGGTGGGTTTGCCGCGCACAACCGGGATCATTTTGGTCATGCGATCGGATTCGCCGTAGGGAATATTAAGCACCCGCGCTACATCCTTGAGCACCGCACGGGAGGTCATGCGGTTATAGGTGATGATTTGCGCTACCCGCTCGGTGCCGTACTTGTCGGTGACGTATTGAATGACTTCGTCGCGGCGATCGATGCAGAAGTCGGTATCGATATCTGGCATAGACTTGCGTTCGGGATTGAGGAAGCGCTCAAACAGCAAGCCATGGTGCACTGGGTCAATATTGGTAATGCCAAGGGCATAGGCCACCAGAGAACCCGCCGCAGAACCACGCCCTGGCCCCACCGGAATGCCGTGGTCGCGGGCATACTTGATGTAGTCCCACACCACCAGAAAGTAGGTAGCAAAGCCCATCCGCTGCATCATTTCCAGTTCATATTCCAAGCGATCGCGGTAAACCAGCTCTACTTCCTCCAGGGATTGGCAGCCGCGCCGCTGTACCAAACCTTCACGGGACAATTTTTCCAGGTAAATGGCAGCGGTGTAGCCCTCCGGCACGGGGTAATTGGGAATGCGGGGTTCTCCCAAAATGGTATAGTCTTCGATTTTGGCGGCCACTTCCAGCGTCGTGGCGATCGCCTCTTCAATCACGTCATCCGTGAGGTGATCGCGAAACAGCAACCGCATTTCGTCTGCCGATTTGAGATATTCAGTGCCGCTGTAGCGCAGGCGTTTCTCTTCGGTAATTAGCTTGCCCGTTTGGATGCAAAGCAGCGCATCGTGGGCTTCTACGTCATAGCAGGAAATGTAGTGAGAGTCGTTGGTGGCAATGATGCGAATGTCGAGTTCACGGGCAATTTTCACCAGTTCCACGTTCATGATCCGGTCTTCCAGTTGCCCGTGGTCTTGGATTTCCAAGTAATAGTCATCGCCAAACAAGTCCTTGTACCACTGGGCAGTACGGCGAGCAATATCGGGCTTGCCCTGCAAAATCGCCTGGGGCACTTCTCCAGCCAAACACCCAGAGGTGACAACCAGCCCTTCATGGTATTCCTGCAAGAGGTCTTTATTAATGCAGGGACGGGAGAAAATACCCTTACCCTGGACGCCTTGTAAATGAGAAATGGTTGTGAGCTTGACCAGGTTTTTGTAGCCCAGGTTGTTCTTGGCCAGCACAATTTGGTGATACCGGGGACGGCGTTCTTGCTTGGAAATATCGCCGTTGATCACGTACATCTCGTTGCCGATGATAGGTTTGATGCCTTTGGCAGTGCAGACTTTGATCAGTTCGATCGCCCCGTACATAACGCCGTGATCCGTCAAGGCGATCGCTGGCATGCCTAGTTCAAGGGCGCGATCGATCAAGCTTGGCAACTGACTCGCCCCATCCAACAGGCTGTAATCGCTGTGAATATGTAGACCAACAAAGGACATAAGATCGCAAACCACTCAACGGCTGAGAAGCAGGGTACACCACATCTAGCGGAAGTTCTCGATTTTAATCCTAAATCTGGTAAATTTCTCTGACCACCTGATTAGCTGC
>Ga0224722_1001797_pt1 | contig 11726 bp, 9 predicted proteins | sample Balambano_FR1_Me_FD_161646 | JGI IMG/M metagenome (GOLD analysis project Ga0224722, IMG submission 161646) | Freshwater sediment microbial communities from Lake Towuti, South Sulawesi, Indonesia - Balambano_FR1_MetaG | ecosystem: Environmental > Aquatic > Freshwater > Lake > Sediment | place...
AACCAATTGGCAACATTATGGTCAAGATTCGGGAGGCAGCCGTTTTGCTGCATTAGACCAAATTACCCATGATAATGTACATCAGTTGAAAGAGGTTTGGCGTTTCCGTACAGGTGATTTCACCACAGGTACGGGCAATGGTGCAGAAGATCAAATGACCCCATTGCAAGTCGGTAATAAACTGTTCTTATGTACACCCCATAATAATATTTTAGCTTTAGAGGCAGATTCAGGTAAGCAACTTTGGAAAGCCGAAGTCAATTCTAAAGCGGATGCGTGGGAACGTTGCCGTGGCGTTGCATACTTTGATTCAACGCAAGTATTGCAACAACCCACCTTAGTCGGCGCAACTCCAGTCAAAGCTGTTGCAAATAACACCTCTTGTTTACGCCGTGTTTATACCAATACCCCTGATGGTCGTCTAATTGCAGTGAATGCTGATACGGGTGAGCGTTGTAAAGATTTTGGAGTGGGTGGCACAGTTGATTTGCTGAAAGGTTTAGGTGAGGGAACTAAAGCTCCACGTTTTGAAGTGACTTCTGCACCAACGATAGCAGGTTCAGTGCTTGTGGTGGGTAGCCGTATTGCTGATAACTTCGCCGCAGATATGCCAGGTGGTGTGATTCGTGCATACGATGTCATTACAGGTGAATTACGTTGGGCATTTGATCCACGTAATCCTGATCCAAACTATGTACTTAAAGACGGTGAAACCTATAAGCGTAGTTCTGCGAATTCATGGGCAGCCATGTCTTATGATCCGCAAATGAACACAGTCTTTTTACCGATGGGAAGTTCATCTGTCGATGTGTGGGGTGGTAATCGTCAACCTTTAGATCATAAATATAATTCATCTGTATTGGCTTTAGATGCCACCACAGGTAAAGAAAAGTGGGTGTATCAAACTGTTCACAATGATTTATGGGACTTTGATTTACCAATGCAACCGAGCTTGGTTAATTTCCCAATGCAGGATGGAACAAATAAGCCTGCGGTGGTGATTGGAACGAAATCAGGTCAATTCTTTGTCTTAGATCGTTTGACGGGACAGCCACTAACAAAAGTGGTGGAACAACCTGTAAAACCTGCCGATATCAAAGGCGAACAATATAGTCCGACACAACCACGTTCAGTTGAAATGCCGCAAATTGGCAATCAAACCTTGACTGAATCAGATATGTGGGGTGCAACACCATTTGATCAATTGATGTGTCGTATCAACTTCAAATCAATGCGTTACGAAGGTTTATTTACTGCACCAGGTAAAGATGTTTCACTCAGCTTCCCTGGCTCTTTGGGTGGGATGAATTGGGGCAGTATTGCGTTTGATCCAAGCCATCAATACATGTTTGTCAATGATATGCGTTTGGGCTTATGGATTAAATTGGTTGAGCAAACACCAGAAGATCTTGCGCGAGAAGCAAATGGCGGTGAAAAGGTGAATACGGGTATGGGGGCTGTACCAATGAAAGGTACGCCATATAAAGTGGACAAGAATCGTTTCTGGTCGAAATTGAATATCCCATGTCAAAAACCGCCTTATGGTACGATGACCGCAATTGATATGAAAACACGTCAAATTGCATGGCAAGTGCCGATGGGAACAGTAGAAGATACTGGCCCACTGGGAATCAAAATGGGATTGAAAGCACCGATTGGTATGCCTACGATTGGTGGACCAATGGCGACGCAAGGCGGTTTAGTCTTCTTTGCAGCAACACAAGACTATTATTTACGTGCATTAGATTCTTCAACGGGTAAAGAGTTGTGGAAATCACGTTTACCTGTTGGTAGTCAAGCAACACCGATCAGTTATGTTTCTCCAAAAACGGGCAAACAGTATGTGATGATTACGGCAGGTGGTGCTCGTCAATCACCTGATCATGGTGACTACGTGATTGCATATAGTTTGAATTGAGTCATTTGACTGTTTTTATAAGCAAACCTGCGATTATTTATTGATCGTAGGTTTGCTTTAAGCATTTATAGCAGTTGAATGTCTAAAAATGCGAGTGTTAATCCAAAAAGAAATCTTTCTGTAGATTGGTATTTCCAGCGACACAGGCATATTGAGAAAAGTCAGTGATACCAATACGAGACAACGCTTGTTCATCGGTCAGGCTTTGTCCTGTAAGTTCACCTCTAGCCGTGCTGTAAATCGCAAAAGCGGCATCAGCCATGATCTCTGGTTTACGACTTACATGTAAGGTATTTTCTTCGCCTAGATTCTTAGACACGGCTGCGGTTGCGATATAAGTTTCAGGCCAAAGGGTATTACATGAAATACCATATTGGCGAAATTCTTCCGCCATGCCCAAAGTCAAAATCGTCATACCGTATTTAGATAAAGCATAAGGTGAAAGCATCCCGAGCCATTTCGGTGACATATTTACAGGTGGCGATAAACTCAAAATATGCGGATTTTCAGATTGCTTTAAAAAGGGCAATGCAGCTTGGGCACAAATAAAAGTGGCACGATGGTTAATAGTTTGGATCAGGTCATATTGTTTTAGTGACGTGGATTCGACACCCATTAATGCGATTGCACCTGCATTATTAATTAGCACATCAATTCCACCAAAGGCTTTGGCAGCTTGTTGAATAGCGGTATGGATTTGCTGTTCATCTCTAACATCAAGTAACAGTGGCAATGCTTTGCCGCCTGCAGCTTCAATTTCTTCAGCCACACTATAAATCGTACCTGTTAATTTAGTTGTCTCGATTTCGGTTTTTGCTGCAATCACGACATTAGCACCTGCCTGAGCTGCTTTTAACGCAATTGCTCTGCCAATACCTCGACTGCCGCCAGTGATAAAAACAGTTCTTCCTTGCATATTATTCATTGAGATGTCCTAGATTTGAGTTGTTGTAAAAGGTGAACTAGATCATGAACGGGTGTGCAAATTTTTCAGGATCATATAGTTGGCGTTGCTTGGCAATCTCTACAATTCGATGGCGGAGCTGACGTTTGATCACGGCATAGGTGAGGCGGTGCTTTTGTGCCATATCTTCTGCAAATTTAAACACTTCATGACTTAATGATTCGATTGGTTCAATTTGGTGAACGACTTGGGATTGTAAACATTCAGAGCCTGTCATGGTTTTGCCTGTCAAAGACATTTCCCAAATTGCATGTTGATTAGGAAGTAGTTGTACAATTTCAGCAATGGTATCTGTAAAAGGAATGCCTAGATGGACTTCTGGAAAGCAAAAACGTCCTCGATCCGATCGCATAAATCGGAAGTCACAAGCAGATGCGAGAATTGCACCGCCTGCATAAGCATTACCACCGATTTCAGCAACTACAGGTAAGTTGAGTAGTGCTAAACGGAGCAACATATTTTCAAGTTGCAGGGTAAATGTTTTTTTATCTTCCAACGATTGTTGCATTAACCAAGCAAGGTCTAAGCCATTACAGAAGGTTTTAGGATGATCACTTCGAATAATTAAACAGGCATTATTTTTATCACTTTCAATTTCATCAAAAATAGCAAAATATTCTTCTAATACCGCTTTATTTAAAGCATTTTCCTGATCGCCATTCGTCAAACTCAGCACATAGGTCGATTGCTGTTTATCGAGTGTCATGGTTGCCATTTCAGCAATTCCTCATTGTTTTAGTCATCAATCTTGAGGTTATTATTTCGAAGAAAGTGCTCGCTCAATAGGGGAGACTATGCCATATTAATGATCATTTTAGGACATAGGATGTGTCATGCGAGATCCTTTTGGATTGTTTCAAGAAACCATCTCTGTTTCTTATGCCCATGTATTATTAGAAATCGTCTATGAATATGGTATTGATGCACACGTCGTTTTGCATGGAACGGGTTTGATCTTGACCGACATGAAACAAGCCGATGCCAAGATGAGTGCGCATCAATGGTCAAAATTAGTGGTGAATGCGTTACGACTGACGAGGAATCCGCGTCTTGGGATTGAATATGGGTTTAGGTTACGTCCAACTTCGCATGGGGCTTTAGGTTTTGCATTTCTGAGTTGTGCGGATGTTGAAACGGCGTTAAGTCTTTGTCAGCAGTATTTTTGTACCCGAATCCAAAATTTTACCCCTGAATGGCATATTGATGAAAAGTTTATCTATGTTTATCTAGATGATGTTCACCCAGTGAAATTAGGTGATGCAGAACAATCTGACCAGTTAAGACATTTTTTGATCGAGAGCTTATTATTTGGAGCAATTCATTTTCTCACTTTATTTTCTGACAAAATTGCAGAAAGTTGTGAGGTTTTTGTGGATTGGGCAGATGCTCAGAATTATGACAAAATTGATTTATCCCAGATAAAGATTCATTTTAATCAACCACGTAATGGTTTTCGATTTTCTAAAAAATATTTACATTGTAAGAATTCGAATGCAGATCAAGTCGCGTTCCAGCAGGCTATTTTGTATTGTGAAAATGACAAGCTTAAACTCGTAAAAGAAAGTACACGGGACTTACAAAAAAGTATTCGCTCTGAGTTGTTATATCATCCTAGTCAAGGTTATCCCTCACTTCCATTGATTGCGCAACGTTTAAATATGTCAGAACGAACTATTAAGCGGCATTTGCAAGCACAGGGTACTACGTTTTTGCAAATCTTGGCTGAGGTTCGTTTTAATCAAGCCAAGAAATTACTGCAACAACAGCAATATAGTATTCAGGATATTGCTGGCTTGGTGGGATATGAAGAAGCCACCAATTTTATTCGAGCCTTTAAAAAGACGTTTGGGGAAACACCGAGTCAGTATCGCAAGAATAATCTATCCAAGCTGAACTAATTTGGTATTTGACGTTGAATCGTCGTGATGAATAACTCTAGCGAATGCTGAATTTGTTCTGTCCATTCAAAAGAACAATTCATACGAATAAAATGTTGATGTGAGGGCAACACATTAAATAAGGGGCTTGGCGCAACGCCTACCTGTTGTTGAATCAGCTGTTCATAGATTTGCATACTGCTGACTTTGTCTGGAAGTTGAATCCATAGAAAATAACCGCTTGGATAGTTATACACCTTACAGTCTTGCGGTCGGTGTTGTTTGAGATATTGAAAGAATTGCTTTTTATTCTTTTCTAAGGCGCGCCGTAGAGTTCTTAAATGCTTTTCATAATGATGATGGGAGAGAAACTCGACCAGTGTATTTTGAATCAGTGCATTGGCAGAAATTGTGCTCATCAATTGTAAATGTTGAATATGTTCAGAGAATTTACCTGCATAGACCCAGCCCATACGGAAACTTGAACCTAAGGTTTTAGAAAAAGAAGAGCAGTGTAATACCAGATTTTGTTGGTCAAAATACTTCATTGGTAATGGTTTCTGGCTGCCATAAAACATTTCTTCATAAACATCATCTTCGATTAAATGAATTTGATGTTCATGCAACAATTTAGCGATTTTATATTTGATGTCATCGCTGACAGTAAAGCCAATAGGGTTATGTGCATTCAGCATAAACCAGCAAACTTTGATTGGATAATTTTTGATAACTTGTTCAAAAGCCTCGATATCAAAGCCATGCTGTGGATGTTCTGGGATGGTGATGACTTTTAAACCCAAACGTTCAGCAGCTTGCCAAGCACCATAAAAAATTGTTTGCTGCAATAAAATATAATCACCAGGTTGAGTAATCGCTTGTAGTGAAAGATTTAATGCTTCTAGTCCACCTGATGTAATGACAATGTCATCTGCATCGGTTGGAATGCCTTGCATACAATAGCGTTGCGCAATCAGTTTTCTTAACGCTAAATTGCCGGGAGGTAAATTTGAAGTTTGGTCATAACTATGGCGATTGCGGGAAAGTTGTCCCATGATCTGAATCAGTTTTGGGGGATACAGCAACTGACTGTCTGGAAAGGCAGAACCTAAGGGGCTGACTTTGGAAGATTGAATCGACTTGAGATATTTAAAAACGAGTGAGTTAATTTCAATTTTCGGATTTAAAGAGACAACTGAATAGGCTTGCGGAATTTGAATATGATTTTGCTCAGCCACAAAATAGCCTGACTTTTCTTTTGAATAAATCAGCCCTTGTGCTTCCAGTTCTTGGTAAGCATTCATCACAGTAATAAGACTGAAACCTGATCGTTGTACTTGCTCACGTAAAGAGGGTAACTTGGTGTGTGGCTGCCAAGAACCATTTTCAATAAGCAGTTTCAAGTTATGTGCTAATTGTTCTGATTTATACATAAAATAAAGTAAATCCGTATTGATGGAATAGCCCTCATCTAAAAGCTATTCCACCCATTTTTTAATAAGCAAACATCAAGAGTAATCTAAATAGACCTGCAATGATGGCGAGTGCAAAAAAACCAACCAACCATAAGATTATAAACCATTGGGTTTGATTTAAATGCAGCGATTTTGTTTTCATGTCAAGCTCCTAGTGATAACCTGCATCACCAATACGCACCTTATCTCTAAACACCCAATACGAGAGGATGGTGTAGGCAATAATCACAGGAATTAAAATCACAGCACCAATAAGGGCAAACTTTTGACTTGAGTAGGGTGCAGCTGCTTCCCAAATGGTAACGGAGGGTGGAATGATATTTGGCCAAAGGCTGATCACAAATCCAGTAAAGGCTAAGAACACGAGTGCCAAGGTATAGATAAAGGGTTTAAAGTCTTGCCGTTGTTTACAAGCTTTTAAAATCAGGAATGTAAATAGCAGTACTAAGATGGGTACTGGACTAAAATAAAGCAGATTCGGCAAAGCAAACCAACGTGCTGCAATTTCAGGATGAGTGAGCGGCGTGTATAAACTGACGCCTGCAAAGACCACAAATAAAACAATGATCAATTTAGGCATCAGCCTATACATTTGATCTCGTAGTTCATGGTCTGTTTTCATAATCAACCAACCACAGCTGAGTGCTGCATACATCGCAACGACACCTAAACCTGTAAAAAGTGCGAAAGGTGTGAGCCAGTCCAAGCCTGAACCTGAGAAAATACCATGAGTGGTTTGGATACCCTGAATATAAGCACCTAAAATCACGCCTTGCAGGAAGCTAGATAGAATTGAACCCCAGATAAAGGCTTGATCCCATAGGTATTTGGTATGATTGGCTTTAAAACGAAACTCAAAGGCAACCCCACGGAAAATTAATGCAATCACCATCAGCGTAATTGGCATATACAACGCAGACAGCACAGTTGAATAGACCAGAGGAAAGGCTGCAAACAAACCTGCGCCGCCGAGTACCATCCATGTTTCATTGCCATCCCACACGGGTGCCACGGTATTCATCATCACATCACGTTCTTCTCGGCTTTTGATGAAGGGGAACAAAATCCCGATCCCGAGATCAAAGCCATCCAGAATGACATAGATCAATACACCCAGCCCGATAATGCCCACCCAAATCAGAGATAAATCAATCATGGCGGTTCTCCTTGTTTGAGGTCAGTTGATCAATGCTTTCATTGACTGCACTTAAAGGACGCATCGGGGTTTTGAAATGCCCATGACCTGCTGGCTCAAGATCAATCGCTTCAATAAATTCAGGGCCTTTTTTCAATAGCTTCAACATATAGTAAATGCCGCTACCAAACACGATGGTATAGACCAGTACGAAGATAATTAAACTGATTCCGACCTGATCTGCTGTCACTGCATGGGATAAACCATCTTTAGTCCGCATCACGCCGTAAATCACCCACGGTTGACGACCGACTTCAGTCGTGACCCAACCTGCAAGTAAGGCGATATAACCTGTAGGGCCCATTACCAAAGCAAATTTATGGAACCAAGATGAGCCATAAAGTTTGCCTTTTTTACGTAACCATAAAGCGAATAAAGACAGCATGACCATCAACATCCCCAGACCGACCATGACACGGAAACTCCAAAACACAATAGTGGCATTTGGGCGGTCTTCAGGCGCAAAGTCTTTTAAACCTGTGACTTTACCCTCCATAGAATGGGTGAGTATCAGATTGCCGAGATGAGGAATTCCGACCTCATAGAGATTCTCTTCTTTATCCATGTTCGGAATGGCGAACAACAGGAGTGGCATACCTTCATCGTGGTTGGTTTCCCAATGACCTTCGATCGCTGCTAATTTTGCAGGTTGGTGTTTTAAGGTATTTAAACCGTGATGATCACCAATCACAACTTGTAAACATGAAGTGGCGAGTACCATCCAAAGCCCCATCGAAAATGATTTTTTGATCAGTTCATCACGGCGACCTTTGATCAAATGCCACGCCGCAGTACCCACCACCAATAAGGATGAGACTAAAAATGCGGCAACCGCCATATGCGCAAAGCGATAAGGGAAGGATGGATTGAAAACGATTGCCCACCAATCGGTTGGGATGATAATGCCATTTTCTATGCTAAAGCCTTGCGGTGTTTGCATCCAACTGTTGGAGGATAGAATCCAGAACATCGAAATACAGGTGCCGATTGCAACCATGAGGGTAGCAAAAAAATGCGCTTTGGGGCTGACCCGTCCCCAACCAAAGAGCATGATGCCGAGGAAACCTGCTTCTAAAAAGAATGCACTTAAAACTTCATAGGTGAGTAATGGGCCTGTAACACTTCCTGCAACGCGGGAAAATTCGCTCCAGTTCGTGCCAAACTGGTAACTCATCACCACGCCAGACACGACACCCATTCCAAAGGCAACTGCAAAGATTTTAATCCAGAATTTGAACAGATCTTTATAAATGGGATTTTGAGAACGCAGCCATTTCCATTCTAGCAGAGCGAGGAAACAGGCTAAGCCGATTGAGGTAGCGGGAAAGATAATGTGAAATGAAACAGTAAATGCAAACTGTATTCGGGCTAATTCTAAAGCAGTGAGACCAAGATCCATATATCCTCTCCTATAACAGACGAGCAAAAGCAGTCGCTAGGAAAATGTGAAAAAATAGACTTAAATAATTGAAAATAAATAGGATGGTGAGCTTTATCTACATCTGATCTAAAAACTATCTAAGCAGGATCCATGATCGAATTTTATTTTGTATATAAGTAGATACAATTTCTCCTTGTTTTTTTATAACAGATGAATGGGAATGAAATGATCTGTTATATGTTTTTAGCCAAACTCTGTAGCTATTCAGCTGTCTATACCTCATCCAAAATAACAGCATCAAGCAAGTGTTCTGAATCAAAACACTTGTAAATAGTTTTGAACAGCATGATTTTGACTGGATGGCATATGACAATGTTTGTAACCAAAGAACTTAATGCGATGACGCATCTGTTTCAAGACAGAGAGCCATCGCAATCGGTACAGGAACAACTACGTCTTGAGTATGTCAATCTGGAAGCGACTTTATTAAGAGGCAAGGTTTTAAGAGATTTTTCCAAAGATCGTGTTGCTTATATTGCACAGTCTCCGATTGGCGAAAATGATAATAATCTAGGGTATTTATTTGCGCCATTTATTATTGCCAATTTAAATCAGTCGGTGATTTATACAACGCCTGTCGTGCCGTCAGTATTGTCGATTTTGAATCCCTATTTTCAGGCAGAAAAAAGTGTCAATTTCAAAATTGAACAGGTACTGCATAGTCTAAAGCTTTATGTTGATCTCGTAGATTATCCGAAAAGTGAGGAAGATTTTCTTTTTCGGAGTCTTGTTAAAGCACTCTGTCGTACAGATGTTACCCATCTCTTTTTAATTACGCATTTGTCGATAAATGCAGAACAATTGCAAATTCTGCAAGATTATTTTGAAATTAAAATTGATGTGATTTATGCCGACACAACACCGCAAATGGTTCATGATGAATTGCTGAATATTAGAAAATTGTTATTTAAAAACAAAGATGAATTACATAAAACGATCTGTACTTTGTTTTCGAATCTCAATGCCAAACTTATTGCACAAATTGGTCAATTCAGCCAAGCACAAGCGGCGCATCTAATTGAAGATATGTTTTATTCAGAACATATTTTTGAGAAGTTATCGGTCTATGCCGAATACATGCAAACTCGCCTTCAAAATGGCGCGAGCTATAAGGTTTTGTCCACCATATAGAGATGAATGTATTGAGTTTTCATATTTAAAATAGGAGGAGACAGCATGTCTCAACAGCACTCAAAATTTCCGTATCTTGCCGTTGGAATTAGTATTTTATTCGGCTGCTTATTTTTAGGTTTCTTCTTCCTTGCTGTATCTCATCAGCCTGATTATATGCCATCACAACAGAAGCAAAATACCTCACAAGTTCAGCCAGCCACAACGACTCATAAATAATAAGTTGTTTTGAAAATAATATGTCACAGCTATCTCTTACTGGTGATCAGAGTATCCTACCAGTATGTTTTTTAACGCTTAGATTAGAATTAGACAAATCAAAAATAGAAAAGAAAAAGAATTCATGTTAATCCTATCTGAGCTTGAAACCAAAATAGTGCAATGATGTAGGCAATTAAATGGACAATTCAGAACAAAGTAAGTTTAAACAAGAAAATACAGGCTATGCCAGAATAGAAGCTTATACCCAACCCGCAGGAGGATGGGGAGCATTACTGAGTGTTGCACGGAATCTCAAGCGCCAAGACATCTTAAAAAAAGGCTCAATTACTTTACTCAATATTAATCAACCGACAGGTTTTGACTGTCCAGGCTGTGCATGGCCTGAGAAAAAAGATACACATGCCTTTAACTTTTGTGAAAACGGTGCCAAAGCGGTGGCATTTGAAGCAACCAGTAAAACTGTAACACCTGAATTTTTTGCACAACATACGGTGAGCTGGTTGTCGGAACAGAGCGATTTTTATCTAGAAGATTTAGGGCGTTTAACTGACCCGATGCGATATGACCCTATTTCAGATAAATATGTACCGATTTCTTGGGATGAAGCCTTTCAACTGATTGCTAAACATTTACAAGCACTCGATCATCCAGATCAAGCGGCATTTTATACTTCAGGTCGTGCCAGTAATGAGGCTGCATTTCTCTACCAACTTTTTGTACGAAGTTTTGGAACCAACAATTTCCCAGATTGTTCCAATATGTGCCATGAAACCACGAGTGTTGGCTTAAAAGATGCGATTGGTTTGGGCAAAGGAACCGTTATTTTAGAGGATTTTGATCAAGCGGATGCCATCTTCAGCTTTGGGCATAATCCAGGGACCAATCATCCACGTATGTTGGCGACGCTCAGAGAAGTCTCTAGACGAGGTGGAAATATTGTTGCGATAAATCCAATTAAAGAACGTGGCTTAGAGCGTTTCCAAGATCCACAAGCCGCATTGGAAATGATGACCAATAGTAGTACGCCAATTAGTCGTTATTATTTCCAGCCTAAAATTGGTGGGGATTATGCGTTACTTTTTGGGGTGCTAAAGCATTTATCAGAATGGGATAAAAAGGCACTTGCGAAAGGGAAACCAAGCGTTTTTGATCGTAGCTTCATTGAAATGAATACGATTGGTTTCGAGGAAATGTTATCTGAAATTGATCGAACAGATTGGGCGGAAATTCATCAATATACGGGGCTGTCAGCAGAACATTTAGAATCAATTGCACAAATGTTCCTTGATGCCAAAACGGCAATTTTCTGTTGGGGCATGGGCATTACCCAACATCGTCATGGGACTGCCAATATTCATATGTTGGCTAACTTGATGTTATCACGTGGGCATATTGGTCGTCCGGGTGCAGGTCTATGTCCAGTACGTGGTCATAGTAATGTACAAGGCGACCGAACTATGGGTATTAACGAACACCCAAGTGATAAACTACTGGATAGTATTGATC
>Ga0224722_1001799_pt1 | contig 11711 bp, 5 predicted proteins | sample Balambano_FR1_Me_FD_161646 | JGI IMG/M metagenome (GOLD analysis project Ga0224722, IMG submission 161646) | Freshwater sediment microbial communities from Lake Towuti, South Sulawesi, Indonesia - Balambano_FR1_MetaG | ecosystem: Environmental > Aquatic > Freshwater > Lake > Sediment | place...
GGCGTCCAATAGCGTCGTACTTGCTTTCGGCAATATCATATGTACGGTTTTTCCGTTTTTCAAATGAATCGTTCGCGCGCCGCCGTCCGCCGTGTGGATGAGCAGCAGATTGGAATGCGCGTACGTGAAATCATTTTTATCATTGTAAATATGACAGCCCGCCGTTTTAAAAATAGAACGAAATAAAGCCGTGCGTTGTAATGGAAAACTCGTAAAGATAGCCGTGTGCGTCCGAAATGTTTTTCGTGCCAACACCGCTTCCTGATTGCCATTCGCCAGCCAACCGAAGGCTTCACTGTTGGCATCTTGAATCACCACCGCCGGTCGGAATGCACCCTGAAACGTGTAGATAGAATCCAAAGCCATAGCAGTCACGGCGGGTTTAGCAGGTGAAACTATTGTGTCTAACTGCATACCCGTTAGTTTTATTACATTGTTCAAGCTGTTTGTTTTGCCATCTAAATAACCGGTCAGATAGTTGTAAATAATCGCTCTGCCGTTTTGGGCTACTTTTTGTTGAATGAATTGCCGTTCCGAATCGCTGATTTTATAACAATTGACGAACATTATTACTTTATACTGATTCAAATTCACTTTATCCAAATCAAACAGGTAAATGTGGTCGCCCGTCACGCCCGTTCGCAGCGCATCTTCCACGCCCTGATCAATGACTGACGAACTAATCGGTGTCCATTTATTTTTGATGTAATAAAAATTTTCCTGGTCATACACGTATAACACCTCGGCAACGGAGCGATAGGATTGATGTAATTGTTGATCAAAAAAAGTTTTTAGTCTTTTTATATCCGCTAAATAAGTCGGGTGGTCCCACCAGCCCGCGCTGCGTTGCGGACCAAAATCGTAGTACCACAAACCGATACCCCGCATCAGCGGCAACGCCACGCTGCGCTGCAACACCGGCACATAGTCTCCGTCCACCGAGTCTTTAGAGCGCACCGGATCAATCGTGATGTCGGCTTGCAGATAGCCGTTGTCCATTTCGTCCAGCCATAATTTGCCATGTAATAAGGTGCTTTCTATGATGCCTCTCGAATTGCCCGAACCGCCCAGTTTCCGGCTGGTTTCCCAATAGGTTTGCGGTGCCGATAAATAATCAATGTAAGGACTATTTAAAATGCGTTCAATAAAAATATGCCCACCAATCGCCTGCCGACTAAAGGTCATGTGAAAATAGCCGTAAAAAACCCCCACAATCAAGGGTCTGCCCCAGTTTTCCTTCGCCAGGCGGCAGAAATACTCGATATCTTCCGCCACCACCTCCTGCTGCGCTGTAAAATAATCAATAACCCGCTGCTCCTGCGCCGGATTGCGAAAAAAACCGTCGGCGGTGAAGTTGCGCTCGGCAGTGTCGGGCACGGTGGCGTTTTGCAGCGTGAAACGTTTAGAATCCCACGCCATCTGTAAATTTTGATTATCTTTGTACTTGTTCTTCAACCAGTTGCGAAAATAATTGGTCATGGGTATGCCAGTGTCGGGTTCGTGGTCAATGAAGCCCCAGTAGTGCCACTCGCCGTAAATGCCTCCGGCAATGTGCAAGCCGATAACCGCCGCACCCTCCGGAGTTTGACTCATTTTTTTACAAAATTCCACCAGTTTTTCACCCGATTCCCTGCGCCATTTCAGGGAGGCGAGGCTGGCGCGCAGCGGGCGGTCAATGTCACCGTCTTCGTTGTTGAAAGGCGCGCCGTAGCGGCGTTGGTCAATGGGTCCGTCAGCATATTCGGTGCATTCGGCGCGGTTTTGCTCATTCCACCAGAAGGGCGCATTCACATGAATACGAAGGACAATATTGGCATCGGGACAAACGTCGAGCAAGCCGCGCACTTGTTTTTGCGCTTTGGCAATATCGAGTTCGGCTTGATTTTTATACCAAATATCTTCTAAGTATAAATCCAACTGAAACAGGCGAATACCCGCTTCACAAAAGTTTTTCAAATTGCGATTGGGCCGTTCCTCCCACGACCAGCGCCCGCCGTACACGTGCGTGAGGGCATAGAAATGCGGACTCATTGGGGTGTCGTTGACAAAAATGGTGGGTTTGCCGCGGTACGGCGCGACTTTGGCAATTTTGGGAGCTTGCGCTAAAGTGCCGTCAAGCGTTAGAAAATTAGAAAAAAATATAAGGATTGAGTAAATAAACTTCATTTTAATTTAAATATTACATTAATACAATGTTATAAAAATGATATGACATTCTCACACTCGTACTCTTGACAGCCCGCACCACTTAAATTGGAACGCGGATAACACGGATTGAGCGGATTTTTTTTAATTTTTGCTACACTTTACTCAAGTCATTTTATCACAATAATTTTTTTTATCAAATGATATTCTTTAAAAATCATAGTCAGATAATAAACGCCGGAGTTGATCGTGTGAAGTTGAATTTTCACCTGTTCGTTGGCAACTCGTTCTGGTTGAATAGCGATGATTTTGCCGGTAGAATCGGTTAATTGAAACGTATAATTTTGCAAATCAATGCCTTTTACAATTACAAAATCGCCGGTCGGATTCGGAAAAATTTCAAAATCCAGTTGCACGGGCGCGGTTACGACAGTTGTCGGGTCGTTTTTAATCGTCAACTGAATATCATCGGCGTAAAATGTAATATTCTTATCATTTTTCCAAATAAAAATAGTCATATCTGAAATGGGTGCAGGCGGCAGGGTGAATTCTATTTCTTTTTGGGTGTAAGTAGTTTCCCGAAATTGTAATAGTTCATAGCGTTGGGTGCCGCTCGCATCTTTGTACTGAATGCCGAGGTCGGTGGTGCCTACGGGCGTGGCGCTGTTTCTACCCCAGGCGCGCAGGCGGTAGGTAGCACCCGGCGTGAGGTAAAGCGGCTGCCCCATGCCGCCGCCGTTGGTGGAGGCGTTCACGCGCACATTATTTTTGCCGTGTTTGGCGTTGAGGGTATTTTTTTCCACCTCGGCGTTGCCCCAGTTGATCCATTCCTGAAAATCATCTTCAAAACTGCCGTTGTAGAGCCAGGGGTCGCGCAAGCGGAAATCGGCGGAATTTAGTTGTAAAATGTTGTAATTATATTTCCAAATCAAATTACCGACAAAACTCAAGTTCGTAGGCACACTGCCGTCGGTACGATTGACCTCCCAAGCCCCGCCGCGCGTGGTGCCCAGCGTAAGGTCGTGCGTGTCGGAGCCGTCCCATTGCCAGAAAATAGTACCGATTTTGTGTTGTAATAATAATTGAAACAAATCCCGCGCCACGCCTTTGCTGTAACCTTCGACGGTGCCAAACTCGCCGATGTGGACGGAAAATTTGCGTTGTTTTGCCACCGTGAACAGCGAATCGAGTTGCGCCTGCCGGTAAATCCAGGTGCTGTACAAATGCACGGAGAAGCAGATGTTTTGGTAATTTTGGGTAAAATAATCGGCGTATTTGAGGATGCCGCTCGCCGCCGCCTGATTGCGCAAGCCGTTGCCCTGCCCGAAGCCGTGTTCGTCCAGCACAATGATGTTTTGCGCGCCGGTGGCACGAATGGCTTTCAGCACGTAGTCGTGGGTGTTTTTCCAGCGGTCGTCCACGGTGGGTTCGTTGCCGGGTTCGTTCATAATGTTAAACCACACATACGGATTATTTTTAAACCGATTGGCTAAGTCCACCCACCAGTTTTTTAAATTTTCTAATTCATTTCCACTCGGATATTTACCGGTAAAATCATGATTTTCGAGTTGCACCACCACCTTGCGGGCGGTGAAAGCGTTGACCAGTTCGTTTAAATTCACATTATTATTCGGAAAAATATGTGCCAGACTTGGAAAGCAGTTGACGCGAATGGTGTTGAATTTCCATACATTGGTTATCAAATCAATATCCTGCAAAGTAGAGCGATTCCAGGGCCAGTGCGGTCCGTTCACATTCGCGCCTTTGATGACGAATTCCTGCCCGTCGGGGGCAAGGATGGTTTCGTTTTGAACACGGAAATTTTGGGCTTGTACCAACAACGATAACAATAACAGCATACATCCGAGGCATAGCGTGTTCTTTTTTATAATAAACATACGTTTTCTATTTAAAAAGGACATTGGGTTAAAATGGTTGATATTAGTCAGATTTCGCAAATTTTCAAGATTTACGAAATCGTATCCACACATTTAAAAAAGCAGCCCTTGTATATCTGGGCTGCTTTTAACTAAATGATAATATATGAATCTAAATAATATACTGATGTGCTGATGTATCAATATCCCGCTCAATTCAATCATTTGATATTAAATACGCAATGTTCTTATACAATTATCATTTATTAAAACATAAAATCAAGTTTGGATATCAACAAATCAGCACATTAGCACATTAATACCCCGGATTTTGTTTAATATTCGGATTCACATCCGTTTCGCGGGTCGGAATCGGAAAATACAGGTGTTTATTCGGGTCAAACTGAATAGCGTTGGGCAAAGCCGAGTTGAAAAAGGCATTGCTAAGCATGATTTGACCGCCCAAAGCCCAGCGGCGCAGGTCAAACCAGCGTTGCCCCTCGGCTGCCAGTTCGCGCAGCCGCTCGTCCTGAATCCACTGCCGGATGGTCGCCTGATTGGTCTCCGATGTCGGAAAATCAGCAGGCACCGTGCCGCCGCTCACCATGTTGCGGGCACGGGTACGCACCTGGTTGAGGAGCGCAATGGCTTCCGACTTGGAGCCGCCCGATTCGTTGAGGGCTTCGGCGCGCAGCAGCAGCACATCCGCCAGGCGCAGGATGCGCGGGTTGTTCACAGAACTCGCACCGGGCTGGTTCACTTTGTCGCGGGTCACGTATTTGCGAATCGCTTTGGTAGAATCGTTGAGGGTCAGGTTGCGGCGGGGGTCGCCCCGTTCAAAGGCATCCACCAGTTTTTGGGTGGCAATAAACGGTGCTTTGCCAAACAGGTTGAACTGATTGCTGTAATAACCCCAAAATACCGATAGTGCCCCAACGGCATTGTCAAAGTCATTGGACAACCACACATTATCAAAACCAAAAGCCTGCGACGCCTGAAATTCAAACAAAGATTCGCTGTTGTTTTCGGTGTCGAAGGCAAAGTTATCGTCAAACTTAGCCACCAGCGAAGCACCCTGAATTTTGCTGAAAGCGGTGAGCGCCGCCTGGTAATCGGCGTTGTTTTTGGTAACGGTAGCTTTGAACACTAAGGTTTTACCCAATAGACCGTTGGCAGCGTTGGCAGTGACGCGCCCCCGATTTTCTGCCGACCAAGTGGCGGGTAGCAGGTTCGCCGCCTCTGTAAGGTCGGTCACTGCCTGGTCGAGCAGTTGGGTGCCGGTAGAACTCGGCGGGGTGGTCTGGTCAAGATTCAGCACTCGTTGTGTGACGACGGGCGAAGTGCCAAACACATTCCACAGCAAATAGTGCGCATACGCCCGCAGGAAAAGGGCTTCACCGCGGTGGTAATTTTTCAGATTGGGCGTTTTGTACACATCGGCAGCTGCGGCAGCATTTTTTTCCAGCAACACATTGGCTCGGGCAATCATCTGGTAGCAGGCGGTGTAAAAATACGCCAAGCGGAAGCTGGCAGGCTGAATGTTGGAAAAAATCTCAAATTCGTCCTGTCCGCCGGTGGTCACGTCGTCGCCGGGCAGCAGCGTTACGGGTTGCACGCAGTTGTCCTGCCCGCCGTTGTACCAGTACAGGTCGGTTAGTTTGGCATAAATGCCGTACACGGTGCGTTCAAATTCGATTTCCTCGGCGAAGAAGGATTGTTCGGTCGGACCGCCCGGTTGCAGATCCAGCCGTGTTTCGTCGCAGGCGTGGAGCGCGAAAAGGAGGGCGACCAGGCTCCATTTTAATATTTTATGATTGAATTTCATATTATTTGATTGTTAGTTGTTAATTGTTATTGCTTAAAACGTACCGTTCAAGCCAAACAGCAGTTGGCGGGTCGGCGGCACCACATCGTTTTCCGGGTCAATGCCTGTCCAGTTTGTAAAAGTGAGCATATTTGTACCGCTCACAAAGATGCGCAGCCGTTGTATCAGTCGGGTTTTACCAAACACGGTGGAAGGAATAGTGTAGCCGATCTGGAAATTTTTGAGGCGCATAAAGCCGGCATCTTCCACAAAACGGTCGGAGAACCGCCCGTTGGCGTTCGGGTCGTTACGCACCGCGCGCGGCATGGTGGTGGAAGGCGCATCGGGTCGCCAGCGGTCGAGGGTAGTCACCCACTGGTTGGCACCGGTACTCGACATCCCTTCGCCGGCAGCGCGGGCACCATTGTACTTTTGCACATCACCGATTCCCTGGAAGAAGATGGAAAAGTCGAAGCCCTTGAAATTGGCACCAATGTTAAAACCATAAAAATGCCCTGCGATGGTGTTGCCCAGATACACGCGGTCGTTGTTGTTGATAACGCTGTCGGGTACCGGATTGAGGAAAGTGCCGGGTTCCGGGTTGCCGTTGATGTCGTTGAAATAAATATCGCCGGGTTTGGGGTCGTTGGTACCTACATTATCCCGGTATCTGCCTTTCCAGGCATCTATTTCCTGCTGGTTTTGAAAAATGCCGCCCACCTGGTAGCCCCAGAGGTAGAATAGCGGAAAACCCTCCTGGATTCTGCCGCCTTCGCCGCCCAGCGGGTTATCGTTGTACAATTCCAGCACTTCGTTGTCCACCGTAGTAATGTTGAAAGAGGCATTCAGATTCAAATCGCCGATATTCTGATTCAAACCCAACTGTAATTCAATGCCCCGGTTGCGCACTTTAGCAATGTTGAGGTCGGCAGCCGATTCAATCCCGGCATTTGGCGGCAGGCTCACCTGCTGAATGATGCCATTCGTGAGACGGTTGTAGTACTCGGCGGTAAAATTGACGCGATTGTCAAATAACACGGCATCAAAACCGACGTTGGTGGTTTGCACTTTTTCCCAGGTGAGTTCAAAATTGGGGAAATTGGGCAAGCGCGCACCCTGCAATTGTGTACCGAAGCCGTTGCCGTTGCCGGAGCCGAGGGAGTAGTCGGGCGAGGTATTCACCGACGACAGGTAGGCGAAGCCCTGGGTGGTTTCTTTGTTGCCGAGTTCGCCCCAGCCGCCGCGGAATTTCAGGTCATTGATAAAACTGTTTTCCGGGAAGAAACGCTCGGAGCTGATGCGCCACGCTGCCCCGAAGGAGGGGAAGGTACCCCAGCGATAGCCGGGTGCAAACACCGAGGAGCCGTCGCGCCGCACGGTCACATCTAAGTAGTAACGGTCTTGAAATTTATAACTCAAACGCCCCAGATAGCCCTGCAACACCTGCGGAATACGCCCGGTGAAGGTGCCATTGAACGGCGGATTGTTGCCTACGCCCCGAAAATTGGGATCCAAAAAGTTGACCTGCCCGGAGGAAGCATCGGTAAAACGCCAGGTTTGCTCCTGATCCATGGCGTTGAACAAGAGGTCAAAATTGTGATTGCCGAAACTGCGGTTATAATTGACGCTTACTTCTTTCACCAGATTGATGTTTCTGCTTTGGCGCTCGCCATAGGAGCCTTTGGCGGTGCCGTCGTGCCCGGAGAAGGGGTTGCCAGGTGTTTGGGAGAATTGCCAGGTAGGGTCGTATTGCTGCCAGTTTTTGCGCAGGTTGAAATAATAATCCCCGCTCAACGTACCTCGTATTTTCAGACCATCCAGCGGTTCTACCTGCACGTAAGCATTACCGATGATGCGGAAGAGTTCAAAAGTATTGGATGTGAGTTGCTGGGTAGCAAACGGATTGCCCCGGGTGGCGGGTCCGTAGAGGTACTGCGGGTCGCCGTCGAAGATAAACTTCGGACCAGGGTTCAATTTATTCAAATCAAAATCCGGGTTGGGTTTAAACTTGCCTGTTACCGCCGCTGCGTAATTGCCTTTTTCATCAAAAATCGGTTGCCAGGGTGGAGCAGTGGCTACGTATGCCAGGTCGGTACCGGTATTGTCTAATGCTTCATTGTAAGCCAATCGGTAGGTCAGTCCCGTTTCGATGCGCTTGGCGATTCTACTGGTCAGACTGTTTGCCAGCGAGTAGCGCTTAAGGCGGTTTTCGATGAGCGAGCCCTCGGTTTGCCCGTAGCCCGCCGACAGGAAATAGGTGGTAGATTCGCTGCCGCCGCTCACGCTTACGCTGTAATCTTCGATGAGGGCACCTTCATTAATGAGGGCTTCCTGCCAGTTGTTGGTAGGGCGATTGCCCAAAAAAGCCGGATCGGAAGCGTTGAATTCCTTGGGCAGGTTTTTGGTTTCGTTGGGATTGTTGGCGTAAGCCTCCTGATACAAAGTAGTGTACTGCGCCGTGTTGAGCATTTGAAAGGTATTTGGAATATCTTGCGTACCCCGTTGTGCCGAAACCTCAATTTTGGCACTGCCTCTTCTACCGCGTTTGGTGGTGATGAGAATCACGCCGTTGGAAGCCCGCACCCCATAGATAGCGGCGGCGGAAGCGTCTTTCAACACCGAAATGGATTCAATATCGTTCGGATTAATCAGGGTGAGAATGTTGATGGGCGAACGAATATCCTGCAAACCTGCAAACCCGCTGCTGGCTCCTCCTTCAATGATCGGCACCCCGTCAATGACGTAGAGCGGCTCGGCATACCCAAAGGTACTCACCCCGCGAATGCGCACCGTGGGGCGGTCAAAGGGGCTGCCGCTCGGCGTGGAAACAAACACCCCGGCAGCACGCCCTTGCAGTGCCAGTTCGGGGGTCATACTGGTGCTTTTAGCAATATCTTCGGCAGTCACGGTAGAAACCGCACCCGTCAGGTCTTTTTTATTCCGCTCGCCATAGCCGATGACCACCACCTCCGAAAGTGCCGTGTTATCCTCCGCCATCGTGATGCTTACCGATGTTTGGTTTGCGGCAACGGGGAGTTCCTGATTCACATAACCCACATAGCTAAACACCAGTATGACCTCCCCATCCGCCACGCTGAGTTCAAAATTGCCCTCGCCGTCCGTCACGGTGCCGTTTTGGGTACCTTTTTCAATAACGTTCACGCCCGGCAGGGGTTGGTTTTGATCGTCGGTGACCTTGCCGCGCAGGGTACGCACGGGGTCTTCCACCTGCCCGGTAGAAGTGGACAAGGTCATACCTTCTACCTTTCGAGCCTCTTTCTTTTTCAACAAAATGCGGGTGTCAAAGACCTCGTAGCCGATGTGGAAGGGTTGTAAGAGTTCTTCCAGCACCGATCCAAGCCGGGCGTTGGAGGCGCGCAGCGAAATGGTTTGCTGGTTTTGAATAGAATTAGAACTGTAAACAAACCGGGCATCGGTCTGTTTTTCGATTTCGCGCAGGGCTTGCTTGATCCGGGTTTTTTCCAGATGCAGCGTCACCGTTTTGTCCAGAATCCCTTGTCCGGTCAGGGGGTGAGCGTTTGCCAGCGTGCTGAACAACGCCACGAGCATAAATTGTAGCACCGTCATTTGCATGAGCTGCCAGATTTTTGGTTTTAGATGTCGTATTTTTTCCATAATTTTGGAATGGTTTATTAAGTAATTCGAGTAAAAACCTGCGCCTTTGTCCAAAAAGCGGAGGAAATCTTTGCACGAGTTATCATTTTGGAGTCGGTGATAGGTCCAGTATCGCCGACTTTTTTTCATTAGGGGTGCTCAGTGATCGGTAATCGGTGAGAGAGAAGGGGGAAGAGGGGAGACGATTTACCTCTTTCACCGCTCACATTTCACTATTCACAATCCGCTCCTTTTATCACGATTTGGGTTCCATTGATTTCATAATTAGCTCCGATGGATTTGCAAATCAAATCCAGTTGGGTAAAAAATGCCAGTCCGTTCAAATCGCCGGTGAAGGCACAGCGATTCAGACTTTCCTGTTCGGTGCGTATATCCAGCAGATACAACTGTTCCAGTCGGTCAAACACCATGCGTAGCGGCACTTCTTCAAACGTAAGCGTTGTGCTGGGTTCTGCCAGCGGCTTGAGTTGCGTGGTCAGGGGTTGGGCTACAATGCCGGTCGTGAGTTGCTTCGTGTCGGTTCGGAAGAGTGCCTTGTGGTTTTGCGTCAGGATCTTTGCCGATTTTTTAGCGTCGTTTTTTCTGGTTGCTTCATATACGGAGACCTTGCCGGATTTCACCACCACTTCAATGGTATGTGCGTTTGTGTTTTGTCGAATCGAAAAACTGGTGCCCAGCACCTCCGTCACCCATTCGCCGGTAAACACCTGGAAGGGTTTGAGCGTGTCGCGTTTAATGTTGAAAAAGCCCTCGCCGCGCAGGTAAACGGTGCGTTTGGTTTTGCCAAAATGACCAGCGTACGACAGGGCGCTTTGCGGTTGTAAAATGACGAGGCTCCCATCTTTTAAGTTGATTGTCTGCGGTTTAGTAGAATTATTTTTTATTTCAATATCGCGGGTCGGATCAGCTTGGGTCAGCGCGTCAGGAATTGGGAGGTTTTGATTTTGTTTAGCGATGACCAGCCAGCCAAGCACCAACAGCAGCACCACCGATGCGGCAACGGCTCCAGAGCGCATCCAGGAAATAAGCAGCCGATTTTTTTTTACAATCGTGTGCGCTTTAATTTTCCGCCAGATGCGCATTTTGACGAGCGCGGCTTCCGCTTCGGGTAGTGTTTGTTCGGCTCGGTGGCTTACGCGTTCATACCATTTTTGCACTACTTCTGCTTCCTCCGCTGTACCCGTTCCAGCCAGGTATTTCTCCAATATTTGATCAAATTCGTACTGCGTCATGCCTGATGATAAGTTGTTAACGTTACTCGTTATTGGTTGTCTCATTTGGCGTTCATTTATCCGCAGAAGCCTTGGCGGAGGCGGACTCATCAATTGTCCGATTGAAAAGTTTTCAAATGTTGTTTTAAGAATTGCAATGACTTGGTAATGTGATATTCTACTGCTTTCTCCGACAGGTGCAAGTGCGCGGCAATTTCCTGGTTCGACTGGTGTTTGAACCGACTGAGCCGAAACACTTCCGCCGTTTTTTCGGGTAGTTTTTTCAATGCCTGCTCTACGGCCTCTGCCAGATCGTCAAAATATAAAATATCCTCTACCTGTCGGTTTTGCTCTATTTCTTTCAAAATCAGATACTCCTGATACTTGCGCATCGTAATTTGCGATTTGAGCAGATTGGTCGTTAAATGTTTGACCGAAGCCGTCAGATATACCCCTAAGTTTTTGATTTGCAATGCCTCGCGGCGTTTCCAAATGCTCACAAATACGTCATGCACCAGATGCTCGGCGTCCTCCTTCGAGCCGGTTTGTTGGTACGCAAAGCGGTACATAGACTCCCAATAGCGCTGATAAATGGCTTCAAACGCCTTCTCATCGCTCTGCGTGAGCCGCTGCACCAGCCAGTCGTCTGTTTGTGTGTGGTATTTTGTTGAATACATTACCCCTAGTTTCCGATCGTTGGTTTATAGTCAATTAAAGTTGAGAAGACCCTAAATGATTTGGAAGAAAAATACAAAAAACCTGAAAAATTTTTCTGAACAGCAAAATCGGATAATTTTATTCTTTTTAGCAAGGATCGGTTAAATTGAAAGAAGGGCGAAATTAAATGCTGCCAGAAATTTGCAGTGTTCTAAAATGCTAAAATCTGCCGTCAAAGTTATATTTTTACTCAGTCCATCTATTTAGGTGTGGCACACCATAGTAAAGAATATAAAAAAACCTATGCGACACGGCTTCCTCATTGACATGGACGGCGTTATTTACGGTGGCAACACGCTCATACCGGGTGCAGACCAATTT
>Ga0224722_1001801_pt1 | contig 11707 bp, 12 predicted proteins | sample Balambano_FR1_Me_FD_161646 | JGI IMG/M metagenome (GOLD analysis project Ga0224722, IMG submission 161646) | Freshwater sediment microbial communities from Lake Towuti, South Sulawesi, Indonesia - Balambano_FR1_MetaG | ecosystem: Environmental > Aquatic > Freshwater > Lake > Sediment | place...
AAGCGGGCTTCCTGAAGACTCATGTAATGTCCTGTCTCACCGATAGACTCATGATAACTTAATGCTGAACGCTAACGAATAACGCTGCTGTATATCCCAACCCAAAAACGAAGCAGGCTAACGTTCCGGTTGAGCGGCAGCAGATGACCTTTGCTGCAACACCGATCGCTTTCTGCTAGTCCGCTCCAACCGGGTTGTTATGCCGCTCAGAACACCAGCCTCTAGTTGAACCACAAAACTCACTACCTACGAGAGTTGTGAACTAGCTTTTTGACAACTTTAGATTTGCCTATCTCAAACTCACCTTCCTTTATATCCCCTAAACTAGAAAACTCTCTGGAAAATACTCTCTTAAAGCCTGAAACAGAGTCTGTGACTTGTACTCTGAATAGTAAAAATTGTCCTTTCTTCCAAAGGCTTTCTAAGTTCTCCCTTGTTTTGAAGCAAAAGTCATAGTCTGTAAAACTTTTTTGCTGATTATTAATGCCTTTGATTTCCATTAAGCTAGTAGTAATTAAAGAAAGACGGCAGAATTCACGTATATATCCGCCGTCCACCTGAAAAGGTTTAATCAAAAATAGTTCTGCTTTTACATCAATTACATCACGCCTAGTAAGGTTTATAATTTTAAACATATATTCGACTTTGTTCTCTGAACTTTTACCTTTTGCAATTGAGTCAGATATGAAAATTTGAGGTTTTATCTTTCTCAAAAAAGCTAGGAAAAGTGCAGATGTTATGAAATTTGATACAAATCCTAGCAGGAAAGCTATGAGGTCGTTCATAGAGACTTCTTAACCTTTAGAAGATTCTGATAATATGCTTCACTGAACCATTTTTGACCTTTTAGTATGTGGTTAAGATATTCCTCAGTTGGCGTGAGGCTGGGCTGTATTCTATTTTTTTGTGCAATATAAGCTAAACATTTGATCTTCTCACCATTGCAGTCTATGACATCCACATAATCTTTCATATAATCTCTTGGATGATCTTCAAACTTATCCAGGTTAGCTATGGATGAGTCACTGATTGAATATATTAGACCTTCAACTTTACAACCTTTGCAAGGTTCAATGTTTGCAAACCCCGCACCTACCAAGGTTTCATCTATTAAATTGAAAACCAACCTCCAGTCTTCAAGAATTCCTTGTTCAGAGTTATAGACTGTGACTCCTCTACTTTTCAACCTTTCCAAGTTTAAATTTGAGCCATAAGCAAAATATTTAATCATAATCCTAAAAAACCACGTATCTTCTTGACTATTCTACCCCGACCTCTGTTCGACGCTCCAACTCAGGGATTAGCGGCATAACGGGTCGGCTGAGCGGCTGTAAGTGGTCTATGCATCTACACTAAAGGTTTAAGTCAGTCCGCTCCAGCCGAATTGTTATGCGTTGCAATGAGTTAAACTCATGAAAAGTAGTCATAGTCTTGCCGTTTTGAAGCTAAAATATGATTGACCTTACTGCTGACACTTGGGGAAAACGGTACCGGGAAGGTCAGGATCGTTGGGATTTGGGTTGCCCAGCCCCTCCATTGATAAATCTTTTAGCATCTGCCCAAGCCCCAAAAGCGGGCAAAATCGCAGTTTTGGGCTGTGGCAGTGGGCAGGATGCCATGCTATTTTCAACGGCAGGGTTTAATGTTGTTGGACTTGATTTTGCCCCCAGTGCAATTGAGCGTGCCAGGGATACTGCTAAGGCACGCTCACATAGCTGCTAGCCTTGACTGAAACGGATATCAGCTCGGGACGAACTCAGTTGCACAGGTTGAAACTTTTTGCAACACAGCCCCATTGAGTATAGATTCTTGCTCTGGCTCTCTCAGAACTAGAGTGCTTTGATAGTTACTGATTCCCAAAAAGCAGTTAGATTCGTAACGACCGATGCATTCAAACCCCTGCTTTTCGTGGAAAACTTTTGATCTGATATTTTCAACAGGACTTGATACATAAAATGCAGATATCCAACATTCAGGATAAAGAGTGTATATGGATTGATACATAAACTGTCCAACACCTTGCCCAGAGTACATGGAACTTACTGCTGCTAGGTTTATATATCTATGATTAGAACCGATAACCTTTTCCTTCATAAATGGTTCGCTCCAGATGACTCTATTTAAAGTGTCTGAGTCTATTGCATTATCTACAACCATATATCCAAGTACGTCGTCTTTTTCATCTACGCATATATAGTATTTTGACCCCGAATCCAATTGTTTAAGTATGTATTCCTTTTCTATTTCTATGAGTAGAAATCCAGTTGCTGGCAGCTCAAATTTGCCTTCCTTGCTGGCTTTAGTCAATAATATCTCGTTGTGAATTTTCACTAACCATTCTAAGTATTTATCACTGTGATTTCCGGGATGAAATTCAAGGAAAGATAAATTAGAGGCAAATTTTGTCTGCATTTTTCTAGGTTCAAACAAGTACGGAGTCGGCTCTTGCTTGCTCATCTCAATCAGTAGCTCCCAGTATTTTTAATATTTCTATCTCTGCGTCATTAGAAACTTTCACATCAGTTATGATCATTCCTTCGTAAGGGCCAGGAACTTTCAAAGTATGAAGACATTGACCAGAAGAGACATCCCAAATTTTAATGGATTGGTCAAAGCTACTACTAGCAACTAAGCGCCCATCTGGATAACTCATAACAACTGTCCAAGGTTGTTTGCTATGACCATTCTCTTCACCAAAAGTTTTCTGACACTTCCTGGATTCGATATCCCACACATATATCAAATTGTTTGTACTGCTCGTATTTACTAATCTACTTTTATCTGGACTAAATCCTGCTGTCCAAATTTTCTCTAGTTGAACATTTGGTTCAGCTAGTGATCGGACTAATCTCCCACTCTCAACATCCCACGTGCAGATGACCTCACTGCCCTTTCCAGAGCAACTAGTCAGATATCTACTATTATCACTGAAGGAGAGCACCCAGGCTTGCCCTGTTTGACCTTCTAACTTCCTTAGTAACTTTCCTCTTGACACATCCCATAGAATTACAGTCCCGTCATCGCTACCAGTAGCTATGATGTTTCCAGCAGGGTTGAAAGCCAACGACCAAATCCATGTACTGTGACCTAAAAGTGTATGTAAGCATTCGCCTGTTTTAATATTCCAAAGCCTGACCGTAAGATCGTTGCTCCCGCTTGCTACAAGCTCACTATTAGGTGAGACCCCAACAGCCCAAACTTGATTAGTATGTCCTACCAAGGTTTGAAGACACTTAACACGCTTTAAATCAGAAATATCCCAAACTTTAACGGTACAGTCTTTGCTTCCGCTAACTAGCAGATTCCCTTCATGGGAGTCAAAATCTATAGAGATTACGGTGCTACTATGACTATTTTTCCCGTCTAAAACTCCAGCCACAGTACCTTCTTTGTAGTTCCAGAGATAGACATTAGAATCTTGATGACCACTTGCTAGCAGAGTACAATCTGGGCTGAAGGCAAGACGAACGGGGACATTTGTATATCCTCTCAATGTTCTCAATAGTCTTCCTGAATCTACTTGCCAAATATGCAATGAGCGATCTTCGCAAGCACCGATAATCTTAGAACCATCAGGACTAAAAGCTATCGACCAAAGCCATGCCTTGGAACCCGTCGTCATGACTTTCTGAAGTTGACTTTTTCTAACGTCCCATAGGCGCACGGTACCATTATCGCTACCGCTAGCAAGTAATTGACTATTTGGACTAAATTCTAAAGCTCGAATTCTAGCCCCTTCATGGTTGAAAGACGTTAAAACATGTCCTGTGTTTATCTCACTTACTACTATGTTACCCGACTCATCAGCGCTAGATATAAGGTTTCCATCGGGACTGATTTTAGCGTTCCAAACTGATGAATTATGTGCTGTTATTGTTAAAATACACTCCGAAAGATCGGCATTCCAGACCTTTACTTTTCTATCCATAGAAGCACTGATTATTAGATTTTTATTATGATTGTAAGAGACTGAATAAACCTCAGAATCATGTGCATTGTTAACACAGCTAATCTGTTCCCCAGATTTGACATCCCAAACTTTAATGCTGCGATCGCTTCCGCCACTAACTAAATAACGGTCGTCGGACGTAAAAGCTATTGACCATACCCTGTTGTAATCATCTTTAATAGTTCTGAGAAGTTTTCCGGTTGATATATCCCATACGCTAATGCGCGAGTCACTACCGGCGCTAGCGAGGATGTTTCCTTGATGATTGAAGGTGATTGTCCTAACATAGTTGCCGTGATTTGATAGCCTTCGGAATGGTTGACCATCGGCTATAGACCAAACGTGAACATCACCATTGGAGTCACCCGCAGCGACTAAACTACCTGCGTTATTTATGGCGACATCGAGAAGACTATCAAAAGTTTCAAAGAAAACTGTGTCATGAAAATGACATCCAGAGAAGTTTACCTGTTTTAGTTCAACACCTCTTAAGTAAGCCTGCCGGATAGATGTTTTAGAAAAATCCCAGCCGTTGATGTCTACCTTAAGACCTAATAGCAAATCAATTATATTTGCTGTAAAATACCCGTCTGAATCAGCTAGCGTTCTCCTGTAAGAAGCGAACAAGCTTCGTATTGTCTCTATACACGCGTTCTTACTTCTAGAGCAGTTAATTAGTATCTTAGAAGTGATGCGATCGACTATGTACCTTTTCTGAGATTCTCTAAGATATTCTTCTGTCTCGGCCTTTATCAGGCAGAAATTATTTAGCAAGTGTATTTCTTTGTTGTTTATCTCATTGAATACCGCGTCTGTGAAATAGACAGTTATGTGTTCTAGGATGGCTGGGAGTAGAAAATACTCATGTGATCTCTTCTCAATCAAAAACCTTTCTTCTAAGTTGCTTAACGCATCCATAACCTTTTCTGGCTCGACGAAAAGCGCATCCTTTACTAAAAGGCTGGCTTTCATCGGTTTTCGGTTGATTGCTAGCCATAAAAAGACTTCCCTTTCATTGGCTGTAAGATTGTCGAATATCAAATCTAAAAAATCTGATATTTCACGAACAGTGCTAGTCTCTTTTCGAGCCAAATATTCGGATAACTGGCCTTGATACTGATTTTGAACATATTTGCTGGCTAATAGTATAAGCAACGGATTCCCTTGCAAAAAAGTTACGAACTCATTCCACTCATATTCAGTAAAATTCTTTAGTTCTTCCAGCTCATCCTGCTTTTCTACAAGTTTTCTTGCTGCGGCGCTACTTATACCTTTAATGAGGAAAGAGCGAAATCGACGTTCTAGGTTACGAGGATTTCTGAGCCGTTGTGGATTCTCTCGACTTAATATTACAAGAGTGCTTAAATGCTTTTCTTCAATAATTCTTCTAAGAAAGACATCATAATCAGTGAAGTCTGTAGCATGTTTTCCGGGAATACTATCTGGTTCAAAAAGTGCTTGATAATTATCTAAAATAATCAGATTTTTTGATTTTCTTAAAAAGTGCATTAACTTCGTCAAGGACATATTAAAGTCATCATCGCTATCTAACTCTTCCTGGCTAGACACCTCTCGAAGCGCAGTCCTTAAAAATTCGAGGGGAAGAATTTCGTTTAATAAACTGAAATAGATTATTTTTTCGAACGTCTGGCGGACTTCCGCGTCCGCAAATAAACTCGCCGCTAAAGTTGTTTTCCCTATCCCTCCCGGACCCACAATTGATAGGACAGAGTAGCTTTCTTCCCCTATTAGACTTTCCTTAATTGATTGAAACTCCTCGTCTCTCCCACTAAACACCTCAGGTAGTAATGGTTGTGAGTTTGAATAGTAAAAGACTGGGCTATGTAGTTTATTCCAATGATTTTCTCGAGCCCCCTTAGAAGGAATAGAAGGAGCTGATGTAAGTTCATGCCAGCGTTTGTCCTGCTCACAAGCCTTGCGATTCTGCAATCTCAGTTCTTTAAACTGACTGAACACCGTCGAGATTGGAATCAATAACCCACCCCAATCAGTAGATCGTCCTCGTGTTTCGCTGACAATACCACAAACTCCTCCTGTCTCATTATTGAGTGCAGGTGAGCCACTGTGTCCTGGTCGCACTTGCCCCGCTTGAGCTTTAATCAGTGTCACACCTTTATCTTCAACATCTCCCTCGCAGTTGATAGTCACTGATCCTCCATCTGGAAAATCATCGGGATAACCATAAACATATAATCGATCGAATGGGCTAACCTTATCATCAAGAATTACACAGGGTGGTGGACACTCTCCTTCTGGTAGTTCTACCTGCAAAAGCGCTAGATCAATGGGTGGAAAATATATTGAATCTACTATTGCTGTAGTCCAAATCCTTCCATTCCGTATCAATGGAATCGCTTCTTTCTCGTGACCCTGAACTACGTGAGCACAGGTAATAACCTTATCTCTGGCAACGAAAAATCCTGTCCCCCATTTGTTAGTGTTAGGAGAATTAATTTTTACAGTACATTGCCGGATTAGCTTGTAGAGTGAGGATGACATATAAGCTGTAGGAAAGTTCTAAAGTTCAGTTTTATCTTTTTTTCCTGGTTTGTTTTCCCACTCTAGGGTGACTTCCAGATTTGCCGTGCCCGTTCCACGTACAATTGCCGCCACAAGACTTCCCTGCTCAATACCAATTGCTAGCCCATACTTGACAGTTGCCTTAGTTGGCTTCACAGCTTGAATTGGTGCAGAAACTACCTGTGAAATTTTTGTAATGGCTTTAGCAACAGAATCAAACGGTAGAGTGCCAGCGCTTACTTTCTCGCGTCCAGTTTCGATGACCTCAACCTGAGCGATTACTCCATCTCCCAAATCAACAGGGATTAATTCAGTTTTCAACTCTAAGTCTGGCATAATATTTCTTCTCTAAAAACTAATTGCACCTTAGCCTATCTCATCGACTAAACAGCCAAGCTATTTAGAATCCTTTACAGATGTCTTCGTTCACCTGAATTGCATCTTATCTCTTATGCCCCTTACCTAAAATTCGCAGGGTTGCAGTTTATGGGGATCAAATATCAAGGCATACGTTTTAGAAGAGTCTTCCGCTGTGCCTTCAGTAACAACTTGAGCTGCATAACGACCCCAATCACCCGCCGCAGATAACCTTGAACTCCAACCGATAACCTCTCGGCGGTCGGTGTGCATTGGGTTTGTTATGCGGTTATTCTCACTTCAAAGCCGCAGTTGCCGCAATCATCGGCAGCAATTAGCAGCTTAATGGAGTGAAAAATGCTTAGCTCTTAATGCAATTTCTAATTCGTGTCCTTAAACAGATACTTGCGAGCCAGGAGAATCTTGAAAGAACGCTCCTCGTTCCTTAAGAGCAGCCTTTTCCTTGTCTGTCAGCCCGACATTGTTGCTAAATAGTGCCTTTTGAACTTTGGCTTTATCTAGAGCTGCCTTGTAGAGGTCTGCCTCACTAAAATTGACCTTATAAAGATTTGCTTCGTTAAAGTTTGTCTTAAAGAGTACTGCTTCAGCAAAGTTTGCCTTGCTAAGATCTGACTTGCTGAGATTTGCTTCACTCAGATCTGCTCCACGGAAATCTGCTCTACGAAGATTTGCTCCACGGAGATCTGCTCCACGGAGATCTGCTCCATGAAGATTTACCCCGCTAAGATTGATTTCAACACTTGAATTTCTAAATCTCCAGGTGTTCCATACATCTACATTTTTTCTCAAAAGAGCTAGTTGTTTTTGAGTAACTGCTGAGTTTTTTCGTTTCCCTTCAGCCCACGCAACGAGAACTACGGTGAGGCAAAACGTTATTCCTACAACATCTTCTGGAGGATTACCTCCAGTGACAAGGAGCATAATGATAAAAACAAGACATACTAAAGCCGTTTGTTTAAGCAGTGAAATTGCTCCTGCTTTAGCTTCCTGATATAGCGAATAGCCAGAGGATTGAGCCATGTTAAGCACTCCTCTTCTTAAAAAGATCTCTAAAGTCCTGAAGACATCGAATTAAAACTCGTCCTCCTAAAACAGCCCAAAGACCGAAATCAGCGATAACGATTATGAAACAAGCGTAGCGGCTTACTCCCCAAGCATCTTCTCTTAGGCAATCTTTGAGACTAGAGAACTCAACACCAATTATCATATTGCCGATAATCCCCGGAAGTTTTAGGAGACACGCTAAGGCAATTGCATCTTGAATAGATAGGTAAAATGTTTTCCACAAATCACCCATCAATCTTTTACCAACCACATCTACCACTTCAAGAAAGTTGGTTAAGAATCTTTCTATTTTTGTCCCCAATGACTTAGATGATGCAGTTGATTGAGCTAACTGGGTAAGATTCTGATTTCTCTCTGGTTGAGCCATTGATCATTATCCGGGAATTAAGGGTAACAGGACAGACATAAAATAAACAGGAGTCGCATAACGTTCCTAGTCAGCGGTTGCAGTGGACTCGAAACACAACCACGATCGCCCCTCAATCCGCTGCACTAGGGTTGTTAGCTGGATAGCGCCACCGATCGCCCTCAACACCGTCTCAACCAAAACCTCTTGGAGCCTATCGCCTCCCCACCGATCGCCCCTCACCACCGTCACCACCCCTATCTCCTGAGCGCCTTGCAACATCACCACTAACCTTGAAGGACGGTCACAACCAAGGTCTCCTGAGCGCTCTGGCACTCACCATCAACCTCTAAGCACGAGTGTAATAGACCCTGTAGTGGAGCCAGCTAACAATTTATTCTACAGAGTTTTGCTGTAGACCCACCCTAATCGAGGTAGATCAACGACTACTTTGCTGTAGATCAATGGATTCTGGTTAGATCAACAGCAAGGCTGCTGTTTATTTCCCTCAATCAAGGTGGATCAACAGCAAGGTTCTGTAGATCTGCCTAAGCTCTCTTGGTGCGATTGCCCCTTCTCCCTCATCAGGTTAGCTCAGCTGCATTTGAATTGTTAGGTTGCCAGATTATGACGAGTTAATATCAATTTTATTCGCCGTAGGCAATCTCTAAAATATCTGGTGCAAAGTAAATTTTTGGACGTGCTACGATGTCAGATTCTGAGAGAATACTTGCATTTACTAGGCGTACTATGTCTGCACGTGCAGTGTTGTACTGTATTCCACACATCTCTGCAAATTGAGAGACTGTGATAGCTGGTGATTCAAACAGATGCTCGACAAGGCGATTAAGTCGAATGTTTCCTCCAGCGTGGTTTAGTAGTTCCACATACTGATTACGTAATTTGAGAAGCTTATCAAAGCGGCTCAGTGCATCTTTCGATTGTTCAATAGTTCCACGTAGACAAAAGGCAATCCAGTTCCTCCAGTTACCTTTCGTACTGACTTGAAACAAGAGGTTAATATATTCATCTTTATATTTATCGAAGAAAGCACTCAAATATAGCCAAGGCCTGCTAAGTTGGCATTGCTCATAGATCATCAGTGACAGCAAAAGTCTACCTACTCGTCCATTACCATCAAGAAATGGGTGGATTGTTTCAAATTGATAATGCACCATGAAACATAAAATTAAAGGTTCAATACTCTTCTCCTTGTGAATATATTTTTCCAGAGTATCTAAACATGGCATCACTTCATTTGGTGGGGGTGGAATAAACCTTCTATCTGAACCAATATGAACTTGAGAGCGACGGAAATTACCTGGATCTCTTTGGGATCCGCGAACTCCTGATAGAAGTGTTTGATGCATTGCTCGAATTAGGTTCAGGCTAAGAGGTCTTTTCTCTAAAAGGCTCAACGCTAGCTCCAGCGCCCTATTGTAGTTCCAAACCTCCTGCCAAGAATTTACTGGATCATTAGCTGATTTTGGTTGTCTCGGCTCAATTTCAAATAGCAAGAGTTGTTGTGGTGTAGCATAAGTACCTTCCAAACTAGATGAACGCAACGCCTCTCGTCGTTGCAAGGGACGCAGTAGTAGGTTGTAATTTGGCATATACCTACCTACTCCATCCAATCTTGCTAGCTCCTCTCGAGCCTGAACTAGCAAACCCCACAAATCGGTAGAAACTTCCCACTCATCTGGTAATGGATCAGGGATGAATGCCCAATCTTGACTACCTTCTACTGAGATCTCCCAAAGTCTTCCAGGCGTGCTTGTTGTAAAGATGCCCTTGTCCATACTTGCAATATTTGACCTTAAATTGAAACTCGATCAATCTAATTTCAATCTAATACTTGTTTTTGAAATTCGCAAGCACGAATTTCAATGTCATGTCAAAAGTAGGTTGAATCGCTTCAATAGCAGAGGTTTCAGCTATTTCAGAGATAAGTGGCTTGTAGAGGATTGCCATCAGTAAGGGGGCGTGCAACCTAACAAAGGGCTTAAACCCCTTGTTCTGTGCAGCTTCGTCAGGCATGGGTATCAACGAGGAACTGAGATATTTCGAGGAGAAGAAGGAATCTGAAGCACAAATTCTGTACCCTGACCAGGAGTCGAACGACATTCAAGACTGCCGCCATGCTTTTGCACAACAATCTGGTAGCTAATGGACAGTCCCAAGCCCGTTCCTTTACCAACAGGCTTGGTAGTGAAGAAGGGGTCAAATAGCCGCTCCCGAATGTTAGGAGCCATTCCGGCACCGTTATCTCGAATGCGAATAGTGACGATGCCCTGTGAATTTTGGTCTGTATTATCACCAGAACTCAGGGCCGTTTGAGTTACTGGTTCAGACAGGGGAACTGGCAGCTTTGGCATTATTTCCGCTTCGGTTTCAAATAGGGTAGGTGTCACGGGTAGGGTGGGAATAAACTCAGTTTGAATGGTGATTATTCTGGGGGCGGGCTGGTTTTCAAGCGCGTCGATCGCATTGCTCAAAATATTCATAAAGACCTGGTTAAGTTGTCCTGCGTAGCACTCGACAGGAGGCAACGCGCCATATTCTTTGGCGATCTGAATGCCCGTACTACCGCCGCAGGACTTGAGCCGATTGTGTAGAATCAGCAGCGTACTGTCGATGCCTTCGTGAATATTCACAGGCTTCATAGCTGCTTCATCCAGGCGGGAGAAGTTGCGGAGAGACAGCACGATTTGGCGAATTCTGTCGGCTCCAAGCCGCATGGAGGCTAGCAGCTTGGGCAGGTCATCAGCGACAAATTCAATATCAATTGCCTGAATTAACTCTTGAATTTCGGGGTCCGGGTCGGGATAGCACTGCTGATAAAGCTGAATCAGATGCAGCAGGTCTTTGGTGTAGTTGTTGGCGTGAACCAGATTGCCTGTGATGAAATTGACAGGGTTGTTGATTTCGTGGGCAATTCCTGCCACCATTTGCCCCAGGCCGGACATTTTCTCAGTTTGAATCAGTTGAGACTGGGTTTGCCGTAAGTTTTGCAGGGCTTCGGCTAGCTGTTTAGCCTGGTTTTCGGCGGCAGAGGCGGCGGCACGAGTTTTGGCGTAGAGTTCTGCTTGCTCGATGGCGATCGCCACTTGGTCTACAACAGCGTGCAGCAGTTCTACTTCACTGTCACTCCAGGCATGGAGGCGGCTGTGGCTACAGACGATTGCGCCTAGCTGGTTAGACTGAGTTTCTAGCGGCACCAGCAGTTGGGCTACGATGCCAGAGCGGTTAAGTAACTCCTGCACGTCAGCGTCTTGCTCAGGCTCCTTAGTGACATCATTAATCCGAATCATCTGAAGATTCAGTATTTTTGCCGCCAGAGTAACTGTTTCTTCGGGCAAGCAGTCTCCTAGCAGGCTGGGCAAACCAGATTCACAAGATTCATGGGTGACAACCAGGCTGGGCTGATC
>Ga0224722_1001802_pt1 | contig 11700 bp, 6 predicted proteins | sample Balambano_FR1_Me_FD_161646 | JGI IMG/M metagenome (GOLD analysis project Ga0224722, IMG submission 161646) | Freshwater sediment microbial communities from Lake Towuti, South Sulawesi, Indonesia - Balambano_FR1_MetaG | ecosystem: Environmental > Aquatic > Freshwater > Lake > Sediment | place...
GCAATACATCTACAGCAGACTGTGCTACACTCACCGCTTCAGCGGTTAACCCAACATTTGCTAACCAATATGACAAAGTTTGCAAGTCGTGAGCAATTCAGTAACCTCTGCACCAGCCGCTGCCGCTTGTCGGTACACCTGAATTGCCTCCAGTGCAGGGACTGAAACCTCACTGATTCGTTGAGCTTCAAGTAAGCGTCGTACCAAAGTCCATAAATTTCCTGCTAGCGAAGTTAAGTAATTGGTCTGTTCTGAAGCTGGTGGTTGGACTCCTCGCAATACATCTACAGCAGACTGTGCTACACTCACCGCTTCAGCGGTTAACCCAACATTTGCTAACCAATATGACAAAGTTTGCAAGTCGTGAGCAATTCCAGTAACCTCTGCACCAGCCGCTGCCGCTTGTCGGTACACCTGAGTTGCCTCTAGCGCAAGGGCTGAAACCTCGTTGATTTGTTGAGTCGGAAGCAACTGTAGTACCAGAGTTCGCAAACTCTGTGCCAGCAAAGCTAGATAGCTGACCTGTTCTGAAGCTGGAGGTTGAACTCCTCGCAACACATCCACAGCAGCTTGTGCTGCACTCAATGAGTCAGCCGCTAATCCAGCATGTGCCAACCAAGAAGATAATCGTATCAAGCTGGTCGCAATTTCAGTGACTTCTGCACCAGCCGCTGCCGCTTGTCGGTACACCTGAATTGCCTCTAGCGCAGGGGCTGAAACCTCGTCAATTCGTTGAGCTTCAAGCAACCGCACTACCAAAGCCCATAAATTTCCTGCCAGTAAGTTCAGGGCAGAGGCAAGATCCGGTCTGTACTTGGTCGGATCAATTTCGGTGAGCCGTTGGTAGATTTCAACCCTATCGGTTAAGGATGCTATCTCTTCCTTATATTTTTTCGCTTCAGCAAGTTTTTGAGCAAAGCTTAAAAGTGCTTGTGCACGATCGAGCCATGGACCAGGACAGTCTCGAATGTTGTCTCTACGATCAGGATTTTCGGGAGCGCGAAAGTCGAGGACAAGTGGAGCGGTGCATTCGGGGTCGCGAATTTCGATGTAGCCATTGTGGTCACTAGGAGCTTTTAAGTAGGGTCCATCGACCAAAGGCAACGAAGTTAAATCAACAACAGGATTTACTTCGTCCATGCGGGTAATCCGCGCTTGGTACTTTTCCAATGAGGGATGGAGCCAAAAGGAAAAGCGGTGGTCGTCGGCAGAGTGAAAGATATAGTGCCCCCCGTACTGAAGGTTAGCTGGGAGAGTAGTATTACGCTCCAGTGTCAGTTGCTTAAACTTCTCGAAGCTCATAGTATCCGACTTCTCCATCGCATACAGCAAGCCCAGGTTATCTAGAGGTGTGTCAAGTTGATCGGGCTGAGCCGGTGGTGTTCGATATATTGCAACATACAAGCCAAATTTACTGAGGTCGCTAAAGTGCCAGGGACCAGATTGAAAGGTGCCATCGCGTGAGGATAACAAGTTCAAGTTGTCGTTGCCAGCCCCCTTCCATGCCAAGAACAACCGTCCATTATGGGATGCCAAAGCTGGCGATTGCTCACTGGCATCACCTAAGATGACCTTGCCTTCGAGTCCTTCAATACCCAAGCCACCTGCCGTGTTGCCGAAGAAAGTCACTTTTGCGATATTAAGTTTCTCATCTCCCGTGCTTGCCTCCCTGCCTGTCCATGCTAGGAACAAACGCCCGTCGTGTGAAACGAGTGCCGGAGCATGATAACTGGTCTCAAGAAATGTCTTCTTTCCACGAAAGCTTGCGCCGTTGTCTTCGGAGAACATTAAGTTCAAGTTGTCGTTACCAGCCCCCTTCCATGCCAAGAACAACCGTCCATTATGGGATGCCAAAGCTGGCGATTGCTCACTGGCATCACCTAAGATGACCTTGCCTTCAAGTCCTTCAATACCAAAGCCACCTGCCGTGTTGCCGAAGAAAGTTACTTTTGCGATATTAAGCTTCTCGTCTCCCGTGCTTGCCTCCCTGCCTGTCCATGCTAGGAACAAACGCCCGTCGTGTGAAACGAGTGCCGGAGCATGATAACTGGTCTCAAGAAATATCTTATTTCCACGAAAGCTTGCGCCGTTGTCTTCGGAGAACATTAAGTTCAAGTTGTCGTTGCCAGCCCCCTTCCATGCCAAGAACAACCGTCCGTTATGGGATGCTAAAGCTGGCGATTGCTCACTGGTACCATGGGAAGGAATTTCCGAGTCGCTTGGCAAGGTGATCTTACCTTCAAGGTTTTCAATGCCATCTATGCCGAGCACATCAGTCGTATAAACCTTAGCAATATTAAGGTTCTGGTTGCCCGATCCCTTCCAGGATACAAACAGTCCCCCATTGTGGGAAGCGAGGGTCGGAGCATGGGTTGTGGAATCGGTGCGGAAGATCTTTTTCTCGGCAGGTCGAAGGTTAGCACCACAAGCAAAGCCCAGATGCACCGCTGTGTTTACGGCTCGACGTTCATCGGGGTATGGATCGAACCGAATCAGATCTGCAAATTTGACATCAGCACGGGTGGGAAGCAGGGTTGTCGATTGAGCGATCGCTGCTTGCTCGTCACCTACAACTATCTCTCCGCCATAGCCACTGTTGAGGAACATCCCACCCGCAGTCAGCAGGAAGGAAGGGGAACTGTAGTAGATTTCTACCCCACCTTCGGCTTGATCACCCGCAGGTATTTGGGGTCTCTTTCCATGGTAGAAGCGGTGTTGGAAGGCAGGAATATCTCGCTTCATGGCGAGAATGTACGCAGATGGGGGGGGACGATAGGTAGCCAGCCCCGCAATTAATGCATTAAATGCCCAACCAGCAGAGAACCGATTGGTTGGGTTGCCGTTGACATCAGTAGAACCAGCGTACATGAGGAAGAATCCAATGACCGCATCATCACCTTCTACTTTTGGCTCTAGGAGTTCATTATGTCGGTTGTCAGGGCGGTTCGTGTTTTCCTTCATCCGACGGAAAGGACAGATCCGACGTTGCCGACTGCTTGAAATCGCAAACTTAACCATCGTGTAATCGAGCAGGATCTGTGCAGCATCCCGTATTGACTTATCTCGCGCAAACTCGTGAAGATTGAATAGCGCGTGTAGCGATAATCGCTGGTATGAGCGAGAGTTGAACTCAAGGAAATCATGCTTAGCAATAGTATGCATGTAGCCAAGTAACCATCTGGCCATGCCATTTTCAGGGTTGTTATTGTTGTATTTCTGATCGCCAGTCTTATCGAAGAAAAGTTGATTAAACAAATATTTGGAACTATTTATCATTAATAAGTGGTTTTCAGTTTCTGGATAATCCACCGCAGTGTCACCAGCAATAGCACCAATACCAGTAAGAATAGGAATAAGAATACCACCGCTAAAAATACTACCCAAAGTAATACCTATAGCAGAGCCTAAAGTTACACCAAGAGCAGCAGCTTTTACCGTGTGTTTTTCTAAGCTTGGGTCATACGGGCCAACAAGATCTGGCGGCACAAGCGGAGGGACTTGCGGGCCAAGGCCTACTAGAATCCTTTCAAAATCATCGTCACTTAAGAGGTGGCGATAACGATACACGATGACTATCAGCCCTTTGAGGGCAAAGTCATAGTCACCCTTACGTGCAGCGACACCGGTAAGACCCTTGTAATTAGTGCCTACTAGACTGTCGCCTTGGACTAGCTTTCTCAACATTGTTGAGACTAAATCGCGGCTCGGGAATTTGTCATCGTCAGATACTGCCTGCAGGTGGGCAATCAGACGAATCGTTTCGTTCTCACCTGCTATTGTGTTATCTGTAAAGTCCAACGGATTATCCATCGCATATTGCCGAGCAATGGCACTCGCTCTTGTCTTGTGGCTTGCAAATGCTTGAGCAGGTGTGCCGTCGATGGCAATTGGGTCAAGAAGGTACCCGAAGAAAGGAGTTGCACCTGTTTCTGGATACCAGGAAATCATGCCTTTTTGAAAGTCTTGGCGGCGACCCACTCCATCAGGGGTAGGTACCTCATGATCTACTGGATAACCAAGTGGGCTTGCCTCCCAGCCCATACTTGCCCATTTGTCTCGGATTCCACCGAATATCTCATGAGCACCTATTTCTTGATTTAAATATTGTTCTTGAGTCCAATAAATTGAACTATCACCAGCAACTGAGCCGTCTGGTCTAAAAACACGAAAGTGATTGAATCGTCCACGCCCATCTAAGGTAGACGTTTCGTCTGTAATTGGATAGCCAAATTGCTCTCGCCCAAGTTTCAACCAATGCTCCAGAATTAAACCATGAACTTCGTAAGCACCTATTTGGGGATGCCAAGAAACTATTCCACCTTGAAAATTCTGAAAGCGTCCAATATTGTCGAACGTTGATGAAGTCTCATTTGAGAATGGAGGCCCAAGTATTCCCTCCAGCCCGCCAAGGGACAGCCACTTCTCTTCTATTGCCCCAAACACTACAAATCCATCAACATTGGTTGGCATTTGAACCGCCTTCTAATTATTGATTGATAGTCTTTACTGTAACTACCCGATTAAAGTTTTAACAGTACCCTTGCGGGTAGCTATGTTGTATGTTCCTTTTACTGAATTTTTACAGCTTCGGCACCTGGGTACTTTGAGACGCCATAAAACATCTCGAAGAATTGCCAAAATAAACAACCTTGTGGGCGCTCTCGATCTCACCGATAACCTTCAAGCACGAGTGCAACATCTCTGTGCGGAGCCAGCTCCTAAGAAATTAGATTTTCAATAAGCATAAATACTCACCAGTAAATCTAATTTCTTTCACCCAGAGGGCGCATCAGCGCGTGGAATGCTAACGGTTGCATTGAGCGGCTGCCAGTATCTTTGGCAATTCACCAGGATGTTTCGCCAGTCCGCTCCAATGCGATTGTTAGACAGCGGCAACTTGTTCGGATATTTTTTAACCTGAGTCTCCCATTGCTAATAGTGCGGGTTGGGTAGAATTACTGGATGGCTGCCAAAATTTGCTCCTTTTTTTGTTTAAGGATCTCAATAAGGTTAGCCATGACAATCTCCTCGGCACTATAAATTCGTGTATCTGTAGGTAATTGTGCCTCTTCACCAATCCAAAGCAACGGAAAAGAAAACCCAAGCTCTTGAGTGATCTTTTGATTCAAGATGGAAGGACCTTTGCCTCCAGGTGAAGGGATAGCATAGAGAGTCGGTAACTTCCCTCTAAAAATCTCCTTCTCATTGAGTTGGAGAATATAGTCCCGTTTGGGAAGCGCAGTACTATCCATCAAACGGATATTGGGAAAGAGAAAGTAATCTTGAGCCAGCATTGAAAAACGTGCTTTGCCAATACGATCTATAATTTGGCTACCTTGATCCGGATCGAAAATAGGTATGATATCGTCCCCCATAAGCATATGCAGCACTTCAGCCGATTTGTCAGGTAGAGGTTGTTTATCTATTTCGGTCAAGGTCATGAGACTCCATTTTTCAAGCACACTAGTTATGACATGAGGGGCAGCTTGTGCTTCTAGAATTGCTTGAACAATTTCATGTTGTCCACCAAGGCGAGTACGTAAAACCGCATAAGCTGCCCTTAAACGTTCCTTTGCCCTTTCTACCTGATTAATTTGAATCAATCCATAAGCCAGCTTTTGTTCAGCAAAGGCTGTTACAACATGAGTTGACTGATAGTCAGCTAGTAGAATTTGATATGTCTGCTCCCAGTAGTTTAAAGCTAGTTCAGGGTATTGGAGACGACAGCGATATACAGCTATTTGATCAAGGTAAACAGCTTTGCCATAAGAAGGATCTAAAGAATCTAACAGTTTCTCTGTTTCTTCAAGCTGAGATAAGGAACTGTGAAGACGATTGATTTTATCAAGCAAGCCCAACTTATTGAATAGGCTCTGAATCAATGCGCTGTAGGTTCGATCTACAGAATGTCGTAGCCTAATTGCCCTATCCATATAATCGATCGCTTCGTCATAGCAGTTTTGCTTAGCGTAAACATTCGCCATTGCTTCCAATGTGCCAATCTGCTCATCAGGAGAATTGTTTCTTATATAAATAGATAGAGATGCCTGATAATGAGCCAGAGCATTACCCCATTGTTCTTGGATTTCATACAGTTGTCCTAGCTGATACTGAGCATGGGAAAGTCCTGGGTAATTAGCATGCACACGAATATCCATTGCTTGCTGATAACACTGACGAGCTTGATCATATTCCTGAAGCTCTTTGTGAGCATCACCTAGTTGATTTAATAAAGTAATTGTGTACAGTGGATAATCTAAATTTTGCAAATCAGAAAGAATAGTTCTACAGGCTTCAATGGCATCTGAAATGTCTTCTTGCTTAGCAATTGCTAAACGAGTCATTGACAAGTAAACATCAATTATTCCAAACAAGTTCTCCATTTGCTGGCTGTAGGACAAGGCGTTTTGGAAATGGGATTCTGCCTGGTCGTATTCTTGCTGTCCTAAACGGAATTCTCCCAAGTCCCAGTGAACATAAGTCAAAAATCCAAAATGCCCAAGTTTTTCGCCAATTTTTAACGTTTTGTCATATTTTTCGATCGCCTGCCCTGCTTGATCTAAAGCCACATCAATCCTTGCAGAAAGAATCAGGTTGTAGGCTTCTCCACGGATAGAACCAGCCCGCTTAAATAATTCCAAAGATTGAGCGCAGAGGTCAGCAGCCTTGCTAAAAGCTTTTGCATCGAAGTAGATATGAGCTACCAAGTTATTAAGCAAGGCGTAGTTCAGCACATCTCCCGACTTATTGAAAAGTTCGCTATTAGCTTCCAGAATTTTAAGTGCTTTACGCCGATCAAGATCACGCCAATACAGTGAACTAGCTGCATCACTGCGAACAATCAATAGCGTTAAACTTTGTGAAGGAGATAAGCCCTGGCTTAGCCGTTCGGTCTCACGAAATAGCTCTTCCCCTCTGTCAAAGTACCCCAGAGTGCAGTTGATGACTGCTAGTTGATTTAATGCAGCAATACGTAATCCCGGATCATCAATTTGCGTACTAAGCCTTTCCGCCTCCTGTGCTAATTGGTAGGATTTGTTGTAATTACCGTAATCTTTCAGCCAAAAAGTATAGTTGATTAATAGTTCTATCCGAGCTTTGAGATCATCATCGGGGCAAGTTTCCAGGGCTTTTTCGAGGACAGAAAACCCATCTAACTCTTTATCTTGAAAATTGTAACGTTCACCTGTTTCAAATAAAGAGCTGGCAAGATAGGCATAGATTTGATAGTCAGGTTGCTGTGTCAGTACCTCTTTACAACATTTGATGATATCCCGATAATTTTTACCTACTTGATACCAGGTCTTACAGAGAGCACGAGCTGATTCAATCAGTGGTTTAGGACTTTTGACTATCTTTGCTAGACGATAAACTTCCTGATTACGGGCTTCCTGTATTGGAGAGTAGAGCGAAACATCTTTAGAGGATGCGATCCACTTTTCAAAAGCTAATTCAGTTGCTTGTTTCACAATTTCAATATCGGGCTGAGGCAATTCCTGTGCAATAATCTGCGAGACACTGTAATGAATTTCTTCGTTAGGCTGTAAAGGATAAATAGCTTCGAGTAAGCCTAGAGAAATAGCCTGATTAAGATGAGAATTCAGATCAAGATCCTGGCAGATTTGTTCTACAATATATTCGGTTACAGGTAATTCAAAAATTGCAATCCGCCCTAATAGTTGTTGCACTTCTGTAGAAAGTTGAGCAAGTATTTGCTGAATAAAAATATCTTCCTTAAATCGATCCTGTTCAGCATCTAAGCGAGACTGTAACTGTAGGTTCGGTTCAGCGCTGAGCTTGAAAAGCCATTCAAGTAGACGTGGGTTTCCGTTGGAAATTTTTACAATTTGTTCTCTTAGTTCAACGCTGAGGTGGCGTTGATTGCTCTCAAGACGTTGAAGTTTCTTGGTCACATCAGCCTGTTCTAACCGAGCTAACTGACGTTGATAAAGATTTTCAGCATCACTGCTGTGAATCTGATATCGACTGGTGATGATTATTTGATGTCCTTTCTCCTGAGTTGCGAGAATAGACTGAGTCAGAGCTTTCAAAGTATCAAGGGCTTCCAAGCTGATTTCAGGAGTTTGACTATCTTTTAAGTCAATAGAGCCATCGGATTGCTTAGTAAAATTTCCCTCAAAGTCATCGATCAAAAAAAGAAATCGATCCTCGGTTTGTGCTAGCACATCTCGCAGGGTGTAGGTAAATACATGAGCATCAATACTTGTACCATACCGATTTATTCCTCTTTCTTGCTGAGCAGAAAATAGTGCTTGGCGAAGTTCGGGTTCTCGAATTTCTCTAGCGATGTAGTTACGAACTTTTTGAATATCTAATATATTGTTAAATTTGTCGGTAAGCAGAATTGGTTTAAAGGAATCTCTGAGACGGAAAATTATGCGATGAGCCAGACTACTCTTACCTACACCACCCATTCCCCACAACAAGATACCTGCATATTCCTTATCTTTTAGAATTTTGATACATTCCTGTAGGATAAGACGCCGACCCACAAAAGACTTATAGTCAGCGACTTCCCCTCGTTTTTCTCTCTGATTAAGAAACGTCGTTCCATGTTGAGGAAAAAGAGGATCTCGCCGCCCCGGTCGGCGAGGTTCAGTTACCAGAGATCCTGGGATGTACCCTGACACGAATAGCCGTAGTAAATGCCAGTTTTCGTAATCTTCGGCAATCAAGTGCTGATAGGTTTTAGAAAGGGCCATCGCTAAACCGTACCCGATAGCCAGCAAGTCGTAAAGAATTGCAGCAGCCTGAGCAGCTTGATCATCTCGAACTTGTCGCCCCCAGCCCAATACTGCTGTCGCTCCTTGATCGATCAACTGTTGCGCTAAAGAAGTAACTATTCCTTGATCCCCTAATGCCCCAGTATAACAACCTGACAGAAAGAGCAAATGAGGTGGATAAGGAAGGGCTTCCCAAATCTCTTCGGGGTTGGCTAGATAAGCTCCTCCAGTTTCAGTTTCAGTGTAGAAGCGAGGACCCTGCTGTGTTAGAGTAGCGTGACCGTTCAGATGAAAAACATCGAAGCGGCTAGACTCTCCATACTCTGAAACTAAATATTGTAGTTCCTTAAGATTTCCGCTCTCCTCCACAACAAGATTAAGCTTTTGTCTCTGAGTAGAAGTCAGAATTAATGCTTCTTCTTGTTCAAAATCCAGTACTGGGGATAAGTCTCTAGGCGAAGTGGCCATAAATAGAACCCGTAGAGGTCGGTTTGCCACTTCGGACACCGCTTGACTGCCCTCTTTCCATCGAACTGCTAGTATTGTAGGCTTACGACTTTCAACTAAATAAGTAGTGCCATCGTGAAGTAGTTCCCAAGGCAGATGAGCCAGTCGCTGATCAGTATCGATAGCCAATACTAAGTACTGACTTCTCATTTTCTGTCGTACTTGTTGAATCGTCCGCGCTAGAAATCGATCGTTCTCCCCATTCAGCCATCTATATAGTGTTTGTCCAAGACGATCAAGGCGTCCTGGGAAAGCTGTGTTGTAATTACTTTCAGTGTCCTGCACCAACTGGTCTATGCTATTCAGAGATCGGAGCAAAGGCGTATGTTGAAACTCTTCCCCATACGAATATCGTAGTTCAACCTGATGACGATTAATTTGCCTGAGCTTGATATATAAAATTTCTTGCATGGCAGCAGTTTTAGCTACTTAATCTTTTTGATAAAGTCAATGATTTGATCTTCAGTTGCGTTATCTAATACCAAACGGCGATTGCCATCAATGAGGATGATTTTTTCAATAACCTTATTTCCGTTTTTGCTTCGCTCTTTCCAAAGATCGCGCCACTTGCGGATCTGCTCAGCTATGGCAATTACACCACCCGTCATGGCTACAACAGTAGCCAGAATAGCTAGGATGCCAACCTCGCGAGTAGTTTCATCTTTCTCTTCCCATCGCAAATCAAGTTCAGGTGATTCATTGAGAGATTCAATAGCCTCTTTAGCACTTGTCCCTTCTAGTGCAATTTGCCAGGTTGTTTTCATGAATAACTCCTGCGGAAAGTTTTTTATCTTGCTGAGCTTTACCACGCTCTCAATTATGCTTAACCCAGAAACTAAAGATTATTAAGATCACATCTCTACAGATAGCCTTACACTACGCTCCCACAGATAACCCAGATGTCTAACGACCCAAATCAGCGGCGGCAGATAACCTCGAACTCAGCACCAGTGGCTTTCAACCGTCCGCTGCATTTGAATTGTTGTGCCGCTCACGCTATCACCATTTCAGCTTCTGCATTAGGGGGTATTGGCTCAAAGTGCAGAACCATGATTTGTTCTGGGCGCAACCCTAAAGACTCATATGTACGCCCGTTGCGATCGCTAAATTCAACCTCAAATGCAGCACCTTCCGCTAGTGTTTCAACGACTGTTCCTACTTGCCCACGCCACAAATTGTGTTGAGGAAGGTCAACAGTAAGAGCGACAACATCTAGCAACTTAATCGTATCGTTTATCATGCATGTTACCTCCACTAATTACAGAGGATAGCAAGTTGTTAATTTTGGAATCTCTGAACCATGCTCAATGATCCAGCCACTTCGGAGGGTTGCACTTCTATTTTGCCATTTGATCGTGAAATCTAGAGTGTAGCGTTGTCCAAACTCATCTTGCCTTCCCAACTGGGCTTCCTGAACTTTGACAACCTCCAGCAGGATTTGACGCAATTCTTCGGCGTTGTCAGCCGTCACTCCAAGAATTGATGAAAAAAGCCGTGCTTTGTGCTTGCCATCATCGTGTTCTAAATTGAGGCAGTAGTCACGCAGTTTGCGAATATCAATAATTGCATTTTCTGCGTTCGGAATTAACATTGCTTCACGCTTATAAAGTCAATAACTGGTACAAAGCATAAGCAATTACGCCAAGGAACAGCAGATCGAAGCCCAACGAATGGCTGACTGGAGCTCTAATCGTCCAGAAGAATAATTTTGACTTTGGGAACTTTTCGGTTCCCCAGTGGGAAATATAAGGTTGTTCCTCCCGCGCTGCTTTATAGCCCCAGTATTGGTTCTCAATTTGCAGCCCTCTGCGCCTTATATTCTCCAAAAAACTTCGTGTTCGCAATTCAACGACCCAAAGGCATAAAGTAAGCCAAATTATCAAGATAAAATTAGCTTTGACAGGCTTATCAGCAGATGCAATCACACCGACAGCGGCAACATAAAGTCCTGCCAGACTAAATCTAAACGAAGAGAGCTGACTCACCCTTGAACTGATTGCAGCGTACTCTATCCGGATATCTTCTTTATCAGCTACAGGATTCATGTTTCAAGCTTCCGTCATTACATTATGATTGCCCTACCCAACTCACAGCACTGTCTCACCGATAACCTCACGCCAACTTACCTCTCAACATTAACAGATAACCTTTCGGCTACGTCTCCACCAAGAACTCAAGCAGCCCAACGTCATAGTTCAACGGCGGCAAGTTTCTTGAACTCTGAGCGATCGCCCCCCTTCCGTCCGTTGCAACGCCGTGTTAGCTGGAGCACGCACCGATCGCCTCGGTATACCTGAGCTATCCTTCTCAACCGATCGCTCTCATTCCCCCTGTCATCACCGATCGCGTCATGGACGTTGCGGAATGAGCGATCGCTTTCACTCACTGTCCTCTCCGATCGCTCGATGAACCTGTTGGAAGCGTCGATCGCTTTCATCCACGAGTGCAA
>Ga0224722_1001803_pt1 | contig 11699 bp, 5 predicted proteins | sample Balambano_FR1_Me_FD_161646 | JGI IMG/M metagenome (GOLD analysis project Ga0224722, IMG submission 161646) | Freshwater sediment microbial communities from Lake Towuti, South Sulawesi, Indonesia - Balambano_FR1_MetaG | ecosystem: Environmental > Aquatic > Freshwater > Lake > Sediment | place...
ATGCTTTTTACAACAAAACGGGCACCATGCGTAAAAACTCCACCAGAATTTTGTCTATTGTACTAGCGGTTGTCATTGTGGGCGGCGCGCTTCTTTTATACACTTCCGGTACGTTTAGCAAAAAAGAACCTGAACCGGCTGCACGACCGGTGAACGCCAGTGCGGGCGGACCGGGTGGAGGAGGTGGCGGCAGAGGTGGTTTCGGTAGCGGTCCGATCCCGGTAGAAGCGGTGGTGATTCAGGCAAGTCGCGCTGAGGAAGTTATCAATGTGAACGGCTCCACGGTTCCGAATGAAGAAGTAACGGTGACGAGCGAGGTGCCGGGCAAGGTCACGCGGGTGTTGTTTCGCGAAGGCACAGTAGTGCGCAAAGGTGCGGCACTGGTGCAGTTGGATGTGGCAGAGTTGCGGGCACAGCGCGAGCGGTTGGTCGTGGATCAGAAGTTGAAACGCACCATTGCTGAGCGGTTGGAAGGTTTGTACAAACGGGAAGGCGTGAGTTTGCAGGAATACGAAATTGCCAAAGCAGAAGCCGACCGCGTAGATGCGGAGTTGGCACTCATCAGCGTACAATTGGAAAAACGCACCGTGAAAGCCCCTTTCAACGGGCTGCTGGGCTTGCGCCAGGTGAGCGAAGGCAGCTACATATCGCCGGGGACGGCAATTGTGAATCTGGTCAGCGTGAGTCCGATCAACATCGAATTTGCGGTGCCGGAACGCTACGGACGCGTCGTGAACAAAGGCACCCGCATCGAATTTGTACTCGACGGCTCCAACGATCCGCTCTCGGCGGTGGTAGTGGCAAAAGAAGCCAACGTGGACCCCACCACCCGTACCTTGCAACTGAAAGCCGAAGCCCCCAACCCCAACGGACGCATCCTGCCGGGCGCGTTTGCCAATGTGGCGGTGAAGTTGCGCAATTTTGAAGGGGCGATCATGATTCCGACCCAAGCCATTTTACCCGAACTCGATGGTAAAAAAGTGTTTGTCTATAAAGGTGGCAAAGCCAATCCGGTAACGGTGGAAACGGGCATCCGGCAGGAGGATTTGATCCAGGTAACGAAAGGCTTATCCTATGGCGATACCGTGCTGACCACGGGGATGCTGCAACTGCGCCCCGGCGCGGAGGTGAATGTGACGAAGGTGGAGTGATGTGACAATGTGCTGATTTGCTGGCGATGGTCAGACAACAGCATAATGGTCTAAAATCTATTGTCTAATATCTAAGGTCTCAATATATGAGCAGTCTATCTTCTTTGAGCATTCAACGCCCGGTATTGGCAACCGTGTTGTCAGTAGTGATTGTGTTGTTTGGAATCATTGCCATGACCTTCCTGGGGGTGCGGGAGTATCCGAGCGTGGATCCGCCAATCATTTCGGTGTCAACGAGCTACGTGGGTGCGAATGCCGAGGTAATTGAATCGCAAATCACGGAGCCGATTGAAGAGTCGGTGAACGGCATTGCGGGTATCCGCTCCATTAATTCCACCAGCCGGGACGGGCGCAGCAGTATTACGATTGAATTTAATTTAAATATCAATTTAGAAGAAGCCGCCAACGACGTGCGCGACAAAGTGGCGCAGGTAGTGGGCAGGCTCCCGCCGGATGTGGATCCGCCCGTGGTATCAAAAGCCGACGCGGATGCCAGCCCAATCATGTTTTTGAATTTGCAAAGCAACAATCGGTCGTTGCTGGAATTGAGTGCCATTGCCGAAAATGTATTTAAAGAGCGCTTTCAAACCATCAACGGCGTAAGTGGGGTGAACATCTGGGGCGAAAAACGCTACTCCATGCGCCTGTGGATTCTGCCGGAACGCCTGGTGGCGTATCAGCTCACGCCGCTGGATATCCGCAACGCCTTGCAACGCGAAAATATTGAACTGCCGTCGGGTAGCATCGAAGGCGATGCCACCGAGTTGTCGGTAAGAACGCAAGGGCGTTTGGAAACCGTAGCAGATTTTAACAACCTGATTATCAAAGAAGAAAACGGGCGCATTGTCCGGTTCAAAGATATTGGCTACGCCGAACTCGGTCCTGAAAATCTGCGCACCAGTTTCCGTCGCGACGGCATTCCGATGGTGGGCGTGGCGATTATTCCGCAGCCGGGCTCCAATCACATCGAAATTGCCGACGGCGTGTACGAACGCTTAGAACAAATCAAACGCGAACTACCGGAAGACATGAACGTGGAAATCGGCTTCGATTCTACCAAATTCATTCGCGCTTCCATCCACGAAGTACAGGAGACCATTTACATTGCTTTTGGCTTGGTAGTACTCATCATTTTTCTGTTTTTGCGCGACTGGCGCACCACGGTTATTCCCATTCTCGCTATTCCGGTATCATTGATCGGGGCATTTTTCATCATGTACCTGGCAGGTTTTAGTATCAATGTGTTGACTTTGCTGGGTATTGTGCTGGCGATTGGTTTGGTGGTGGACGACGCGATTGTGGTGGTAGAAAATATTTATACCAAAGTAGAAGCCGGGATGCCCCCCCTGGAAGCAGCGGTAAAAGGATCAAGAGAAATTTTCTTTGCGGTGGTGGCAACCACAGTGGCACTGGCAGCGGTGTTCCTGCCGGTGATTTTTTTGCAGGGCTTGACCGGGCGTTTGTTTCGGGAGTTTGGGATTGTGATTGCCGGTTCGGTGTTGATTTCGGCTTTTGTAGCATTGACGATGACCCCGATGCTGTCTTCCAAATTATTGAAAAACCGCGAGCGGCATAATTGGTTCTACCGTGTTACCGAGCCTTTCTTCAATGGCTTGACCAATGGCTACCGACGTACCCTGAATGGTTTTTTACAGGTGCGCTGGCTGGCATTTGTGATTATTCTGGCATCGGCTGGAATCATTTATTACCTCGGGAGTGGTTTATCTTCCGAATTGGCACCCCTGGAAGACCGCAGTCGCTTGCGGGGCAACGTAACCGCTCCCGAAGGGGCTACTTTCGAATACACGGATCAGTACATGAATCAGGTGGCGGATTCGATTGTACAAATCGTACCCGATGAACTGGCAGGCTTGATTACGATTACAGCCGGTGGTTTTGGCAACAGTGCAGCAAATTCGGGCAGCATTACCATGATTTTGAAAGAACCCGAAGAACGTACCCGCAAACAAGAGGAAATCATGAATACCGTGATGCCCAAACTGACCAGACTGACAGCCGGACGCGCCTTTCTCTTTCAGGAACCCACCATCGGCGACCGCCGGGCGGGCTTACCCGTGCAATTTGTGATTCAGGCTCCTAATTTTGAAAAACTGCGTGAAGTGCTGCCTTCGTTTTTGGAAGAAGCCCGCAAAGACCCCACGTTCAGCATCGTTGACCTGGATTTGAAATTCAATAAACCTGAAGTGCGCATCAACATTGACCGGCAGAAGGCGCAGGATGTGGGCGTATCGGTAGCGGATATTGCACAAACGCTGCAATTAGGACTAAGTGGTCAGCGTTTCGGTTATTTTATCATGAACGGCAAACAGTACCAAGTTATCGGGCAGGTAGAACGCGAAGACCGCAATACCACCATGGACCTGCGCTCGCTCTACGTGCGCAGCCGCACGGGTGAGATGATCCAGTTAGATAACCTCGTGACCACCACCGAACAAACCAATCCACCCGCTTTGTACCGCTACAATCGCTTCATTGCCGCGACGGTGACGGCGGGTTTGGCAGAAGGTAAAACCATCGGCGACGGTATTGCCTCTATGCGCGCCATCGGCGATAAAGTGCTGGACGAATCGTACTACACGGCGCTGAAAGGCGCTTCTAAAGACTATGAAGAAAGCTCGTCGAGTTTGGTTTTTGCGTTTGGTTTGGCACTGGTGCTGATTTACCTGGTACTCGCGGCGCAATTTGAAAGTTTTGTGGATCCGTTTATCATCATGTTCACGGTGCCGCTGGCACTGGCGGGTGCGGTGCTGGCACTGTGGTGGACGGACGAGACGTTGAACATTTTCAGTGAAATCGGCATCATCATGCTTATCGGTTTGGTAGCGAAAAACGGTATTTTGATCGTAGAATTTGCCAACCAGCGCAAAGAAGACGGCTTAAGCCGTTGGGAAGCCATTCAGGAGGCGGCGGCTTCTCGTTTCCGACCTATTTTGATGACCAGCTTGTGTGCTGCCCTGGGTGCGCTGCCGATTGCACTGGCACTGGGAGCGGGGTCGGAGAGTCGCGTTTCGATGGGTATTGCCATCATCGGCGGCTTGTTGTTTGCAACCTTGTTAACACTCTACGTCATCCCAGCCATCTATTCGTACCTGTCGAGCAAAAAAGCCAACGCCATCCTGGAAATACCAGACGAGATGGAAAATACCCACCGCCGAAAACCGGAATTGGTAGAGGGATAAAGGTAGAGGGTAGAGGGACACATTACAGTCCCTCTACCCTCTACCCTCTACCCTCTACTTAAAAAAAAACCGAAAGCCCGCCCCGCCGCCGATATCCGTATCCGTCCGTTCCAGCAATTCCAGGCGCGGTGTGATTTGCAGAAAAATTTCAAACCGGTCAATGAACACATTCAAACCTGCCGTGCCGCTGATGCCGCCGATCACCTCATCATCATCGTAGAAACGCCGGTTGCGCTCCAGAATGCCGATGAACGCACCCGGACCATAGTAAAAGTTGAAATTCGGAGACGTGCTCAAGGGTTTATGCCAAATGGCGTGCAGATTCACAAAAAAGAAATCGTTCAGGTCCCAGGCAAACAGTGCATCGAACGAAGCACCGCCCGGATTGTAATGCTTCAAACTCAAGCCGCTCGGGTCGCCAAACTGAATGCCAATGCCCCAGCTGCCCGCCGCCGGCTGGGTACTCCCGCGCGTAGCAGCCAGCAAAAGTACCAGCGCAACGATAAAAAGCCTAATAGGTAGTTTTTTCATAAAGGTTGATTGTTTGAGTGTTAAAAAGCGTGTTTCAATTGATTTTATTGTAATACGTAAAAGCATGGCAAGATGTTATAAGACAATAACTTTCTTCTGGTAAACTTTTTTAGCTTCCTCAAGTGTTTCAATAGGCTCGACGAAACACAAACGCCCTTCCCGCTTCGTAATTTCAACCTCCGGCTTCCCACTTCCCGCTTCAATTAGCTTTCAATTAACAGACTTTCTCTATCTTCGCGCTTATTTTTAAAATCTCAAAAATTGATTGAATATGAAGCAACTGCTACGTTCCTGCCTGGTTGTGCTGGCGGTAAGTTTGATTTTAACCGACTTATTTGCCCAAAACGACCTCAACCTGAGTTACTTATCTACGTATCGCACCAACGTATTCGACAGAAGTGCTGCCGAAATTGTAGCCTACGATGCCGGCACCGCCCGGCTCTACTTTACCAATTCCGATGCCAATACGGTCACCATTCTGAACATAAGCAACCCTGCCAGCCCCACCAAATTTGCCGACATCAACATGGCTCCCTACGGCGGCGGCGTAAACAGCGTGGCAGTGTACAACGGGTTGGTAGCGGTAGCCGTGCAAGCCATCAACAAAACCCAGCCCGGCAAAGTGGTCTTTTTCGACGCGGCGGGTGCTTTCCAGCGGGAGGTCACCGTGGGCGCACTACCCGATATGCTCACTTTTACAAGCGACGGTAAAAAAGTAATCGTTGCCAACGAAGGCGAACCCAGCGACGATTACTCCGTGGACCCCGAAGGTTCTGTCAGTATCATTGATTTGACCAATGGACTAGGTGGTGTGACTGTTTCAACCGTGAATTTTGCCGCTTACAACGACAAAAAGGCATCTTTACAAAATAAGGGCATTCGCATTTTTGGTCCCAATGCCACCGTAGCGCAAGACCTGGAGCCGGAATACATCACCCTCAGCCCCGATAATGTGCGGGCATACGTCTCCCTTCAGGAAAATAACGCTATCGCCGTCATCAATTTGATCACCCGCACCGTACTCGATATTCTGCCATTGGGTTATAAAGATCATTTGAACGGCGAACCAATTTTAAAACAATACAAGCTCAATGAACTCCTCAACCTGCCCGTGCTGGGTACGCCCGTATATGGCGGCGGACAGGCACCGGTGAAACTCGGCGGCTTTTCCGGTTTGTATTTTGATCGGAAAGAATCCACCGATAAAAATTACGTGTTTTACACCGTGCCGGATCGCGGTCCAAACGACGAGCCCGTGGTAGTGAGCGATGTGCGCGAAGAAACCGTGCAAGACTTGCGCCCCTTTAAGCTCCCGAATTACCAGGGACGCTTCGTAAAAATGTCTTTGAATACCGAAACTGGCACCGTAAAACTGGATACGCAAATTTTGTTAAAACGCAAAGACGGCATCACTCCCATTACCGGCAGGGGCAATATCATCGGTTACGACGAAGTACCGGTCACTTATACCGATACGAACACGGTGTTTAGAAATCCGGATTTCACTTCCAAGTCCACCGGCAGAAAATACCACGAACTCCCCTATGATCCCTACGGCGGTGATTTTGAAGGCATTGTGCGCGACACCGCAGGCAATTTTTGGATGTGTGACGAATACCGCCCTGCCTTGTACAAATTCAAACCCGATGGCACCCTCATCGAACGCTACGTGCCGCAGGGTACCTCCACATTGGGCATCGTCGGATTGGAACCCGGTTTCTACGGTGCCGAAACCCTGCCTGCCGTGTACAGCAAGCGCTGGGCAAACCGGGGGTTTGAAGCTATTGCTTATGACCCGGATTCCAGCGTGATCTACGCCTTCATCCAATCGCCTTTATACAATCCCGATAATTCTACCCAAAACCAGTCGGACGTGCTGCGCACCCTCGCCGTTGATGCTGAAACAGGTACCCCGGTAGGCGAGTACGTCTATCTACTGGAACGCAATCGCGACGCAGGTTTGGCAATCAGTCGGGTGGATAAAATCGGAGATGCAGTGTATATTGGCAAACGCAAATTTTTAGCCCTGGAACGCGATTCGAGTCTGCCCGGGCAGCCTACCGGAAAGAAATATGTGTTTGAAATTGATTTAAAAAACGCTACCAATATTTTAAACAACCCGATTGCCCTGCGCGATACCGCTTCCCTTACCCAGAAAACACTGGAGCAAATGACGGCAGACGAACTGCGCGCGGCAGGCATCGCCCCGGTGTACAAAACCAAGGTACTCAACCTGCCCTCCATCGGCTACCAGGCGGGTGATAAACCGGAAGGCTTGGCGCTGCTCCCTGGTGGCGACCTGGCAGTTATCAATGACAACGATTTTGGTTTGGCAGGAGCCGGCGTAACGGATGATATCGTGCTGGGCGTGATTAGTTTTGCCAAAAATTACGGTTTAGACCCCAGCGACCGCGATAATGCCATCAACATCAAGCCGCACCCGGTGTTGGGGATGTTTATGCCCGATGCCCTGGCGACTTACTCTGTGGGCAATGCGTTTTACATCGTCTCTGCCAACGAAGGCGATGCCCGCGAGTGGGGTACTTTTGTAGAAGAAGCAAGGGTTTCCACCTTGAGATTAGATTCGGTTGCCTTCCCAAACGGCGCAGCCTTGAAAGACAACGCGGTACTGGGGCGTTTGAACGTGACGAATAAAACCGGCGATTTTGACGGCGATGGCGATTTTGATCAACTACATGTATTTGGTGCGCGTTCCTTCTCTATTTGGGATGCTTTTGGCAATCTGGTATTCGATAGTGGCGATGACTTCGAACAGATCACCGCCCAGCGCTTTCCGCAATCCTTCAATGTGAGCAATACCGACAACGCCCGCGACAGCCGCAGCGACAACAAAGGACCCGAACCTGAAGCCCTCACCATTGCTACCATCAACGGCAAGCCTTATGCCTTCATCGGGCTGGAACGCATCGGCGGCGTGATGGTCTATGACATCAGCAATCCGCGTGCGCCGGTATTTGTAAACTACATCAACAACCGCAACTTTGCCATTGCTCCGGAAATGCCGGGTTCCGGCGATCTGGGTCCCGAAGGGATCATTTACATCCCGCGTGAAAACAGCCCGAACGGCAATGCGCTGCTGGTGGTTGCCAATGAAGTGAGTGGCTCGGTGTCTTTATTCACAGTAGGGTTGATGACCGACGTGGACGAACCGACGACTGCCAATTTGCAATGGCGGGTATTTCCTAATCCGGTTCGTGACGAAATTCTGACAAACCGCGTTTCGGATTACGGTGTTTACAATACTGTTGGACAACAATTGTTAAGTGTGAAAAACACCAATCGGCTGGATGCAAGTCGGCTGTCAGCAGGCACGTACATTTTGCGCGATTTGAAGCACGGCGCAGCGCAATTGTTTGTAAAACAATAAAATAGCAATCGTGCTGCACCTCTAAAGTGCAGCACAATTTACATCCCGATCATCACCTACTCCCTGCGTCAAAACGCCGGGCAGTTAACTGCCAACTGCAAATTTATCCGCCAAAGTGATAACGTCGGCGGGCTGCCAACTGAACATGAGTTATTACAAAATCATCAAGGGCGTAAAATACGATAAACAACTCTGGGAACTCGCCACCGAATTCACCACCGGCGAGGGAGACGGGCGTATCTCTGAGCGCGAAATGCAGTTGATTGCCAAACTAGCCGAAGACGGACGCGGTATCACCGCCATTGAAAAAGCGACACTGCATTACATTCGTCGGCATTTCAACCTGACGGAAAAAGCTGCCCGATGGTTTGATGCGACCTTTCCGCCTGAGCCGACAGCGGATTTACACAACCTGATTCGCACCATTTTAACCGAAGAATTTCACTTACCGGCGTTACAATTGACGGTGACCGAACGCGACATAGTGCTGCAAAACAGCCATTCTAATACGCAGGTGCAGTTTGAAAGCGTTCTGCGTGCCAGCCTTACCAGTTTTTTAAAAGATGGCACTGATCTCGAATCGCCGCGCAGCCTGGTGGAACACATCCATGAGTTATATCGCAACCGATTTGCCTCCGAGCAGGAATGGGATGCCGCCCTAACGGCTAAAGTGCAGGAATATTTAAAGAACAATGCTACCCTGGAACTCTATCCTTACGCCTTGTACGACACCGATGCACCCACCTTCCTCACTGCCGAACACGGCGAATCTACGAAAGACAATTGGATTTTTCAATTGGCACTGCGCGACCTTTCCGATCACCTCTTTTGGGCAATTACCGACCGCACAGGCGAAAAGCCGACCTATAATTATGGGTTTAATTAGATACCAGATGCCAGATTGGAAGATGCCAGACGCGAGATGTTAACTACCCGATCCATTTTCCCAACCCCTCTTGCCCATCCGGTAAGCAGGTATGAGAGATTTGGAGCAAAATTGAAAGATGATTAAGAGTCTAATAATCAAATATGCGCTTAGAATGTTTTAGTAGCCAATTGGAATGTTCAAGTATCTTCCTGAAATGTTATGTTCTCCTTCCAAAGTATTGTAGTATCCTGATAAAAGACTTTTTTAGCCTATTTCAACGTTAAATTACCCTTCTAAAACGTTTGACTATCCTGTCACAATATTAAATTGCCCTTTTACAGCGATTTATTACCCTATTTTAGCGGTAAAACATCTTGCCATAACAATTGGATTGACCGTTTTAGCAGTTTTATTGGCAGTTTTACTTTTCGTATTTGCCAGCGAAACACCTTTCAAGGTTGCTATGGTAATATCGTTTAAACTTTAATTGTAAAAACTAGGGGATTGCGCAACTACTTTGCATCTTGCTCACAAAATGCACCTATGCCACTCAAACCGATCTACTGGCGTATCATTCTGGTACTAGCCATCGCGAAACTGCTTTTCCATCTGTTCACCAATATAAACTACGGTTTTCACCGCGATGAGTTGTTGTACCTGGCACTGGGGCGGCACCTGGATTGGGGCTACTGGTCAAACCCGCCGCTGATTGGCTGGATTTCGGCATTTGTACAAATGGTTTTGGGCGATTCTATGTTTGCGGTGCGGCTGCTGCCTTCGCTGTTTAGTACCGGCATTCTCGTACTTACCTGCCTGATGGCACGGGAAATGGGCGGCGGCAGGTACGGGCAGTTGTTGGCGGGCATTGGCATTTTATTTGCCGTGACGTTCACGCGCAGCGGCTGGCTGTTTCAACCCGTGGGGGTGGATATGTTTTTCTGGACGCTGCTGAGCTATTTGATTTTAAAATATCTGAATACGGAAGAGCGGCGTTATCTACTGTATTTCGGCGCGGCATTTGGGCTGGGATTTTTAAATAAATACAGCGTCGTGTTTTTTTTGTTTCCGTTGGTGGTCGCCTTGCTGCTCACCACACAGCGGCGTTTGCTGTGGTCGAAATCTGCTTTATGGGCAGCCCTGGTTGCTTTTGTAATCGTACTTCCAAATCTCCTTTGGCAATATAAACATGGTTTTCCGGTGGTGACCCATATGCACGAGTTGGCGGAAAGTCAGTTGCAAAATGTACATTACAAAGATTTCCTGTTAGACCAGGTTCTACAAAATCTTCCTGCGCTTATACTCTGGTTTGGTGGATTATACGTTCTGTTGTTTCATCCGCACGGAAAAAACTACCGGCTTGTAGGCTACACCTTTCTGATCTGCATTCTCACTCTGCTTTTATTGAAAGGAAAAAGTTACTACACCCTGGGTATTTATCCGATGATGATTGCGGCGGGCGGAGCCTATTTTGATACAGTATTAAAAACTAACTGGTTGCGCGTGGCAGTGCCGCTGCTGGTGATTGGATTGTTTCTGCCGTTTTTACCGTTGGCGGTTCCCTATTTGAGTGTGCCTAAAATGGTGGCTTATTGTAAAAACATTCGCGAACAAATGGGCGTGGAAACCATCACCCGCTGGGAAGACGGCGAAGTGCACCCATTGCCGCAGGATTATGCCGATATGCTGGGTTGGGAAGAACTGGCGCAACACGTGCAAACAGCGTATGAGCAAGTACCAGACAAGAAACGCTGTCTGATATTTTGCGAAAACTACGGACAAGCCGGGGCAGTAGAGCGATTTGCCAAAAATCTGCCGCCCGTCAACAGTTTCAGCGACAGTTACCGCCTCTGGATCACCCCGACTACCAATGCCGACGTTTTAATCTATGTCAACGACGAACCGGGGGAGGATGTGCAGGCACTCTTTGGCAAGATTACCGTTGTAGGAGCCATTGAGAACATTTATGCCCGCGAGTTTGGTACAATGGTTTATTTGTGCCACCAACCCAAGCAAAATTTCGCGTCTTTTTGGAAGAAAAGCGTGCAAGAGGTATTGTCAGGAGAACACCAGTGATGTAGCGACAAATTAGAGAGAGAAAAATATGCCAGTATCTCAATATTCAATAGGAAATACCGTTTCTTGATTGTTTTATCGGGTCAAACGCATTAAAAACGGCGGAGCCGCGCAATCTTTGTCAAAATAAACCCGACCGCCTGAGACAGGTGCAGCGCACTGCAATATTACCGGTGCGCTGCACCTGTCAAGTATTCCCTATCGGCTCGATCTTTTTACAACGATTGCGGTGCGCTGCACCTTCATTTAATATTTTTAATGCGGTTAACCGGATTGTTTTATCACCAAATTTTCTTCAAAATGACCTTTACCGAAATCAATGAAAAAATCAAAAGCCAGGCGCACCGCGCTCCGCAATTGGAGAAGACCCTGAAACTGATGCTCGGAGACAACGAACCCATTTTTGTGGATATGACCGCCTCGCCCGCTGCCGTTTCCAACGAAAACAAGGACGCGGATTGCACCATTACTACCTCCATAGAAACGCT
>Ga0224722_1001804_pt1 | contig 11690 bp, 9 predicted proteins | sample Balambano_FR1_Me_FD_161646 | JGI IMG/M metagenome (GOLD analysis project Ga0224722, IMG submission 161646) | Freshwater sediment microbial communities from Lake Towuti, South Sulawesi, Indonesia - Balambano_FR1_MetaG | ecosystem: Environmental > Aquatic > Freshwater > Lake > Sediment | place...
ATACGGGATCGGCAGAGCGGAATCCTGCCCACACTCATGCTGCGCGAGTACATCACGTTTGTCGTCTTTTTCCCCGCCTACACCGCAGGACCAATTGACCGTGCTGAACACTTCATTGAGTCGTACCGCCCAATTGCGGCGCTCAATACCCGCGATGCCGAACGAGTCGGGCGTGGGCTTGGGCGAATTGCAATGGGACTGTTCAAGAAGTTTGTCATCGCGGACAGCCTCGCCGTATTCAGCCTCAGCCCGATCCTGGTTGAACAAGCCAGTTCACCGGCAGGCTTGTGGCTGATGGTGTACGCCTACGCCTTTCGGATTTACTTCGATTTCAGCGGTTATACCGACATCGCCATCGGGATCGCGCTGCTTTTTGGCATTCCGCTGCCTGAAAATTTTGATCGCCCGTACCTGAAAAACAATATCACCCGGTTCTGGCAAAGCTGGCACAAAACGCTCAGTGATTGGGTGCGCTTTTATGTCTATTCGCCGCTAACTCGCGCTCTGCTCCGCCGCAAGCGCCGCCCCTCGAACTATGTCATCATCATCATGGGTACAGCGGCGACGATGATCATCATCGGCTTATGGCACGAAATCACGCTGCCCTTTTTCATCTGGGGATTGTGGCAAACGGCGGGTTTGTTCACGCATAAAGTCTGGTCAGATAAAACGCGAACCTGGTATCGCGGTCTGACACCGCGCCGCCGCCGTATCTGGCATATCGTTGGCGTCTTCATCACGTTCAACTTTGTCGCGTTGGGATGGGTGTGGTTCGCCCTTCCGAACGTGTCACTGGCGCTGCAAACATTCGCGGGCATGTTTGGCTTGGGAGGTGGTGGATGAAATTCCGCCTCTCGTGGCGTTCGCTTATCCGCATTGCGCTCAAAGCGACGGCGCTGTTCATCCTCATCAACATCGCCTTTGCCCTGCTCAACCCCGTTTCCGCGCTTGGCAGCCTGTCCATCTATAATCTGCTGGTACGCGGGCGCGAACGCCTGCCCTATGGAGAATCCCCCGCCGCCTATAATCTCAGCCTGTACGACCTGAATACGATGTTCAGCAGCCATGAAATCAACGGGCGAAGGGGTGATGATGAAACCCGTGTACTGATCATAGGCGATTCGTCGGTCTGGGGTATTTTGCTGGAGAATGCCGATACGCTCTCATCATGCCTGAATGACGCGGCGCTGACGCTGAACGACCTGCCTGCCCGCCTTTACAACATGGGTTATCCCACCATGTCCGCCACGAAAGACCTGATGCTGCTTGACGAAGCCATGCGCTACGACCCCGATCTGATCGTCTGGCTGGTAACGCTCGAAAGCCTGCCCAACAGCGAACAGCTTGCCGCGCCTATTGCCGCCAATAACGCGCCGCGCATCCGCGATCTGATCAGCCGCTATGAGTTGAACCTTGATCCGAATGACGCACGCCTGATTACGCCGACCTTCGCTGAGTCAACGTTGGTTGGGCAGCGGCGGGCGATGGCAGACTGGTGGCGCTTGCAGCTTTACGGCTTCAACTGGGCGGCGACGGGCATTGATCAGGTTTTCCCTGAATACACGCCGCGCAGCAATGACTTTGAGGCGGATACAACGTGGTATGACTTCGATGAGACGAATCCGTTTGCAGAAAGTGATCTGGCGTTGGATGTCATTGACGCGGGCATGGCGCGGGCGGGCGATATTCCCGTGCTGCTGGTCAACGAGCCGATCTTCATCGCCGATGGCGTCAATAGTGACCTGCGCTACAATTTCTGGTATCCGCGCTGGGCGTATAATCAGTATCGGGCAGTAATGGATGAACGGGCAGCGGAGAACAACTGGCATTATCTTGACCTGTGGGATGCCGTCTCGCCCAGCGAATTTACCGACAGCCCTGTTCACCTGACACCCGCAGGGTCACGAATACTGTGCGAACGGATTGTTGAGCAGTTAGAAAATGACTGAACCACAGAGGCACAGAGGACACAGAGAAAATTTATGAAAAATCCTCTGTGATCTCCGTGCCTCTGTGGTTCAATTTTTTCGCTTGGCGTACCTGGCGTCCTGGCGGTTCCAAGTCTTTTAGGAGTTTCACATGATCGAAGCAGAAGTGCGGGCGCAGTTACGTGCCTTCATCGTCAAGGATTTGATCAAGGATGCGAAGTATCCGCTGGCGGATGATGAAAACCTGATCGCCAACGGCTTGATCGACTCGTTCTCGCTGGCGGAAATTGGCGTCTTTGCCGAGCAGCAGTTCGACGTGTACATCCCCGACCCTGATCTGACTGTCGCCAAGATGAACAACCTCAACCTGATGGTGGCGCGGATCATGCGCGACGCGAAATAAGCGCCCTATGCTGAACGCCTCAACCCGCGATCAGTATCACACCCTGCTGGATGCAATAACGCTGACAGAGGCAGATGATCAGCCCGCCATCATTTTCGTCGCTACTGACGCTGAACCGATCACCATTACACGCCGCGCCTTCAAAGCGCAGATCACTAACTGCGCGATGGCATTACGTGGCATTGGAATTGCGCCGCGTGATCTCGTGATAATCGCCCATACCCAGAATTTAGAGAGCATTTACGCCTTCTGGGGGGCGTTATGGCTCGGCGCGATCCCTTCGATGTTTCCGACGCTGACCGAAAAGCTCGACCCCGACTTTTATATAAACAATCTTGCAGAACTGACGCGCTTTTCCAACGTCCGCGTCGTGCTGACCACTGACGACTTCGCGCCTACCCTGTCAGCGCGTTTACCCTGCACGGTCTATGGCACAAGCGCCTGGCTGAATATGAGCGTCGAAGAGTCATTGCCGATTTGTGATAATAAGGCGAAGGAGACATCCGGTCTACAGGCGGACGACCTCCCCTCTCCCCGCTTACGTGGGAGAGGGGTCGGGGGTGAGGACATCACCGCCTTCCTGCAACATTCCAGCGGCACAACCGGCTTGCAGAAAGGAGTCGCGCTGTCGCACCGCGCCGTGCTGAATCAACTCGCACATTACGCCGATGCGATAATGCTGAACGATCAGGATGTTATCGTGAGTTGGCTGCCGCTGTATCATGACATGGGCTTGATTGCGGGCTTCATCCTGCCGCTGGTCACTGGGTTACCGCTGGTGCTGATGTCGCCGTTCGACTGGGTACAGCACCCCGCCCTGCTGCTCAAAGCGATCCACGACTATCGCGGAACGTTGTGCTGGCTGCCGAATTTCGCCTACAACCATCTCGCCCGCCGTGTGCGCGTGCGCGATAGTGATAGGTTGGATTTATCCTCAATTCGCGCTTTTATCAATTGTTCCGAGCCTGCCCGCCACGCCAGCCATACGCTGTTTGCCGAGCGTTTCGCCGCCAACGGCGTTTCGATGAAGCAGCTTGCCGTCAGCTATGCGATGGCAGAAAACACGTTTGCCGTCAGCCAAACGGCGGTTGGCGAAGCGGCGAAACTGGATACGATTGATCGTGAGGCATTACAGCGTGATTTGATCGCAGCGCCAGCCGCGCCAGATTCAGACGACGCGCTGACGCAGGTCTCGTGTGGCAAACCGATCACGGGTACAGCCGTCAAAGTCGTGAATGAGGCAGGCGATTCCGTCGGCGAACGGCAAATTGGCGAACTGCTCGTCAAAAGTGATTGTATGCTCACGGAGTATTTCATGCGCCACGATTTACAGCCATTTGACTCCGACGGCTGGTACAAAACGGGAGATCGCGGCTATATCGCCGTTGGCGAAATTTTCGTCGTCGGGCGCAGCAAGGACTTGATTATCAGCGCAGGCAAGAACATTTACCCGCAGGATGTGGAAGCCATTTTATACGAGATTGATGGCATTCACGCGGGGCGGGCGGTGGTGTTCGGCGTCCCCGATGAGCGCGAAGGCACGGAATTGGTCGCCGTCGTCGCCGAAGTGGATACCTATGATCAGGAGGCGCTGAGGCAGATTCAACTGGCGATTCGCCAGCAGATTGCCAGAGCAACAGAAGTCAGCGTCAGCTATGTTTCGCTGGTGGAGCGCGGCTGGCTCATCAAAACCAGCAGCGGTAAAACCGCCCGCGCCGCCAACCGCGCCAAATGGCTGGCTGAGCGAGAGAATCAGGGCAATCTGGTATAATAGAGGGGCAATTTCAGAGGAAAAACACATGCGAAACAAACGGATCGGGCTGCTGTTTCTGGCGATCATTCTGATCGGCGCGATCTTTACGGTTGTGGTTCTGGCGCAGGATAATTCAGGCTACACATCACCGTTTTCTGAAGCCGTCGCCAGTAACCTGAGGGTCATTTACACCGTCGGGCAGGCATACGGCAATCGCGCCAATGTCTTCTCCAAAGTCGGTGACAGCATCACCGTGAATTACTCGTTCATGCACCCGTTCGGCTGGGGAACGTATGATCTGGGCGTGTATGGCTATTTGCAGCCCGCGATAGATTATTTCAACTACGCCATTGTCGGCGATGGACAGACATCATTCACCAACACCTCGCACGCGGCGGGCGTCGGTTGGGCGGCATGGGGCGCGATGGAGCCCGATCTCGTCGCGGAAGACCCCGCCTGCCTGCCCGATGAAAAACCGCTGGAATGTGAATATCGCCTCACCCGCCCCGCCTACGCGCTGATCATGTTCGGCACGAATGACGCCAGCTACCGCACCCCGCAGGAATTTCGCTGGGACATGGAGCGGATCATTCAACTTTCTCTTGACTGGGGCGTGATTCCGATCCTCAGCACCATTCCCATGCGCCCGGACATTCCAGAGACAATTTACGCCTATAACGATCAGATTCGGGATTTGACCGCCTCGTATAACCTGCCAGTGTGGGATTACGCCAGCGCGATGAATGCCCTGCCCAATTACGGCTTGGCGTGGGATAATCTCCATCCGTCCTCATCGCCAGCGGATGACAGCCCGCAAAATGCAGGCGTTTTCACGCCCGACAACTTGCAGTACGGCTATGTGATGCGAAACCTGACGGGTTTGCAAATTCTGAATGATGTGTGGCGCACGGTGGAGCAGACAGGATAACGGAATGGCTACGGTAGCACTTCCCATCAATTTCATTGAGTCGGACAGTCATGTTCGGCGTGGTCGCCCTGTGATCGCTGGTACAGGTATCTGCGTTTCCGATATAGCGGCAGCTTACCAGTTTCGAGGCGAAACTACGGAAGAAGTCGCCGCCAACTATGGGCTATCCCTGGCGCAAGTTTTCGCCGCTTTAGCATACTACTATGACCACAAAGCGGAAATAGATGACGAATTGACACAGGAAGCCGCACGTATTCAACGCGCAAAGGACGAGCATGATTCAAAACTTGGATCAGGTGTTTGAATGCGCCGTTTCGCCCTTCTCATTGTCCTTTTTTGCATGATTGTTTTATCCCCGTTACAAGCTCAGGACTCCCCTCCCCCTTTCACCCCACCGACAGTGTCCACCTTCCGCGAGGCGTTGATCTTCGCCGGACCCGGACCCGCCAACCAGCAGGTCGGCATTCTCTATCAGGATACGCCTGTCAAACTGGTTGAGCGAAATAATATCGGCAACTGGGTGCATATCCAGCAGTACGACGCGCCGGGAACATATCTCATTCAGGAAGGATGGATACTCAGCGGCTATTTGAATGACCGTTCGCTCCTCAATTTCGCCGATATTCCCGTCAATACCAGCATTCCCGAAAATAACCCTGACTACGCGCCAACCTTTTCGTCACGCGAACTGTATGCCCTGCCCTATATCCCTGTCATCAGCCCGGCAATGCTGGACGTGTATCAGCGCGGGCAGTTGCTCGGCAATCATGCGAATGTTATCACCAAGGTCGGCGACAGCCTGAGTGCGTCCCGCGAATATCTGACGCCGATGAGCAGCCCGCAGCGGGCGCTGAATGCTTATAACTATCTCAATAACACAGTGGATACCTACGGCGCATCCATCGCAGCTGAAAGCGCCGCCGCGCAGATCGGCTTGAGCAGTTTTGCCGTCGTTGACCCGATGTGGGCGGATCCTGCGCTTGGCTGCCAGCCTGGGGAAACGCCGCTCGACTGCGAGTATCGCATCCGCCGCCCCAGCGTGGCATTCATCATGTTCGGTCCCAACGACGTTCGCGCTATGACCGATGTGGGCTATGCCGAGCAAATGCGGGCGATCATCCAGCGCACCCTCGATTTAGGTATTATTCCCGTCGTTTCAACCTTCAGTGTTCACCCCGACGATGAATTTGCGGCGCAGGCGACCAATTTCAACCGCCAGTTGATCACCGTCGCCAATGAGTTTCAAATTCCGCTGATCAATCTGTGGGCGGCGGCGCGGGTGCTGCCAAATTACGGGCTGGATGTGGATAATATTCACCTGACTTACAGCGGCTATGATTATCTGTTTTATGAGGGTGGCAATGAAGCGTACAGCGGGGTTGCGCTGCACAATTTACTCTCGATTCGCACACTGTATTCGCTTCAGGATATGCTGGCGAATGCCGGGCTGTTCGCTGAGGCTACGCCCGATCCATTGCCTGCCACCCTTACCCCAACGATGGAGTCCACGCCATGAAGGTTGTTTCGATTTTCGTAGTCATTTTCTGCATTTTTGCGCTGGCTGCCTGCGGCGGCTCAGGCAACACGGCAGCAACCACCCAATCCAGTGACGCCAGCCAGCCCGATCCTGCTGCCGATGCGGTAGAAGCCTATCTCACGGCGAAGATCGCTGGCGACCGCGATCAACTGGCGCAGCTGATTTGCAGCGCTATGGAAGCCCGCCTGGAAGCCGAAGTCATGTCGTTCAGCGCCGTTGAAGCCACGATTGAAGATATGAACTGCACATCGAATGACGGCGGCGCAACCGTGACATGCAGCGGGCAAATCGTCGCCGTTTATAACGGTGAAAACCGCGACTTTCCGCTGGGAACGTACAGCGTGGTTGAAGAAGATGGTGCGTGGAAATGGTGCGGCGAAACGGCGGCGGAATAGCCGAATAATGTTCCTTACCATCAGGCAGAGAGATACAGCTTATGGGCGTTTCCCACAGCGCCGTAATGTTAATCGTAGTATAGTCAAATGAGCCGCGCATGGCAGAGGGCTTCATGCGCGGGATTTTGTTGATCTTTTCAGGAGGAGACTTCATGTATTTATGGAGACGGCTGGCGCTGTGTGCGCTCATTGTCATGACGATGATAGGCGTCACCGGGGCGTTCGCACAGGCAGACTGCCCATCAGGGATCAGCGGTGAGGATTGCGATCTGTTTCAAAGCGGGCTGGATGAACTGGAAGCGTTGACATCCGCTCAGTCGCTTGAGGTTGAATTTTACTACCGAATGGATACCTCATTTGGCGAGGCGTTTTCACAATCGGCAACTGCCAACGGCACAGCACAATTTCTGCTGAATGACGACGGTTCAATTGAGGCAGCTCAGGTGGCGATCACGGATGCCAGCAGTACAGCCAGCCTGATGGGACCAGCAGATGATGGCACTCAGTCAGGCGTGGCGGGCTTCATCTATGTGGATGATACATTCTACTTTGGCTCCGGCGACGATCTTGAAAATCTCACCTGGCAAAGCGCCCCCGCCAATGGCGTCGAGCTAACCTTTGGTGACGCCGTATCCCAGGCGTTCGCCTCAGGCGGATTTGATGACGCATGGCAGCGCGAAGACGGTACAACCTCGCTGCCTGGCGGAACGGAGGCTGTCGTTTTTACAGCGACGATCAATATCGAAGAATCGCTTGCGGAAGCCATGGCGCTGATGGGCGGCGCGTCTGAATCAGGCGATATGGGCTTTGATCTGGGCGGGCTTCTTGAAGCAATGGGCGGAGCGGGAATCGGCGAAGCAGCTGGAACCGCGGAAACTTCGGTAGCGCTTCTGGTTTCCCCTGAAGGAGACTTACTCGGACTTGGCACACAATCTATTGTCGCCTTTGATATGGCGTCACTGATGGGCTTAGGCGATCTGGGCGTTGAGATTACTGGCAGCGGCGGCACTCAGCTGGGGATGAGTTCCACCAACAACTTCGGCGTCCTCTTTCACAGCGTCAATGATGATCTCACCATCACTGCACCCGAAGATGCCGAGCCAATGTCTTCCGCCGATGCCGGCACCGTTCAGTCGTTTGCCGGGTCGGGCTTGTATGGCTTGCTCACCGGATATTACACCATGCAAGCCGCGATGGGCGGGATAACCGACTTTGGCAATGACACGACGTTCACATTCAGCAGTGATGCTACAGAACTGGACAATGTGAATGTGATTGGTCCAATTGAATTTGGCGAGACGATTGTTGCCGATCTCGAAATGGGCGTCGTGGACGGTTACACGTTTGAAGGTGAAGAAGGCAGTGCCGTTCAGATCAACATGAACGCTGATTTCGACACCTATCTGGAATTGTTTGGACCGGACGGCACGATTGTCACGTACAACGATGATTTCAACAGCCTGAACTCGCAAATTGGTCCCTATGTCCTGATGCAAAGCGGCGAATACACCATCGTAGCGCGTGCCTTTGGCAACTCCAGCGAAGGACCTTACCGCCTGACGCTTGAAGCCGTCGAAGCACAGCAGCCCGGCACGATTGAATCAGGTGAAACGGTCTTTGGTAACCTGCTCTCAGGCTTGCAAGATCACTGGACGTTCGCAGGTGAGACCGGGCAGGATGTCGTCATTGCCGTTTTCTCGGATGATTTTGATACCTATCTCGAACTGCTTGACCCTGATGGACGATCTATCGCCAGCAATGACGACTTTAACGGGTTGAATTCTCAGATCGAAACGACACTGCCAGACGACGGCGACTACACCATTCTCGTTTATGGCTTCAGCGATACCGCCGCAGGCAGCTACGAACTGTTGCTTGATATTGCTGACGCGACGGCACAGACTGACGATGGCAAGGGTGATGAAACCGAGACCACGGATGCGGGCGGTGGTGATCTTGCCTATGGCGATAGTATTGACGCGACGTTAAGCGAAGGCGCACAGGATCAGTACACCTTTTCCGGCAGTGAAGATGATGAAATAACAATTGTGATGACGGGTGATTTTGACACCCTTCTCGAACTCGTGGACGACAGCGGTAACGTGGTTGCTGCGAATGATGATTTCGACGGACGCAATTCGCAAATTGATTTCGTCCTGCCTGCGGATGGCGTTTATACCATCATCGCCCGTTCGTTTGCCAACAACAGCAGCGGTGACTATACCCTCACGCTGGAGTCCGCCAATGCTGAAACAGGCGACGATACCACTGTGAGCGCTGAACCCACGGTAGGACCGCGCGGCGGGGATGTCATCCGCCAGTGGGCAAGCAGCGCCGAAGCGACAAGCGAGTATGGTTCTGACAACTGGAGTGCAATGCAGGCAGCGGGTGAGCCGAATGTTGATTCGTGCGGCGATATTGTCAATGCGTGGGCAAGCGCCACCTCAACGGAGGTCGCATCCCTGACAGTCTCCTTCCGCGAACCAGTGAACCCGACCGAGATCAATATTTACCAGACGTTCAATCCCGGCTCAATTGTTGAAGTTGCCCTGATTGTCGTTGGCGAAGATGAGCCGGTAGTCGTGCCGGACAGCGCTGATCCACCGGGCAACACCGACTGCCCCGGCGTATTCACGCTGGATGTCACCGATGTGACAGGTGGGCTGGTTGAAGGCATGATCATCACGGTTGATCAGAGTATCGTCGGAAGTTGGAATGAGATTGACGCGGTGGAACTCGTTGGTACGCCGTAATTGAGGGATGTCAGGCTATAATGAAGGGGCGCGAGAAACTGCGCCCCTTTGATTTTATACTCGCGCAAGGCATACCACCGGTGGATTCACAACTTGAACAAGACACGGCTCAACTGTTCGCGCTCTTACTGAATGTTGTATTGGAAGGCGAACGACGGCTGGCGGAACATCTTTCCGCACAAGAGCTGACCGCGCCGCAGTTCTATGTTCTGAAAACGCTGATGGAACATGGCGGGCGGCTCGGCATTGGTCAAATTGCTAAACAGCATGGGCTGACACAGGCAACCATGACAGGGCTGATTCACCGTCTGGAAGCCATGCGGCCACCCCTGGCGCGGCGCGAGGTCAACGATGAAGATCGCCGCGCTGTATACGTTATCATCACACCGGAAGGCATGGAACGGTTTGTCGCCGTGCAGATGAGTTTCCTCGCCCAGCTTCGCGCTGTGTTTGGCTTGCTACCGCCTGACGAGCGCCGCCGCCTGCTGGTCGAACTGCAATATTACGCCGACTTCATCCTAGCCGCGCAGCCGTCGTAACAGCCATTTCGCATCGCGCCATAACGCCTGCGCGTTTACGCCAAAAGCGATAATGAGAACAATTGGAATCAGCCAAGTAAATACCTGTTGGTCTTCATAGAAGTAGATGATCGCGCTCTGCGACTGATCGACAGTCCAGTACTGGTTCCATGCCCAGTACAACGGAACATACAAGCCTAACGCAGTCACTATAAAGGATAATACGCTCGGCAGGCGAAATAAATTCATGAGTATGAATGCGACTGCAATGCCAATTCCTGCATACGCGAGAATATTCCACTGCAAGTCGCGCAGCGCAAGAAAGAGATAATGGTAGGCTGACCAGACACCTGTGCCGAGAACGAAACCGAACAGCCCCGCCCAGACAGCCCGAGACCACCACTTCCAGAACCGTCGTAATCGCTGTGGAATTTCATCCCCCAGGATGACTGTAAATCCCAGAAGCATTCCAAAAGTGAGTCCAATTGAAACAATCTCCCCCCATGTGGACGGTAAGTCGATCATCATACCGCTTATTCTTTTGGCGAGATAAATATAAAGTCCGAGCCCAAGTGTAGAAAACATGAGAACGAGTGCAAATCGCCATACGGTATGCAGCGGATTTTCCGAGAGCCGCCGCCAGGTGTTCGTCAGCCACGCACCGAGTCGATTGCTCAAGCCAACGGACGGCGGCAGTGAGTTCGCCTCATCACGGGCATACGCCAGCGCCTTGAACGCCCCTTTTTCGCCTTTGCGCCTGGCATCGGCAATCGCATTCACAGCCACATCCGAGCGGAGCGTCCCAACGGCGCGTGCGGCAGATATTGCCGTGTCTGGTTCATCCTCGCTCAATGCCTGTTCCGCCAGCAGCCCATCAATATCCACGTTATATGCGACTGGTCGCCAGTCGTTCGCCGACCACAAGCCAAGCCGATCATACCAGGGGCGTTCACGGGCAGGCAGTGGTGAGCGTAGCGCCAGCACACGGATCGCGGCAAGCTGCGCGGCTTTATGGGTCTCGACCTGTAATGCCTGTGCAACCAGGCGCGGAATTTGCGGCGGGTCGCTGTCGGGCAGATTTTCAAGCCGTTCCAGCGCACGGGCGCGGGCGGGCGCGTTCTCGCTGCGTAAGGCATGAAGCGCTGTCCAGCGGCGGCTTTCATCGTCACATTTCGCCCACCAGCGGTCAATCTCGTAATCATATTCCAACGCGCCGCGCAGCAGCATTTGTGTACCGGAGTCATCCAGTTCAAATCCGTTGGTTTCGGCTTGGGCGCAATAATCAGCGATCAGAATATAGTCCGTGACGCCGAGGATAAAACGTCCCTGCCCGCGCCCATAAGCGCGGCGGGCGCGGTTGTAAATATCTTCCGCTTCCCGTTTTGCCAGCGCTTCGGGTGACAGCGTGATCAGCGGCGTTTCAATGGGTGCTGCATCTTCTGTCACGACTGCGGCAGCCTGTTTGAGTTCGCCGG
>Ga0224722_1001805_pt1 | contig 11686 bp, 12 predicted proteins | sample Balambano_FR1_Me_FD_161646 | JGI IMG/M metagenome (GOLD analysis project Ga0224722, IMG submission 161646) | Freshwater sediment microbial communities from Lake Towuti, South Sulawesi, Indonesia - Balambano_FR1_MetaG | ecosystem: Environmental > Aquatic > Freshwater > Lake > Sediment | place...
CCATGTGTCAGCACGTATGTCCGATCCTTTCCCAACGCCGCCGCCGCCAGGACCTGAACTTCCAGGTCCGCAGCGCTGACCCCCGATTGCCGCAGCGCCTCCCGGGCCGCCGCGCGCCACGCGGCAACGCTTTGCTCCACAGTTAGGCATTTTGGGCTTACCGCCGATGTTTCGGGGCCCGTCAGGTGCCGGCGACCAAACGAGGTTCGTTTTTGCCTTACTACCAGGTGCCTGGAACGGAACATTGACCGTAGCCTGCGGCAAATGGGGAGTTATTCATACCGCCGAGCGTTCACCCTTATCGAGCTGCTCGTCGTCATCGCCATCATCGCCATTCTCGCGGCCATCCTGTTTCCAGTTTTCGCCCAGGCAAAAGAAGCGGCCAAGCGCGCCAATTGCTTGAGCAACCAAAAGCAAATCGGCATCGGGACGCTGCTTTACAGCAACGACTTCGATGACACCTTTGTGCCGGGCAGCGTACAGGCGGGCGGCTCGTTCAGCATCATGTACTTCGAAGGGTTGCTGCATCCGTACATCAAAAACGAGCAGGTTTGGCAGTGCCCGAACGCCGCTCACACCGCCACGTTGCGCCGTAGCATCGGCATGACCAACAAATCCGCCGTCGAACTCAACAGCTTCGCCAGCGCCCTTAATCGCGCGCTGAACTATTCGTCGGTCGGCTACCCCTCTGAGTTCATCGTGATGGCCGAAGTTCAGCCCGCCGCTCTGAACCTGAACCCCGCCGGTTTCCGGTTCGTTTCGTCCGGGCAGTCGTTTCAGGCGTGCCGCGCCGTGGTGAACCGCATCGCGAACCTGAGCCAAAACAACAACACGCGGCCGTACATTCGGCACAACAACACCGCCAACTACGCCATGTCGGACGGAAGCGCCAAAAACCGCCGCCCGGAATCCACGCTGCTCCCCCTCAACCTCTGGCATCCCGACCGCCCCAGTGGCGAGGACCAGATGAACAACCCGGTGAACCAAAGCGGCGGCCTTCTGGCCCCCAGCCCACCCCCGCTGAGCGCAACCACCAACTGCAACGTATTCACCTGGTGGAACGGACGTTAAGATGACCTTGCTTACTTTGGCGGCGCTAGTCGCCGTGGCCCCGGCCCAACAGCCACGGCCGATCGTATTCAGCCTTGTCCCGCAGGCCACCGCGCTGGATTTCGAAGGGAGTCGCGCGCGAAACCTGGTGTATTCCCCCTCGCGCATCGAGCTGAAACCGCAGCCTCCCGCCCACGTAACGGTAACGCCCCTGGCGCCTGGTCTCTACGGCGAGCTTTCGCTCGGCAACGCGCCCGAGGGCAAGCTCACCGTATACGTCTCCGGTGGAACTCTCCAAATCGATGCGAACCGCAACGGCGACTTCTCCGACGACCCGGAGATCACCGTAACCACGGTACCTCCCACCGAGGCGGGCCGCCCAGAAACTTACCGGGCCACCGTCGCCCTGGATGCGGTGTACCGCAATGGCAACCGCCGCTGGACCAGCCCCTACGGCCTGAATTTCTATTGGCCGCAAGGTTCGAACGCCGTGTTCTATTACCGGGCCGGATTGCTGGCCGGGAAAGGCAAGCTTGGCAATCGCGATGTGGAAGTGGAATTGTACGAGAATGCCAACACCGGGGTCTTTGGCGAGCGATGGGACATGACCGAAACGCCGCTTACGCTTCGGCCCTCCACCCTGCGCATTCAAGGAGGTTCCTACAACGTCCGGGGGACGATCACCATCGATGGCGTCAATTATCTGCCTGAGATCAGCGTCGATGGCCGGCAAGTGAGGCTCGTGCCCTCGGTACGGGTGGTCGCGGCGCCGACCCGACCCTCGCCCAATGTGGCGCTGCTGGCCAGCGGTACCGCCGCGCCCGATTTTTCGGTCGACCGGTTTGAGGGCGGCACCACCAAGCTCAGCGAGCAGAAAGGCAAGGTCGTTATCCTCAAGTTCTGGGCCAGTTGGTGCGGGCCGTGCAAGGCTTCGATGCCGCACTTTGAGGAGATCTACCAAAAGACCCGCGCCCAGGGCGTGGCTCTGATGGCGGTGGCGGTCAGCGATGAGCGGCCCGCCGCGACGGCCTACGTGGAGGCGAACAAAGCCAAGTTCACCTTCCCCTTCTTTTACGATCCCGCCGGACGATCCCCTGAAAACATCAGCCGCAAGCTCTACGGCGTCAGCGGCATTCCGACGGTAGTGATCATCGACCGCGAAGGAAAGGTCGCCGAGAACATCGTCGGCTACAACGGGGTGGACGATAAGCGCGTGGAGGCCGCCCTCAAGAAGCTCGGCGTTAACGCCGATTAGCCTCGCTCAAGCTCCGACTCGATAGGGTCGGAGCTTTTCACGCAGCTCCGCAACCAGTTCGGCGTCGACGTGGACGCCATCTTCCTCGTACCGCACCTCATACACGCGGCCATAGTCGTAGCATTCTTGCAAAATTCCTTCTTTCCCGTACGGAAGGATGAGCTGAACGCGGCCTAGCAAATTTTGCACCTGGAGGGTTAGCCGGCGCATTAGGTCGTCCATACCTTCGCCGGTGGCGGCGCTGATGGCGACCGAGTTGGGCCATTCCGCCACCAATTCGGTGACCATTTCGCGATCATCCACCCGATCGACCTTGTTGAAAACGGTGACGGTGGGTTTGTCGCCCGCGTTTAGACCGTTGAGGGTCTCGAGAACCGCGTCGCGCTGAATCTCCCACGCGGCATTCGATACGTCGATGACGTGCAGGATGAAGTCGGCGAACGCCACTTCCTCCAAAGTCGAGCGGAACGCGGCCACCAAGTGGGTCGGCAAGTTCCGAATGAACCCGACCGTATCGGTCAGAAACAGCGCGTAACCGTCGGGCAGGTCGATCTTGCGGGTCGTCGGGTCGAGGGTGGCGAACGGCATATCGTCGGCCAGGAGCTCGGTTTCGGCCAGCCGGTTCATGAGCGTGCTCTTGCCGGCCGAGGTGTAGCCCACGATGCTGGCGAACGGGAACGGGTGTCGGCGCCGCGCCTGCCGCTGATGGCTGCGGACACGCTTGACGTCTTCGATCTCTTCACCCAGGCGGGCGATGCGGTCTCGCACCAGCCGACGGTCGCTTTCCAGCTTGGTTTCGCCGGGACCGCGCATGCCGATGCCGCCTTTCTGCCGCTCGAACTTGGTGTACACCGACATGAGCTTGGGCATCATGTACGTGAGCTGCGCGAGTTCCACCTGGAGCATTCCTTCTTTGGTGCGCGCGCGTCTAGCAAAAATGTCGAGAATTAGCTGCGTGCGGTCCACCACCTTGCACTGGAGTGATTCCGTTAAATTGCGGTGCTGAATCCCCGTTAGCTCGCCGTCGACAATCGCGACATCGGCCTGGGTGTCCCGCACCAGAGCGCCGATTTCGGCGACCTTTCCGGTGCCGACAAACGTGCCTTTGTGGGGTCGATCGAGCCGCTGACGAATCCCCGCCAGGGGCTCGACTCCCGCAGCCTCGCACAGGCCCTCCAGTTCTTCTTCCACCACCGTGTCTTCGTTCTCGTCTTCGTTGATGTAGACAAGGACGGCCCGTTCTTCGATGGGGGGTGCGGCGGTGGGCGAGTTCATTCGGAAAGGAGCCTAGATGCGAAGGAGTGTATAGGTGGCCGAGAGCGACCAACCATCGAAGCTGATGCCATCGCGACGTTGGAACAGGTTATAGCGCGCGGAGAGCGCAATTTGGCGGTTGAACACGATGCCTGCCTCGGCGGTGGCCGACCAGCCACCGGCCTTGGTCGAGACCCGCGAGCCGTTCCGCTTGGTGATCGAGTAGTCGTAGTAAGCCAAGCCGGCACCACCGCGGGCATACGGAACGATTCGCCGCTCCCGGTCGCCGAACTGGATTTCGTAGGTTTGCAGCACCTGGAACAAAAACAGCTTGTTGCCGTTTCGCCGGGCCGAGACCACGTTGAAATCGCTCACGAAGCGGCGCTCTTTGGGCCGGTCCGCGCTGGAGGGGCCAAATCCATAAGTCAGCAACTGGCTATCGAATGCGTTCCGCATTTCGGACCCGGTGGGGATGAACAAACCAACCGACGGACCGAGGCCCAATCCCTGTTCTTGGCGTTGCCCAAACTGCGCCGAAGCCACCCCGAAGGCCGAAACCGCCACTACCACCGCCGAAAACCGAAAATGCGTGCGCACGCCGCCATTATGGTGCGGCGCGGAACGTGACGGGTCCGGAGAGCGTTTTAAGCCGATCTCGCCAACGTCTGCGAATCTGATCCGCCAGCGTGGCACCCTCCTCAGCGCTCGCTCCGCTCGGGTCCTCGAGCGCGCCGGTCATCGTGAGTTCATCGCGCAGAGTCCGCCATTCAGGCTCGGTGTGCAGGACCGCGTCCCCCCCAAAGGGCGCACGCACCATCTGGGGCGCTAGATGAAGGGCAAGCGAGGTCATCGCCCGTCCACCCGGTACGACCCCCGCGTCGAGCGTCGCCACGCTCAGGTTGGGGTGCCGACGGCGAACTTCCCCTGCCGCCGCAAGCACGTCGGGGCCGCCCGGCGTCAAGCCAAGCAACACCAGCCGACCGAACTCCTCGCGCACGAAGTCATGGGACAACTCGCGCAGTTGGCCGACGAACGTCTCCAGCGAGATGCGAACCACGCCGGGAAAGGTGCCCAGGCCGGAAAGGGGCGCGAAGGCAAGCGAAGGCAAAAGCAGCAACCGGTCCTCCTCGGTGGCGATGGGGCGAATCAGCGCTTCGAGAAGGAAAGCCGCGGTTCCCATGGCCAAATGCTTCCCGTCCGGCGAAAGCCCCGCCAGCGGCAGAACCACCGCCATGCCCTCGCGGTCCAGGCGGTGAAGCTCCTCCCAGGTTCGCTCGCCCCAAATCATCGCCGCTCGACCTGCTGAACGTGGCGCTCATGATGCTCGACGAGCACGAGGAAGTAGTCGTCCAAGGTCATTGGAATCATGCCGAAAAATGGGTTACGGAGCGCCGGCACGGACGCGCCTTGACGCGCAAATTCGCGTGCCACTCGCGCTAACGTCGTGAGCTGCGCCCGAAGGTCGGCGGGAACTCCCCGGGGCGGTCCTTCGGGGTCCGGCGCTAGGAATCCGGGGGCGGGAGCATTGCCCTGGGGTCCCGCCACTCGGGCCAGCGTACGGCCGAACCAAGAGTAACGAACAGGTTCGGTCCGCGGTCCGCCGGGAATTCGTGGCGATGCTTCTCGAAGTCGCTCCAAGTACGGCCCGTTCGCCTTGATGAGGTGGTTGAGAATTTGCCCGGCACTCCACCCGCTCGGCGGACGCTTCTCGGCCCATCGGCCGTCGGTCGTTCTCTGTGCAACCGCTTCCAAGCGGCGCAATTGCCCCTCGAACCGTGCCGCGCATTCCTCCAAGAACTCGGCGGAAGAGGTCGGCATTGCGTCAGTTGGCTTGGTTGCCAAAGTGCGGGTCCACCGATCGGCCCAGCATTTGCACGGTTGACAATTTATCGCGGTTGTCTTGCATTTCTTGCGCCACCTTTTTGTGGGCGTGCATGATGCTGGTGTGGTCGCGGTCGCCCAGTTGCGATCCGATGTGCTTCCAGCTACTGCCCAACACTTCGCGGATGAGATACACCGCCACGTGCCGCGCCTCGACGATGGGCTTGTTTCGGCTGGACCCCTTGATCTCGTGCACCGGGATTTTGTAGTGCCGACTGACGACCTCGATGATGGCCTGCGTACTCGGTCGCTCCAAGGATCGCCGGTAGTACTTTTCCACCAAATCCTCGGCCATCGCCACGTCGATCGCGCGGTGCGAGATGCTGCCGGTAGCCACCAGTCGGGTCAGCGCGCCTTCCAGAATGCGGATATTGCCGGGCACATGCTCCGCCAGGTAATCCGCCGCCTCCGCCGGCACCGAAACCGCCAATTGCTCGGCCTTCTTGCGCAAGATTGCGCAGCGGGTCTCAAAGTCCGGCATTTGCACATCGGCCACCAAGCCCGCCTCGAACCGGGAGCTGAGGCGCTCGTCGATCATGTTCAGGTCGCGGGGACTGCGGTCAGCCGTAATGACGATCTGTCGCCCGACCATGTACAGGCTGTTGTAGATGTGAAAAAGCTCCTCTTGCGTTTTATCTTTGCCCGAAATGAACTGAATATCGTCCAGCAGCCAAACTTCGATGCCCCGCAATTGACGGCGAAACGCCTCCATCCGCTTGTTCTGTATCGCGTCGACGTAATCCTGCGCAAATTGCTGTGCGCTCACGTACATCACGGTCGCCTTGGGCCGGCTCTCGCGAATGGCGTGCGCGACCGCGTGCAGCAAATGGGTTTTGCCCAGCCCACTGGGTCCGTAAATGAAAAGCGGGTTAAAGGCGAGCCCGGGATTCAGGGCGGCGTTACGCGCGCCGGCGACCGCCATCCGGTTGCTTTGCCCCTCGACAAACGACTCGAACGTGTATTTCGGATTCGGTGCAAACGATTCGACCCCAGTCGGCGCCAGACTCACCGGACGAACGGTCGCGACGGCCTCCTCGGGTTTCGCGCGCGGCACCGCGACCAGCGCAACACTCACGGGCCGTCCCATCTCGTCGGTCAGATATTGCTCGATGCGGTCCGAGAACCGTTCCTTCACCCAATCCAGAACGAACCGTCCCGGCGCCGCAATGGTGATCTCACCGGAATCGATGCCGGTCGGCTTTAGAGGGCGAAGGAACCGGCTGAACCAAGCCGCCGGTATATCGTTCGAAATGCGGTGGAGAACCCTTTCCCAAGCTTCCAGTACAGTGGCCAAATCATCGCTTCCATGGTCGTCAAAAAGGTCCTTCATCTCCCTCAAATCAATGCCCGATGGCCATGTCGGCCGAACCGGGTCGCCGCAGAGTAAGGAGCGAGTATACAAACAACGCTCCAAAACCCATAGTGCGCAAAACGCCCAGATCACCGCATAAATCAGCCTGGAACGGGCCACATCTCAAAATCCGAAAATATGAACCGAAATCAGCGATTTCCTGCCTTATCAAGTTCAAATCTCAAAAATCCGCACATTTGTCTACCGGCGTTTTATGGCGGGTTTATTGAATGAACCGTGCTCCTGAAATCGTGGGGGTGTTGGGCGCCGACGACATGAATCCGGCAAAACTGGCATCCTGGCTAAGCAAGGCCAAGCGCATTTACGCGGCCGATTCAGGCGCCGACCGGTGCTTGGCCGCCGGGTTTCGCCCCGATGTTTTGGTAGGCGACCTGGACAGCACCTCGATGGCCGGGCGCGAGGCAGCCCGAGAAGTTCGGTATCGGCCGGACCAAGACCACACTGACACCCAGAAGTTGCTGCACGAGGTGGAGCGAGATGGGTTTAGCGAAATTACGTTGGTCGGACTGGAGGGAGATCGGCCCGATCACTTTCTCGCCACGCTGTTTGCCGCCGCCGCGTCGCCTTTGGCCGTGAGCTTCGGGTTTCGCGGCGGGTGGGGGTGCATCGTGAAGCCCGAGCGACCGATGAACGCGGAGCTGGCGGCCAAAACTCTGATCTCTTTGCTGCCGATTGGTCGCGCATCCGAGGCATACCTCACCGGCGTCGTTTGGCCGTTCGAAGGCGAGGAACTCCGGCCAGCGGGCGCGTACAGTATCTCGAACCGCGCGGTCGGGGGACCGGTGAACGTGCGCATCGAAAGCGGCGCCGCTTTGTTGTTCGTAGGGATTTCTCCCTCGAGCGGTGACTAAGGCACGGCTACCGGATGGCGAGCTCGGCCCAGCGGAGCTCTTCCATCGAGTCCACGCGTTCATCGGCCAGCGAAAGGTCCAATCCGGCCGTCGCCGGGTTGGGAATAACCACCGTATACATGCCCGCCGCTTTGGCCGCCGCCACGCCATTGGCCGAGTCCTCGAACGCCACCGCCAGCTCGGGTCCGACCCCCAAACGCGCGAGCGCCAACTGGTACAAATCGGGAAACGGCTTGGCCCGGGCCACGTCATCGGCACAGCACGTGCATCGAAAGTAGCCGGCCAATCCGAGGCGGTCCAAATGTCCGTCGACCCACTCGTGGCGGCTGCTGCTGGCCACGGCGGCCGGAACACCGACGGCGGCGAGTTCGCCCAGCATGGCCTCGACCCCCGGCAGCGCCCGGCGCGCCAAAATCCCCGCGCGTCGGCGCGCCTGGTACTCGGCCTCCACCTCCGCCCGGTTGACCGCGCGACCCAACTGACGCTCTAGGCGTTCGATCGGCCATTCGGCCACCTGCTCCGCTCCGCGGCCCAGCAGATCGTGCCAGTAAGCATCCTCGTAAACGGTGCCGTGCTCGGCGAATATCGCCCGCCAGCTTTCGAGTTCCGGGGTTTCGGTATCCAAAATCAACCCATCGAAATCGAAAACCACCGCCCGTCTCATCCGCCGGAATTATCCCGGTCTGGGCGAGGGTGGTCGTCACTCATGGGTCAGGGACGCCTCTGACAAATCTGACTCGAATCGTATCTGCCCATCATTTTTCCGGGCTCAGAGCAGATTTTTCCATCGCCGCCGAGGAAATGTTGACAAAATAGAGAAATGGCGGCGACCACCCTTCCCCCGCTACGCGCCGGGGGCCATCCCGTTCCCACGGACCCCGAATCGTTCGGCTTTCTGCGCGATAGCCGAGACGCCTTGGGCGATGTGGAAGAGCTTCGACGGCGCTTGAATCAAGACGGCTACCTGTACGTGCCGGGATTCTTCGACCGAGAAGCGGTGCGCGAAGTCCGGCTGAGTCTGTGTCGCCGCTTGGCCGAAGACGATTTGCTCGACCCCGCTTTTCCGATCGAGGACGCCATCGCCAAGGAGGGAGTTCAGGTCTATTTTCGCCCGGAGATCGCGATGGCCGACCAATTGCTGCCGCGGCTCATTTACGGCGAAAACGTCATGGGCTTCTACTCGAACCTGTTCGGAGAGCCGGCCATGCACTACGATTTCACATGGCTGCGGGTGGTGGCGCCGGGGCTTGGCACCTGGCCACACGCCGACGTGGTGTACATGGGCCGTGGCACGCACCGGCTGGTGACGGCTTGGGTCCCCTTCGGCGACATCCCGCTTTCGGTGGGCGGGCTCATCGTGCTGGAGGGTTCGCACCAAGACGGCCAACTGGACTTCTACCGGTCCCTCGACGTGGACACGGCCTGCACGAACAAAGAAAACCAAAGCCAGCCCAACGCGAACGCCTTTCCCGGATTCGGGGCGCTCAGCTTCGATTTCGAAGAGACCCGCGAGCGCTATGGTCGACGCCGGTGGTTGACGGCCGAAGAGTTCCGCATGGGCGATTTGCTGACCTTCCGCGTCGACTTGGTACACGGCTCACTGGATAACGGCTCGCGCCAAATCCGCCTATCGAGCGATTCGCGCTATCAGCCCGCCTCAGAGCCGGCCGACGAGCGCTGGATGGGCGAAAATCCGCCCGCCCACGGCGGCGACAGCGTTCGCCCGCTTATCTGCTAGGCCGCGAAGTACGACCGAAGCCGAGCTACGTTCACCGCATGCTCGGTTTCGGCGTCGGGTGTTTCCACGACCATCGGCACCTCGGCAAATCGAGGGTCGTTCACCAACCGGCGAAAGCACGCCTCGCCGATGAGGCCCTCTCCGATGGCGGCGTGCCGATCGACCCGACTTCCCAACGGCTTCTGGCTGTCGTTGAGATGGAAGGCCATTAGGGGCGCCCAGCCGAGCAGGGATTCGAACCTCACCCAGAAAGCGTCGTACCCCTCATCGGTTCGGATGTCGTATCCGGCCGCGAATAGGTGGCAGGTATCCACGCAAACCCCCAGGCGATTGTCGGGCACCAATTCGCGAAACGCCGCCAGTCCTTCCAGGTGGGCGTTGAGGCTCGAGCCCTGTCCGGCGGTGGTTTCCATCAGGAGCGTCACCGTGGACGGCGAATCGGCCAACACCCGACGAATTGCGTGGGCGGCGCGTTCACGGCCGGCGTCTTCCCCCGCCCCCATGTGGGCGCCGATGTGGCTGACCACCAACGGAATCCCGTAGCGATCGCAGCGTTGTAGCTCCTCGATGAGGGCATTCACGCTCATGGTCTGTTTCTCGTCGTCCAGCGCGGCGAGGTTTACCAAATAGCTATCGTGGCTGACCGTGTGCGTGATTCCGGTTTCCGAACAAGCGAGGGCAAAATCGGCGGCCATGGCGTCGGTCACCGGACGCGAACGCCATTGCTGCGGACTGCTGGTGAACACCTGCACCGCCGTACAGGCGATGGCCGCCCCCGCGCGCACCGCCGCCCCGAGCCCTTTGCCCGTGGGCATATGCGCGCCCAGGTATTTCGCCGCCATGGCCGAGAGCATAACCGCTCGGCAAATGCGGCCGTACCACGGCTAAACTTGACCGTTCCCATGGGCAAGTACCTGCCGGCTTTCAAGGCTTACGACGTGCGCGGCGTGGTGCCGACCGAACTGAACGCCGACTTGGCTTACCGCATCGGACGCGCCTACGCCGAAGAATTTCGGCCCAAGACCGTATGCTTTGGTTACGACATTCGGCTTTCCGGGCCCGAACTGGGCGAGGCCTTCCGCCGGGGCCTGAACGAGGCGGGCGTAGACACCGTGAATCTGGGCCTGGTCGGCACCGAAATGGTGTACTTCGCGACCGCGTTTTACGGCTACGACGGTGGTTGCATGATTACGGCGAGCCACAACCCGCCCGAATACAACGGCCTGAAGATGGTGCGCGCCGAAAGCCGACCCATCAGCGGCGATTCCGGCTTGGACGCCATCGAAGAGCGCACGTTTCGGGGCGAATTCACCTTGACCGGCGAAGGCCACGCCCGCAGCCAGGACGTCTACGCCGACTTCGTGACCCATCTGCTCCAGATCGTCAAGCCAGATTCACTGAAGCCTCTGCGCGTGCTGGCGGATGCGGGGAATGGGGCGGCGGGGTTGGCGTTGCAAGCCCTTTCGCCCCACCTGCCGCTCGACATCACGCCGCGGTTGTTCGAACCCGATGGCACCTTTCCGAACGGGGTGCCGAATCCCATCCTGCCCGAAAGCCGTGCCGCCACCGAGGCAAGGTTGCGCGAAGGAGGATTCGATTTTGGCGTCGCGTGGGACGGCGACTACGACCGCTGCTTCTTCTTCGATGAGTTCGGCAGCTTTATCGAGGGGTACTACATCGTCGGCTTGCTCGCACAATCGGTACTGCTGGACGGCGGGCGCGACACCATCGTTTACGATCCCCGGCTGATCTGGAACACCCTCGATATCGTCGAGGGGCTGGGCGGAAACCCGGTCATGAGCAAATCCGGCCACGCCTTCATCAAGGAGGCGATGCGCTCCGTCGACGCGACCTACGGCGGCGAAATGAGCGCTCACCACTACTTCAAATCACATTGGTATTGCGATAGCGGCATGATCCCTTTCCTGCTGGTCGCCAAGCTCATCGGCCAAACCGGGCGATCCCTTGGCCAGTTGGTGAGCGAAATGATCGCCAAGTACCCCTGTAGCGGCGAGGTCAACCGTAAAGTTGCCGATGTGCGCGGGACCATCGCCCGGGTCGAAGAGGTCTACGGCTCGCGCGGCCCGGTCGACCATGTGGACGGCCTTAGCGTGGACCTCGGCAATTGGCGGTTCAACCTGCGCGGAAGCAATACGGAACCGGTTATCCGGCTCAACGTCGAGGCCCGAGGCGACCGCGGGTTGGTCGAAGAAAAGACGGCCGAACTGCTGGAAATCATTGGCTGATGGCACTCCCAGCGCTCTTGAGTTTGGAACCGGCGCTGC
>Ga0224722_1001806_pt1 | contig 11685 bp, 13 predicted proteins | sample Balambano_FR1_Me_FD_161646 | JGI IMG/M metagenome (GOLD analysis project Ga0224722, IMG submission 161646) | Freshwater sediment microbial communities from Lake Towuti, South Sulawesi, Indonesia - Balambano_FR1_MetaG | ecosystem: Environmental > Aquatic > Freshwater > Lake > Sediment | place...
CTTCAATGCGGAACGATTACACAGTAGCTTGGGGTATCGGACACCCAATGAGTTTGCGGCACAGTTTACCGAGAGAACTGCGGAGGGGTCTAATGCAGTCCCTGGTACATAAAATGGGGGCAGGTCACCTGCGCTTCGTGGTCGAATGGGTGACTGGGTTTATTACGTCACGGTAATGAAAATGGGTAAACTTGCGGATACCTGCAAACTTGCTGAAGAAATCCATCCCAACCGAGACTTAGACGAACTCATTCAGAGAGAAATAGGGGACAGGGTTCGCAAAGAGATGGTTCCTTATTTACTAAACGAAAGCCAACGCTTTTATAGTTCCTTGGTGGTGGCAGTGTATGGTGGCGACCCGGAATTTGCGGAGGTAAAGGTCAGTGAACATAACCTTTTGGATGATACGGAGACTTCAAGTTATGGCTTTGGGCTTCTCCGCTTTGATGGAAGTCAAGTCTACTATGCCTTAGACGGTCAGCACCGACTCAAGTCTATCCAAGAAGCAGTACGACATAAAGTCGAACTCCGCTCTGAAGATATAGCCGTCATCATCATCAAGCATGAGACCACTGCTGAGGGAATGGAGCGCACTCGACGACTCTTCTCGACGCTGAACCGCCGTGCAAAGCCGACTTCCTCTGGAATGAATATTGCGATAGACGAGGACGACAGCATTGCCATCGTCACTCGGCGGTTAGTCAAGGAACATCAACACCTCAAAAGCCTGGTCTTAGCAGACGTTAGTTCTATCAATTCAAAAAAACTCAATCCCAGCAAAAAGAACGACCTCTATATCACAACATTAGCAGCCCTTTACGAATGTAATGAGATTCTGCTTGCGGGCAAAGACGGAGGAATGAGTATTGATAACGAATTCAAGCAATTCCGAAAAACATATCAAGAACTGGATGAGTATTACAGCTACTTGGATCAAGTGTGGACTCAGTTGGTTGAACAATGTCCCGGCTTTAATCAGGTATTAAGCGGCACGCGGAAGCCGGGAGAATTACGGGTGAAGAGAAACGAAACGGGGGGAATAGTGATGGATAGCAGGGGCAAACCCGTAGCAGGAGGGAATATATTTGCCCGTCCGATAGGGCAGTTCATCATTTGCGACGTAATTAAGAATGCGACTATTCAAGGAAAATCTCCGGGTGACGTTATATCTGCAATAATGTCGAATGTTTCGATGGATGTGGATACTACACCGTGGGCAGGGGTTGTATGGAATTCGAGCAATCACACGATTGTCGGTGGTGGTACACAAAGAAAGCTTATAAGCCAGATAATTAGTTACGCACTTGGTCTTAAAGTCCCAACGGGGCGCAATGACCTGCTTCTCCAATACCGAAACACAATACAAAAACCAAAAGCTACCTTTCCCGTGCCTCATATTTTATGGAGTGGTTCTACTCATGAAAGTGATAATCCACACCCTCAAGGTGAAGGTGATGCTCAAGGCAATACCACTGATGAGTTGTTGCAATTTTAGGAATTTATTTCCTTCACTCGTCCTCCTGCCCTCCGTCGCTACCAGCATCTGACTTCCTCTTGCTTCCGGTCTGAATGGAGAACGTCTCACTTGCCTCGGTTATTTCACAACCCGGCAGTATTTCACCGGTTTCATGTAGTTTGCTTTCTGCGTACTTCCGGTAGGCGGTCGTGTCCAGTTTCTCCACAGTAGAAACGGCTTCGGGGAGAATGGCTTTCGCCGTGGTGATCGCGTCCTGTATATCGGCGATAGTTAGCCGCGCCGGTGAGGTTCGCAGGGACAAACTACCGTGCAGAAGGGTGATGGTCTTGCGCCGTCGCTTCTCTGCCTCGGCACGGGCGAAGGCTTCCAGTTCCCCACTGAAGCGAAACAGCAAGCGTTCCCGGTCTGCATCGAGTTCCTTGATACGCTGTTCGGCTTGTGCCTGAATCAGGGCTTTCTCTGCGTCAATGGCGGCAATCTTGGAGAGTACCCAGTCGGCAGAAGCGGAGTCCTTGACACGGAAGGGGGCAAGGGGGCTTTCTTCGTCGTTTGTTGTGATGATGTTGTTCATGGTTGGTCTGTCTTGCGATTGTTGCGATAGGTAAGAGTGGGGAGGGATTCCCTCCCCTTCGGCTTTGGTGTTTGAGTTAGTATTTCGGGTCAGGAAGGCAGTAGGTATACTCCTTGTCTTCGGCTACCTGCTGTTCGTACTCTTGTTCTCGACGAAGAATGTCTGCCTTCGCGGACACTTCCGCGAGACATGCTTCCTCCTCCTGCACAAAGAGAATGTGCTTGCAGACTTTGAACGCTCGGTTGGCATCGAAGAACTTGCAAGAGCAGTTCGCCTGATGTCCGTTCATTGGGGCGGGAAGGGAGACGCGGTAGGTCTTGCCTTCGGGGTTCACTACGCGGAACACGTGGGCAACACCGGGCGTTCGTTGTTGGTAGGTGTATCCTGCGTCCATCATCTTTCGCGCCCCGGCTTCGGCTACTCGCTGTGCTTGAATCAAAGAAGTACAAAACATGGTTTCTTTCCTCCGAAAAGATGTTTTATTCAACACCTTTATATTATCAGAACAAGGTGTTTCTGTCAACACCTTTAAGATGAATTTGTGATAAAAATATTTTGACAGCAACACCTTTTTGATGTTATGATGAAAGTATGGAAACCGAAACCTTATTGACGGTAAAAGAGGCGGCGGAACACTTAGGAGTGAGTGAATCTGCGGTACGAAATGCCACCCTAGAAGGTAGGCTTCCGTTTGTCCGATTGTATGGGCGGAAACTCATTGACCGGCAAGAATTGGAAGCCTACCGGGAGAGAACACAACCATCGGGTGTACCTGTTCGTGGTAGACCACCGAAGGAGGAAGCCAATGCCTGATACTTTCCCCGATGTCCCGCTTTCCTCGGTGGATACACCTACACTGAATCGGGCGACTCGCTCTACTGCCCTTGCTACCGATGCCGTTCTGGAAGCACTGGGGCTTGTCTTAGACGCAGACGGAGAGCAGTCGGCACTCAACCCGAACCATCTATTACCGGCACTTCACGATGCGAACGATGCCATACAGAGGGCGCATACCCTGCTTCTTGGTGTGGGTGCTTCACCTGTGGAGTTGCCACCACGCCGAGAGATACCACTGGACAGACTGGACACCCCGGAGGCGCGGGAACTCTTAGACCTGCTCACCGGTGCGTTGGTGGTTGCGGAGAAGGTAGATGCCAGTCGGGGGAGGTTGCTTTCCCCGAAGATAGAGACAGAGCCAGAGGAGAGTCGTGGTGTTGACCTTGCGGAATCGGTCAGTGAGATTGTCCATCGGCTAAGGCTTGAGATATTCGGACCGAAAGGAAGTGGAAGGGAATGAATCCTCAGACAGACCCATTGACAGACCCACTATCAAGCAACCCTTATAATCCCTATCCCCTTGACTCGTGTAGCGTGACTTTCTCGCCTTTCAATGGGGCATTAGGTTATGTCGGTTTTGTCAGGGGTTCGTGTAGTGCTTTTGTTTATTTTGTATCTGTGAAAGTTACTCCATTTGAAGGTGGCAAGTTCGGTGGCAATTTTTGGTAATAAAAAAGATAGAGATTTACCCATATTGACTCGTGTCTACCAAGTTGACACGTACAGTGTTTCGGAATTGGTAGATACGGTACTGGCTATAGGGCAGTTCAAAGGTTGGGAGCGACACCTACACAATGCGCTACCAGAAATCAATGGTTCTTGCCTTTCATCGGATTCCCGTGAGAAAGACAATGCACAGAAACAATTGCGAGATAAACTGACCCTCATTGCTGATTCTTTTCGTATGACACATCGGGTAATGGACGATGTATACCGCACTCAGTCTATTTCCCAAGAGGATTTGAAATACCTGATTCTTGATTCGGGTGCAGAACCACCTGAGCAGACCTACCTGCGATTTATGGTAGGGGGACTTCCGAACCAGCAGACTACAGTCACCACAAGCCGTGTCCCTCTGAATCCATTTTCTCACGACCAACCCTGTCTGTCTCCTGCGGCGGTAGGGGGTATTTATGGCGATCCCCTTGAATCCATTCGACGGCTGATTGATTGGGAAACGTTGGCACTCGTCCGACGAAGTATTGAGCAGTCGTTGCGCGAAGGAAAAATAGACGGACTTCTGCTCGAATGCCAAGTGTGTCAGAGCCTTTATCCCCCGGTTAGAAAAACACAGATTTACTGCTCCCACCGATGCGGTCATCGTATTGCTACCCGCAGACTGACATCGAAATGACCATTTTCAATGTCACACTGACATCGAAAATAAAATTTCAATGACATTGTACCGATGTCAGTGCGCGTGTAGAATATCCGTAACAAAACCAAACTATCCCATTGTGCTGGTGGCAATGCACAAAAATATCGGTGGTGAAAATCCACCGATAGAAAACCGTCCGATACACCGCCACCGTGTATCGGACGGTTTTTGTTTTCCATTTGTGCCGGAGTTATCGCCGTCCTAGTGGGAGAATGGCGGAGGGTTTTCGTGATGGCTAACCATTTCACCGTCGACATTCAGATAGAAAATTCGGACGCTCCTATAGAGCGACAGCTAGAGTCCTTCACCCGTGTCACCGAATTACTCCTCATTGTAGACGCTCGTCGAGAGCAACGAGAGACAAGAGAAGACGATTTGACGGATACACGAACGATAAGTCAAACGACAGAAACGGTGGCTAACATGGTCATTGATAGGTCTGTCCACAATCCACCGAGGAGGAAATAGTTATGCAAACTCTAAGGCGTACACGTTCTTATATGGTGCGGTACACGGACTACGAGCGCTGTTCCACCGATGACCAAGCGCAGGGTGACTACACCACCATTGAGGCGCAATACAACATCAACCGCGCTTTTATTGACAAACTGATAGCCGAATCAGGTGGGAACGGGGAGTATATTCGTTCCTATCAGGACGAGGGCAGAAGTGGGACACATCTGAAGCGCAAGGGCTTCAACGAACTACTGAGGGATGCCCGTGAAGGGCAGTTTGATATTGTTGTAGTCCGGGATACCTCGCGACTTGGCAGGGGCGATGCCTTCTACGCGGCAGAAATGTTGCTCAGAGAGGCAAAGGTTAAGGTTGTTTATGCTGAGCAGAACTTCACCGATGATACCAATGGGCGCATGATGAAACGAGTCACAGCACTGGCGGATGCGATGTATGTAGACCGTGTGAGTGAGTGGACTGTATCAAAAATGTCCGATATGGCACGGCTGGGCTATTGCACGGGCGGGGTGCGATGCTTCGGGTATACCTCTGTTCCCGCACCCGGTATGAAAGAGACGGTGACCAAGGGGGGCAAAGTGAAGCCTCCGCCCAGAATACGTGTTCCCCACCCCGACGAAAAACATCATGTCAAGGGAGCCTTTGAACTGATGGCGCATACCAACAACATGGGAGCGGTGCAGCGGTTCCTACGCAGTGTAGATACTTCTCGTGCTTGGGCGATGGATAGTGTACGGCGGATGTTGACCAATGACATCTACCGAGGTATTGCACGATGGAACAAGGGAACGGCAAACGAAATTGTGAACCCTGCCGCCCATGAAGCACTTATCCCCGAACAACTATGGGACGTGGTACACGTCCTGATGGAGGAGCGGTTGAATCGGGAACCGCTCACGGGTGGAGAAGGACGCAATAACGGGTATAACAAGCCCCACCGGATTGATAAGTTTGTGTACTATCTGCGCGGCAAGGTTTTTTGCGCCCACTGTGGAACTCGGATGACCCCAGCAGGACATCACGGCAAAACCTCTAAGGTTTGCTACTACCAGTGTTGTCGAAACAATCGCACAACCGATGCCACAAAATGCCCGGTGCGGACAGTTAATGCCGATGCCCTTCATCAAGTGGTACTCGGTGAGATAGCACGGGCAGGGCAACATCCAACCCGCCTACAAGCATTTATCACCCATGCAGTCAGGTCTCTGCCATCAAGCGACTCTCTGCGGCAAAAACTAAAGATGGTTGCGAAACGCCACTCTGATGTTGAGACAAACCTTCGCACGAATCAGGCGGCAATGGAAGCCTCTCAGAAGCGTGGGAAACCATTTGATACATTCCTCAACCGAATCTGGGAACTCGAAGAGGAACTGGGAAAACTGCAACAGGAACGAGCGAGACTGGAGCAGGAATCGGTATCGCTTTCTGGGTCTCGCCCAGATGCCAACCGCATTGCGTCGGTGTGGTCACGGTTCATGGAGTTATGGCAGGACTTCACCGAGGAGGAGAGAACCGAAGTGCTGTCCCTTATGGTAGAACACGTGGTCATTAGCGAGAAGGACAAGGAATCTCGAAAAGTTAAAGGGACAATGCGATTAAATCTCACATCGTCCCTCTTACAAGTTCGCAATTTCGCAATACATGGGTGCGGGGGCAAGACTCGAACTTGCGACCTTTGGGTTATGAGCCCAACGAGCTACCGGCTGCTCCACCCCGCGTCGTGAAAATGTTATATCATTCGTCCAGTGTGCTGTCAAGATGCAGAACAGCATGGAGAGACAACATCGAGATTTCAACGGTCATTGCAGAGAGACCACACCGCCCGTCCGTGCAGATTCCAAGATGGCATCGGCGACGGTGGTGACCGTGTAGCCCCAATGCACATCAGCAGTAGGGGAAGCAACGCCTTCGATACAGTCCAAGAAGTGACCGCGTAGGTCGAACGCCGGAGATAACTCCTCACAGACTGTACGCTTTTCCCCCGGTCTTGCCCAATAGAGAGCATTCCCCCATTCGTCCGTCTGCATCGCACCGTCAGTTCCTATTGCAGAACGATAGAACTGTTGGAGAGGAGAGAGCCACGACCCCTCATGAGTTCCGACGGTACTTCCGGCAAAGTTTAGGGTGACCCAAAGGTGGTCGTTGGTGCGCTCCGAGTTCCCCGATGCCAAAAGCGATTCAGGTGCAGACCATATCCGAGCATAAACCGATTCCACCGCGCCACCGAGTGCCATCATCCACTCGATCTCATGGATATTGATTTCAAAAAGCAACCCTCCACACAACCGGGCATCGTTGCGCCAAGACGGGCGGTTCTCCCTCGGAATCCAGTGTAAACGTCGAGAGCAGAGGGAGACAAGTTCCCCAAAGTAGCCCTCCTGTTGCAGGCGAAGCATCGTCTGAATCTGCGGGGAGAAGCGCACCGCGAACCCGACTGTCGAGGCAACCCCTGCACGTTGCACCGCCTCCGCGATTTCCCCTGCCTCGCTCCTGTTTAATCCCATCGGTTTCTCACAATAGAGATGCTTTCCGGCATTGGCACAAGCAACCGCGTGTTCCTGGTGCAGAAAGTTCGGCGACGAGACAACCACCGCATCCACACTATCCAGAAAATCGGTATAGTCGGTAAGGGCTTTTGCACCCACCTCTTCTGCCAATAACGTTGCCCGTTCGGTGTTCGGGTCAGCAATCGCAATCACCTCGGTTCGCGGAGACTCCTTGTAGTAGCGAGCATGTCCGACGGCATTGGGTCCCGCCCCGATAATCCCGATTCGTACCATCGGCTAACTACCTTTCGTGTTTGCAATAAACCGGGTGACATCCTCGTACATCTGAGCAAGACTACCCTCCTCAATATACATCATATGACCTGCCGGGTAGTAGGTAGTCTGGATATTCCCCGCAAGTTCCGAGGAGATACCGAGATGAGCAAGCGTATACTCCGTGGCAAAGTACGGCGTGGCAAGGTCATAGTATCCCGAAGCGACTAACACCTTTAAGTGAGGGTTCTTTGCCAGTGCCTGCCGCAGATAAGTGGCGGTATCGGTATAACTGTTCCCCTGCCCCCAGTCCCACTTGCCATACAAGCCACCTAATATCTCGTAGGGAAGGTCGGATTCATAGCCGAGGTCGCGACGCACATAGTCATTAAACGCCGCCGTATAAGGGGGACGAATCGCTGCCATCGCCGGGTCAAATTCAGGAGTGGCTTCCGCATCGCGAGACTCACGAGCGGTTAAGCGGCTATCCAAGCGTCCCACCGTAACCCCTTCGTTGCGAAGCAACTCTTTAATAAAACGCATAATCTCGATACGTAGGTCGCATCGGGAGATGTAGGCTTCCGAAAGCCCCGTGTATCGTGCCAAGCGACGCTCCACTCGCTTGCGCTGTGCCGCGTCCAAACGGCTCCCCCGTGCCAGTGCCAACGTGTACTCTCCCAGAGCAAACTCCTCCACTTCGCGGAGAAAATCGTTTAAATCACGCTGTTGCAGGTCGGCAGGCAGTTTCTGGTGATACCACGCGGTTGCCGCATACGTGGGCAGGAACAACGGGTACGGCAGGTCGTTTCCGGCGGCAAAACGCAGCGTTTGAAAATGCAACACCATCGAAACCAGCAAGACACCGTTAAACGCGATACCCTTTTCAATTAGATAACCCGAAAGACCGGCGGCACGGGTAGTGCCATAACTCTCTCCCACCAGATACAAAGGCGACATCCAGCGTTGCGAACGAGTCAGGTAGAGGCGGATAAACTCTCCAATACAGGCAATATCCCCCTCGACCTGCCAGAACTTCTTGGCGGTCTCCTCGTCTTTAGCGCGACTGAACCCCGTTCCCACCGGGTCAATAAAGACCAAATCCGTGGCTTCCAACCAACCAAACTCATTTTCCGTGAGTTGATACGGGGGAGGAGGTAGCGAACCATCCGGGTTCATGGGGACACGCTTCGGACCAATCACCCCCAAATGCAACCACACCGACGATGACCCCGGACCGCCATTAAACGAAAACATCAGAGGGCGTTGAGGGGTATGTATCTCTGTCTCCAGAGTGTACGCGATATAGAAAAGCCGTGCCTCGATTTCGCCTTTCTCGTTCTGAATCGGCAGTCGTCCCGTCGTTGCGGTATAGCGCAATGTCTTTCCGCCGACAGTAATGGTGTGGTGAGTAACAACAGGTTCCGGTTCGGGGGCTTCCTGCACCTTCTCCGGCTTCTCCTTCTCCGCATCCTTGCCGTTTTTCGTGGTATCTTTGCTGTTTTCCATGCCCCTTGATTCCATTTCGGAGTAGTGATTCCCTGCCAAATCGGGCAACTCATTTTTCGGGAAGGACGACACTATGACAATTCAAGTTTTGATACAATAGCCGGGGGATTTTTTGCGGAAGGAGAGTGTTCATGTTGTTATCGCGTTGGGGATTGTTATCGCGTTGGGGACGGATTGCCGGAGTAGCGGCAGGAGTGGTAGTAGGAGTAGTGGTAGGAGCAGGGATAGTGACTCTGCCGGGGCAGGCACAACCTCCGGTACAGAAAAAACCTCTGATTATCGCACACCGAGGGGCAAGCGGCCTGCGCCCCGAACATACTCTGACTGCCTACGAACTCGCGATTGAACAGGGAGCGGACTATATCGAACCCGACTTGGTAATCACCAAAGATGGGGTTCTGGTGGCACGGCACGAGAACGAAATCTCAGGGACAACCGATGTGGCAAAACGAAAAGAGTTTGCCAACCGACGTACTACAAAGACCATTGACGGGCAAGAGATTTCGGGATGGTTTACCGAAGATTTCACTCTCGCCGAACTAAAAACCCTCAAGGCACGGGAGCGACTACCAAATTTGCGCCCCGAAAGTGCCAAATATGATGGTCAGTTTGCGGTTCCGACCCTCAAAGAGATTATTGACTTTGTAAAGAAAAAATCGGTGGAGAAGGGGCGCACTATCGGAATCTACCCGGAAACCAAACACCCGTCCTACTTCAAAACTATCGGCTTGCCCTTGGAGAAACCCCTTGTCGAGACACTAAAGGCAAATGGATGGGCAGGGAAAGATGCCCCCGTCTTTATCCAGTCTTTTGAAGTCAACAATCTCAAAGAACTCAAGACACAAATAGGAACTCCTCTGATTCAACTTTTAGATGCAAGCGGAGCACCCTTTGACCTTGCTCAAAAAGAGGCAACAAAAACATACAAGGAGATGACCACCCCACAAGGACTTGCGGAAATCGCAACCTATGCGGTAGGTATCGGTCCGGCAAAAGAACTGATTATTCCACGCGGCGATGGCAACCGATTGGGAACGCCAACAACACTCGTCGCTGATGCCCACAAATTGGGGTTACAGGTACACCCCTGGACATTCCGTAGCGAAAATGTCTTTCTCCCCACAGAGTTGCGATTGGGAGAACGCAGTCCCGATTACGCCCGACGCAAAGGCGACTTTGTGAAGGAGATACGCCTCTATCTCGAACAGGGAATTGACGGTTTCTTTACCGACTTCCCCGCCGACGGGGTCGAGGCACAAGGCGAAAAAAGATAGTTTTTTGCAACCGATATGCGTAACCAATCGCCCAATATCCCGTTAGTTTAATTAACGATGGCATGATAGTTGCGACGTTCAAAATATGTCGCAATTTTCTTGCGAAAAAACCTGAAGTTTTTTACGAATTTACATCGGATTTTCGGAACAGGAATCAAAAGAAGGTCGTCAGAGAGACAGGACTCGATATATCGTGTTTTCTGACACACAGTCTTAGTTGAGAGAACGGTGATTACACACATACCTTCATGGATAATTCCACGAGATTCGAGAGAGGAAGGTAGTTTCACACACAAATTTTGCCGGGGCTTCTTGCTCCGGCATTTTTTGGTAGAAAATGTAGCCGGAGGTTTTAACCTCCAGCAATCAACTCTTCGGTTCCGTCCAGTGTCGGAGGGAACAATGCCAGTTCACGAACAAACGCCACGACTGCACGGGTTGCCAGAGCCAGCAGTGCCTCCCCTTTTGCCGGGTCTGCCAACTCCGGGTAGCCCAATGCCCCACTCGGCGATGACTGCTCTAATGTCCGAGCAATATCCACCCGACTTCCCTGCCGAAAATCGGGACACCAGAACGCGGATTCAAAGTTCCGGCGGGTGGATGGACGCTCTGTGCCAACTAAATCGGGACGAATCGCTTGTATCACACTGGTTTCCCACTCGCAGGCATGGCTGATTCGAGTCTGTGCGAGTGTCGGAGAGATAGACTGTAGTTCGCCTGCGGGAAGCAAGTCAAACCAACTGACAAACGCTAAATACAGATGGGGCATCTGAAGGCGATACTCAATCTGCTTGTCGTTAATAGCGATTCGCGCCGGATTGATATTTCCAGCATGGGCATTCAAGAGGAAAATCCGCCGATAGCCACTACCGATAAGGCTATCAATCAGTTGCTTGAGAACATGAGTATAGGTTTCTGTGGTTAAACTGACCGTGCCGGGGAATGCCCGATGGTGGTCAGAAGCACCAAGCCAGAGCATCGGAAGGAAGAGAGCAATCTCACCCAGTTCGATTTCGGCGCGGCGAGCCACTTCAGCCCCAATCATACTATCGGTGAGCAGGGGTAGGTGGTAGCCATGTTGCTCCAACGAACCGAGTGGAACCACCACCACTTTCCCCGTCGTATCCGGCACGGAACACCAGTTCTGTTCGCCGTACTGCATAGACACTCTCCCCCTCCCCTCTCCCATGCTGTAGTCCGCCCCGAACGAGGAGGAGAGGGGAAATCGCCGCTTAACGCAGGGCTTGCTCTAAGTCTGCGATAAGGTCATCGGCATCCTCGATACCCACGGAGACGCGAATCATAGACGGGTCAATGGAGATGTCAGAACCCGCAAGCGAGGCATGAGTCATGGCGACGGGAACTTCAATCAGCGATTCGACCCCCCCCAACGATTCGGCAAGGGTAAAGAT
>Ga0224722_1001808_pt1 | contig 11675 bp, 11 predicted proteins | sample Balambano_FR1_Me_FD_161646 | JGI IMG/M metagenome (GOLD analysis project Ga0224722, IMG submission 161646) | Freshwater sediment microbial communities from Lake Towuti, South Sulawesi, Indonesia - Balambano_FR1_MetaG | ecosystem: Environmental > Aquatic > Freshwater > Lake > Sediment | place...
TGAGTAAAAGTTCTATCTCTGTCTGACCTTTATGGAGTTTTTTTGCAATTTCTTCATTTGTAAGACCTTGCTCTTGTAAATATACCACTTCCTCTAGCAGGCTCTTTTCTTCTGGTTCAGTCACTTTTTGTCTAGTATCTTCAACTTTCTTTCCCATTTTGATGTCTGCATTAAGGTCTTCTGACTCATTAAAGTCTGGAAGAAGCACCTCAACATCTTCGTCTATTAATGACTGTATAGCACCTAATTTGTAAGCTTTAACAGCATGGCTCTTTGAACTTTTAATCGAAAACGGAATCTTCTCTTCTTCTGAACTTGGAAGTAATGTAACTTCTTTCTTTTCGCTATTGACCTTCTTATTGACCTGATTCTTAGCTACCTTTGTAATTCTCTCAATAAAGCTTTCGTTTTCTTCTTTCATTTCAGCCAAATAGGTTGAAATGACATCTTCCATTTCCTCAATCATTCTTTGTTGCTTTTTCTCCACTTCAAAAAGCTTAGACTGACGAAGGTATAAGATCACAATGGAAAACAACGCAATTATATTTAATACGATACTAATAAACAAAAATACACTCGTCATAGCGTCCCTCTATCCGGAAAAATCAAAAAAGTTTCCTTTATATGGATGAACCTCTTTCACTGGCTGACTCTCTTTATTTTTTTTATGTTTCTTCCCCTGTTGGTTTCCATTCTTATCTCGTTGCTGATCCTTAAGTCGAACCTGTTCCTTCTGTTCATGTTTATTAACGGAGTTTCTATTTTTTTCTACTTCTTTTGCAACGGTGTTTGCGGCAACATCATTTTGCTGCTGACCACGCTGCTGTAGTTGCTCTTGAAGCTTACTTGCATCTTGCATCCTCGGGAGAGCAATTTGCATTTCGATTGCTTTTAAACTCATACCAAGTCGACATCTCCCAACCTATTTATGTACAGCCGAAAAAAAATTCTATTAAACGATTTTTTGTAATGTTTGTCTTAGCTTAAATATGGCTTTGGAATGTATTTGCGATATTCTTGAGGTCGATAAATCCATCACTTGTCCAATTTCAGTTAATGTTAGCTCTTCCTGATAGAATAAGCTTAATACAAGCTGTTCTTTATCATTTAAATGAGAAATCATTGATGATAGTTCAGAAATCAACTCATTTTTAATAATTGTTTCCTCAGGTATTTCTGCAGACTCATCCTTTAACGAGAATCCAGCTCCGTCTTTTTCCTCCCCATCCGGTTGCTCATCAATGGATAATACATTAGCAAAAAAATGTTCGTTCATCGTATTGTGAACATCGTCTTCACTCATATTAAGCTCTTCTGCGATTTCTTTAGAAGTCACATTTCTCATTAGTTTTTGTTCTAACTTTTCGATGGTTTGCTCAATTCGTTTGGCTTTATCTCTTGTATTTCTAGAGAGCCAGTCTTCCTTTCTTAATCCATCAATGATGGCTCCACGAATACGGAAGGACGCATATGTATCAAATTTCAAGTCCCTTGTTAGATCAAATTTTTCCAGTGCATCGTATAAACCAATCATTCCTAAACTTTTTAAATCATCTCGTGAAACATTCTTTGGTAAACCAACGGAAATCCTTTGTACATGATAACTTACAAGTGGCATATATTTTCTTACTAAATAATCACCTGCATCACTGTCTCTTTTGGAAGTCCATTTTTCCCATATGTTTTGTTCCTCGATCGAAGGTGCCTGTCCCATGGTTTCCTCCTTCAAACGACATTGTTCAAATCAATCGTTAAATTAAATACTTTCTTAATATAAACAGTCCTTATTTCTTTCAAACCATAATCGATTTTATGGTTGCAAAAAAAATCAGCCATTCCAATAAAAGGCTGATCGTTCATCGCTTTCCATTCTACCATTCCTGAGTGCCTTTGTTAACCGTTCGGATGTGTAAGATTCTTGACTTCGGACAAAACTCAATCGTTCGCCCGCTATTTCCTCCAACATCCTCTGCCATAATAGCAATTTTTAACTCAGTCAACTCTCTTTTTACCGCTTCTACATTTCTTGGACCTATTCTCATCATGTCACTTGTATTGCTAAATTGAAACATTTGCGCTCCACCTGCTATTTTTGCTTTTAGCATTGAAGGTCTTGCGCCTAGTTGAACGAGCTTTTTCACAAGCTCCTTTACCCCAGTATCAGCGTACTTCGCATGATTCATCGTACCGGCTTTAGAAAGGGATGAATCAGGGAGCATAATATGAACAAGGCCTGCAATTTCTTTCAATTGATCATATATGACGACTCCCACGCATGATCCAAGGCCAGATGTTCTAATTCGGTTAGGAGCAGATACTACATTCATATCCGCAATACCGACCTTAATAATCTCAACTTTTTCATCCATTATCCCTAACTCCTAAAGATTCAAAGATAATATGAAAGGAGTCCGGGTCAGGCAACAGGAAGAAGTGGCCTCGTACACTTTCACTTATTTCAACATCATCTTCATTTAACGCTGTATCAATAACTATTGCATAATCACTTACCTGTGATAGTTCAATCAATCCAAAACTTATAATAGCGCCAACCATATCAACGCTCAATGCCGGTACGGATGGATACAAAGCTAATCCAGTAAAATCGGATAGTGAAGACAAATAGGAACCAGATAAGATATTTCCAAGCTCCTGCAAGGCAGATGTAGCTAATTCACTCTCTGCTAATTGATCAAAGGTAAATTCTTCATCCCCTATCATCTGCCTAATGAAGACAGTTGCCTGTTCAGGAGGTAAGACAAAAAACATACTGCCTGGTGCTTCTCCTTCAATACGGAGAAACACCGCAGCAACCACATGATCCGCTCCCCCCGAGAGCTCCATCATCTCATCAAAAGTTACAATTTTAACATGGGGAACCTGCATATCTATCTTTTTATTTAATAGTTTAGAAAGAGCAGTTGCTGCGTGGCCCGCACCAATATTGCCGATTTCTTTAAGTATGTCCAAATGAATAGAAGAAAGATTACTAATAAACTCCATTTGCTTACCCTTCAATTCCTTGAGTTGCTTTAACCTCTTCTCGATTTAAGACCATTTCAAGGTCTAGTAAGATCATTAATCGCTTGTCAACCTTCACCACTCCACTAATATAGTTCGTCTCTTCTGATCCGACCACTTCAGGCTGAGGTTCAATGGCTTCTGTTTGGACATCTAGAACGTCGTTGGCTGCATCTACGATTAAGCCAACCTCCATATCTTCTAAAGTTACAATAATAACTCTTGTACTATCAGAATAGACTTCCTCTTCGATTCCAAAGCGACTTCTTAAATCTATAATTGGAGTGACAACTCCTCTTAAATTAATAACACCCTTTACAAAGTGCGAGCTACTAGGGACTCTAGTAATATGCTGTACCTTTTCAATTGAACGAACCTTGCTAACTGGAATCGCATATTCTTTTCCTTTTAATTGAAAGATAATAAGCTTCAAATCTGCTACTGATGTCTCACTCATGAGACTTCCCCCTCTTTCCTAACATGCTAGACACACAAATAGTTGTTATTTAATTAGTGCATTGCAATCTACAATGAGTGCTACTTGCCCGTCTCCAAGAATTGTTGCTCCTGAAATAGCAAAAACATTTGTTAAATAGTTTCCTAGCGACTTTAACACGACTTCTTGCTGTCCAATAAAGGAATCAACCACAAGACCTGCCATCTTGTCGCCTTTTCTTACGATAATCACAGAGAAAAACTCATCCTCTTCTTCAAAAACAGGAACTTCAAAAATATCCTTTAAGAATAGAAGCGGGACTACTTTACCTCTGAAATCAATCACCTTTTGGTTGTGTGCGTTCAGAATATCTTCCTTTTTAACAATAGCTGTCTCAATAATTGAAGAAAGCGGGATTGCGTATTTTTCTTTCTGAATTTCTACTAACATAACAGAAATAATAGAAAGAGTAAGAGGAAGTTGAACTGAGAATACAGAGCCTTCTCCTTCTTTCGAATCAATTGAAACGGTACCACCCAGTGATTCAATAGTATTTTTTACAACATCAAGACCAACGCCTCGTCCAGATACATCTGAGATTTTTTCCGCTGTTGAGAACCCTGATGCAAAGATCAGTTCATATACTTGCTTGTCTGTTAACGTTGCAGCCGTTTGTTCGGTAATAATACCGTTCTTTAGTGCTTTATTTAATACTCTTTCACGGTTAATTCCAGCACCATCATCTGATAATTCAATAAACACATGGTTTCCACTGTGGAAAGCCTTTAAGATAACGGTTCCTTCTTCACTCTTGCCTTTCGCTCTTCTTACCTCAGGTGTTTCCACACCATGGTCTAACGCGTTTCGAATGAGGTGAACAAGGGGGTCACCGATTTCATCTATAACGGTACGATCTAGTTCCGTTTCTGCACCGACAATTTCTAAATTAATTTTTTTCCCTAAATCCCGCGCTAATTGTCGTACCATTCTTGGGAAACGGTTAAATACCGTCTCAACTGGTACCATTCGCATATTTAAGATAATATTTTGAAGATCTCCAGAAATTCGACTCATTCGCTCTACGGTTTCATGAAGCTCTGAATTATTTAAATCCCTTGAGATTTGCTCTAATCTACCTCTGTCAATGACAAGCTCTTCAAACAAATTCATTAAAATATCTAGTCTCTCAATATTTACACGAATTGTTTTATTACTAGCCTGTTTCACCGATATCTGCTTTTTCTGTTCCTCTTGTTGAGCAGGCTCTTCTATTTTTTCTTCTTCTGTAAGAATTACTTCCTGTTTGATTGATTCAGAAATTGTTTCCGCGGTCGGACGGAGTTGCTCAATGGATAGAGGGTAAATGTCTACTCTATCAACCTCAGATACTTTCATCACCTTTTTCTGAATATCTGCCATTGGTTCCTTTGATACAATCGTTACTGTAAACTCTTGATCAAATTGTTCCTCTTCTAGCTGGTCAACCGAAGGAGTCGATTTAATTACTTCTCCTAGTTGCTCAATCACTTCGAATAGCATGAAAACTCTTGCAGCTTTCAACAAGCAGTCTTCTCTCAGTGCAATCGTAATTTCATACGTTTGAAAACCTTGTTCAATTGATTGTTGTAGGACCGTATACTCAAACTCATCGTATTCACCTTTTAGTGCACGAGGAGCATCTGGAGCTAAGGTGGCAGCAACCTCCTTTGCCCCTTGAGATACAGCTGGACTTTCTCCCTTTTCAATCAGCTTAAGCTTCTCCACTACAGTAGCAACATCACGCTTACCGTCGCCTCCATCTGCAATGGAAAACACCATTGCCTCTAAATCATCTGTAGCTTCAAAAACAACATCCAGTGTCTCAGGTGTAACAGATATTTTTTGATTTCGGATGGCGTCCAAAACGTTTTCCATTTGATGAGTAAGACTAGCTAAGTCTTCGTACCCCATCGTTGCTGACATCCCTTTTAACGTGTGTGCTGAGCGAAAAATATCATTAACAATGCTAAGATCACTTGGATTTTTCTCAAGATCAAGTAATCGTTCATTACAGTTCTGAAGATGCTCTTTACTTTCCTCGATAAAAACCTCTAAATATTGGCTCATTTCCATGCCCAACAGCTCCTTGGAGTTATACAAATTTCATTATTGTTTCTGCAATATTATCAACGTTTTTGACTTCATCTACTAACTTTGTTGCAATAGCTGCTTTCGGCATTCCAAAAACGATGGAAGTTTCCTCTGATTCCGCGATAGCAACTACATTACCTGTCTCTTTTAGTTTGATTAGTCCTTTTGTACCATCTGATCCCATCCCAGTCATGATAACGGAAATCTTTGCATAGGTAGATAGCTCACTACAGGACTCAAACATCACATCCACAGCGGGACGATGGCCATTTCTTGGTGGAGATTGATCTAATTGAATCGCTAAATTTGTTCCTAGCCATTTTAGTTTCAAATGAAATCCACCTGGTGCAATATAAACAGTTCCTTTTTGGATAATGTCTCCTTCTTCAGCTTCCTTGACATGAACCTCTGAGAGAGAGTCTAATCTTACAGCCAGACTCTTAGTAAATCCTGCTGGCATATGCTGTACTACTAAAATAGGGGCATCAATTGTCTTTGGTAGCTTCGTTATCACTTGTTGTAGCGCACGTGGTCCGCCCGTAGATGTACCTATACAGACTAGTTTTTTTCCTGATAAAGCATTGAACTGATGCTTTTTGCTTGGTTCTATTTTACTATAATCAATATGCTTTTTTACAGTGTTTTTTTCCTGACTATCCACCTTCACCAGCTGCTTTATATTGGCTTTACTTGCAGACACTACCTTTTCTAGCAATTCTTCCTTCACTTTATGCAAGTCTAGAGAAATAGCACCTGATGGCTTTGTAATAAAATCAGTTGCTCCATATTGAATCGCTAGTATCGTGTTTTCGGCTCCCTGTTTTGTTGTACTTGAGAGCATGACGACTGGAGTTGGTTTCTCAGTCATGATTCTTTTTAATGCCTCAATCCCATTTAATATCGGCATTTCAACGTCCAATGTTACTACATCTGGCTCAAGTTCAATTACTTTTTTTATTGCGTCTTCACCATTTCTTGCCGTACCAACAACAGTCATTCTAGGATCCTCGGTTAAAAAGTCTTGAATGAGCTTTCTCATAAATGCCGAATCATCCACAATAAGCACTTTAATTTTGCTCATAAACAAGCACTACCTTTCAAACAAAAATCGCTTTAATTTTGAAACAAAATGCGTCTTCGGTTTATCGGATATTGCTTCAAATTGTCTTGCCTCAAAACGAGTCGTCATTTGTTGTAACGCTTTAGCAGCTGGTGCTTTCTCGTTAAAAATAAATGGCGTTTGTTTCGTAACAGCTTGATGAACCTGGCGATCATCTGGTATCATACCAAACTCTATAATTTCACGGTTTAAAAATCGATTGACTACAGTTCGTAATCGTTTAAATGTTTCCATTCCTTCTTTTTCAGAATGTACTCTATTAACGATAAGCAAAAATGGCAGATTCGAATCATGCATATGAATATGCTTCATCATCGCATATGCATCTGTAATTGATGTTGGTTCTGGTGTTGTAACTACTAGAACTTCATCAACAGCTAGGATAAATGGCACCGTTTCTTTTGTGGCACCTGCGCCCATATCAAAAAGAATGTATTCGTAATCTGAAAAAAGATTCGACAAGTCCTCTGTAAATTTCATGTGAACCGACCTGTCCATATTAACAAAATGCGATAAACCTGTTCCACCAGCAACATAATGCAATCCATGTGGACCATTAGAAACAATTTCGGACAGTTTCTTACGCCCTTCAAAATAGTCCACAATTGAGTAAGATGCAGACTGGCCAATCAGTATATCTATATTCCCCATACCCACATCCATATCAAAAAGGAGGACTTTGTATCCTCGGCTTGCTAGAGAAATGGAAAAGTTTAATGAGAAATTTGATTTCCCAACTCCACCCTTTCCACTTACGACTGCGAGTGTTTTTGGAGATGGCTTTCCACTCATTTGTTGGATTCTTTGTCTTAACATTTCTGCTTGATCTTTCATGGCTTATTCGACCCCAAGTATCAAATTCGTTACTTGCTCACGATTAGCTGAAATCATATCATCTGGTACATTTTGTCCGTTTGTAATGTAGGCCACACCGATATGACTAGTTTTCATCATATGGAGCATGGCACCATATGTAGATGTTTCATCAGCTTTTGTAAAAATAAATTTATTAATTTTAATTAACGAGAATTGTTTGTAAATATCAATCATGTCTTTTTGTTTGGCTGTTAAAGCTAACACAAGTAATGTTTCCATGTCATGTTCAAAATCAACAACTTTTTTTAAGTCCTCAACATATTGTTGATTCCGAAAGTTTCTTCCTGCGGTATCAATTAATACAATATCGTAATCCTTAAATGCTTCGCACGCTAGCTTGTAATCCTCCATGCTGTAGCAAACCTCTAATGGAACATTCAATATTTTCGCATACGTTTTTAACTGGTCAATGGCAGCAATTCGATACGTATCTGTTGTGATTAATGCTACCCTTTTTTTATACTTCAGGGTACACTCAGCAGCAATTTTGGCTAATGTTGTTGTCTTGCCAACACCCGTTGGTCCGACAAGGTTGATATATTTTTTCGCAAAGGTAATCCCACCAAATGAAAGAGTACTTAATCGATCATATAATTCTTGGCGCAACCATTTATTGACTTCTCTTTCGTTTGCTCCCGATCCACTTGAATACCATTTTTGAAGAAGTGATGTTAGGAGTTCATCCCTTATGTCTTTTGGAACTTCCTGATCAAGCAACCGCTGCCCACATTTCTGTATAGGTTCTGGAAGAGGAAAATCTGGTTGCTGCTCAGTGATTGTTTGTAGCATCTTTTTTAAGCCTGCAATTTCTGCAAGCATGTCTTCGTCAACCTTTATATCCCCTTTATGTGTCGGTTGCTTAGGGAGAGTGGTTGTAGGCATTGGCTTCACAATAGGCTTTACCTTCACTTTTGGCTGTTCAAATTCCATTCTTCTTTCTGCTTGGACCACTTCATCAATGGCCGCAATGACTTCAATATTTTCTTTTTTAAATAACCCTAAGAATCCTCCTGTAGTAACAATCTTAGAGTTTAAAATAACTGCATCGTTCCCAAGCTCTGCTCGAATTTGCTTCATTGCTTCTGGCATAGTCGGAGCTGTATATTTTTTTACCTTCAATCTATATTCACCACCCCAACGCTTTGTACTTCTACATTCGCTTCAAGCTCATTGTATGAGAGAATCGGTATCTGTGGAAAATATCGTTCTGTTAACTGTCTGACGTACATTCTTACAGCTGGTGAACATAGCACAATTGGAGATTGTTCCATAATAGATAACTGTTCTACCTGAGTAGCCAGAGATTCTAAAATAGCTTGTGACACAGAAGGGTCAAGTGCTAAGTAGTTCCCATGTTCGGTTTGTTGAATGTTATCAACAATCAGCTTTTCAATTTTCCCCGAAACAGTCACCACTCGAATCGTTTGACCACCTGCTCGGTATTGATTGGTAATTTGTCGTGCTAGTGCTTGTCGAACGTATTCAGTTAGCAAATCGGTATCGGTAGTTACCTTTCCAAAGTCGGCAAGTGTTTCAAATATAATAGGTAAGTTTCTAACAGATACATTTTCACGAAGAAGCTTTCCAAGAACTTTTTGGATTTCACCCACTGTTAAAGGGTTTGGTGTAACCTCTTCTACTAAAATTGGATAACTTTCTTTTAAATGATCAATTAACTGCTTCGTTTCCTGACGACCCAGTAACTCATGTGCGTTGTTTTTTATTACTTCCGTAATATGAGTTGATACAACAGAAGGAGGATCGACGACTGTATAACCGAAAATTTCCGCTTGCTCTTTTACTTCCTCAGTAATCCATTTAGCTGGTAAGCCAAAAGAAGGCTCAACCGTATCAATTCCCTCGATACTATCGTCGTCAATACCAGGGCTCATCGCTAAGTAATGATCCAATAACAGCTCACCTCTAGCCATTTCGCTCCCCTTAATCTTTAAACGATACTCATTAGGTTGAAGCTGAATATTATCCCGGATGCGAACAACAGGTATCACAAGACCAAGTTCGATAGCCAGCTGTCTGCGTATCATGACAATCCGATCGAGTAAATCTCCGCCTTGATTAGAATCAGCTAAAGGGATTAACCCGTAACCAAATTCAAATTCAATCGGATCTACATTTAGAAGACTGACCACACTTTCTGGCTTTTTCATCTCATCTGTCTGAATTTCTTCTTCCATTTCTTGAATCTCTGTGATGTCCTGCTTAGGAACTCTCGAGATCATATATCCACCAAATACTAAAAGTCCCGCGATTGGGATGGTTAATATATCTTCTATCGGCGTAAATAGACCAAGTATGAAGATCGTTCCACCGGTAATATATAGCATTTTGGGATAGGCCATTAGTTGTCCAGTAATATCTGTTCCTAAATTCCCCTCTGACGCAGCTCTTGTCACAACAATACCTGTTGCTGTTGATATTAATAATGCAGGCAGCTGACTAACAATTCCATCCCCTACCGTTAGCAAAGAAAATTGCTTTGCCGCATCAGCTATTGGTAAACCAAGTTGTGTCACACCGACTATTATTCCGAAAATCAAGTTGATCATTACGATAATGATCCCTGCGATAGCATCTCCCTTAACAAACTTACTTGCTCCATCCATCGCTCCGTAAAAATCAGCTTCCCTACTAACCTTCTCACGGCGCTCCTTTGCTTCGTGCTCTGAAATCATTCCTGCATTTAAATCTGCATCTATACTCATTTGCTTACCAGGCATCGCATCGAGCGTAAATCTCGCTGCAACCTCTGATACACGCTCTGATCCTTTTGTAATAACAATGAATTGAATAATAACAAGAATAATAAAAATAACAATCCCAACAATTACATTTCCCCCTACAACGAAATGGCCAAATGTTTCAACCACTCCACCTGCTTCCCCATGAGTAAGAATCGCTCTTGTTGTTGATACGTTAAGCCCCAATCTATAAAGAGTTAACAGCAATAACAAGGATGGGAAAACCGAAAATTGTAAAGGTTCCTTCATATTCATACTATTTAACAGCACAAGAAGAGCCAATGAAATATTCAGCATAATTAATATGCTTAATAGCCATGTTGGGAAAGGGATAATGAGCATCGCGACAATTAATATTACGCCTACTACTACCGATAAATCTCGTCCTGACATCACTATCTCTCCTCAAGTAATACAATAATATCTTTATATCTTTTGCTTTGTTTTATAAACAAATGCTAGAATTTCTGCAACTGCCTTAAAAAACTCCTCTGGAATTGCTTCTCCAATTTCAGCTTGACTGTACAATGCTCTTGCTAACGGACGGTTCTCTATCATAACAACATCATGTTCTTTAGCAATCATCTTAATTTTTTGAGCCATAAAATCTACACCCTTGGCTACAATAAATGGAGCATCCTGCTTTGTTTCATCATATTTTAAGCAAATAGCATAATGGGTTGGATTCGTAATGACAACGTCCGCAGTTGGAACATCCTGCATCATTCTTCTCATGGCCATTTCACGCTGTTTTTGCTTAATTTTCCCTTTTATTTCGGGATTCCCTTCGACGTTCTTATATTCATCTTTAATATCTTGTTTAGACATTCGAATCTTTTTTTCAAAGTCGTATTTTTGATACAAATAATCAAGGATGGAAAGAAATAAAAGGGAAGCAGAAGCAATTAGGCCCATCTGTATGGTTAAACCTGCTAAAGTAACCATAGAAGCACCTATGGACTTTTGCGACAGAATTAAGATGTCTTCTTTCCGATTCCAAAGTACTGCAAAGGTGACTCCACCGACAAAACTAATTTTCAACATGGACTTTAGTAGCTCTACAATCGCACGCATCGAAAAGATATTCTTTGCTCCCTTTATCGGATCAAGCTTCTCAAGTTTAGGCTGAATTGCTTCTGTCGAGAAGAGAAATCCAAATTGCGCAAAATTCGATGCGACACCAGCCACCATAGCTACCGCCATAATTGGTGCTAAAATTAGAACCATTTCACTAAGAATTTCGATAAACATCATTTGAATATTGCTTTCGGTTATCTCTAGCTTCATATACTCTTGGAAAGAATGTTGAAACAAACGAAAAATAATATCCTTT
>Ga0224722_1001810_pt1 | contig 11663 bp, 15 predicted proteins | sample Balambano_FR1_Me_FD_161646 | JGI IMG/M metagenome (GOLD analysis project Ga0224722, IMG submission 161646) | Freshwater sediment microbial communities from Lake Towuti, South Sulawesi, Indonesia - Balambano_FR1_MetaG | ecosystem: Environmental > Aquatic > Freshwater > Lake > Sediment | place...
GTACTATCAAGCACAACGTCGCGATCGTGGTTGGCTATCTTGGTTGCTGGCATTTGTTTCGGTAGCAATCATTGTACTACTTTTTGTAGGGCTATTTCTTGGTGGTCGTTGGCTATACCGGGAAGTGAGCAACAACAATACTACTCAGCAAACCAGTAACACCAATGAAGTTGGTGATACGCCGGCACTCACTGTAGATGGCGGCCCGGCCGTTGACGTCACCACTGATGGTACTACCATCCAACCTGAAGTTGTTAAAAATACTCAAGAAGGTACTGTTAATGCACCCGTCCAGACTACTGAGCCCAACGTACCGATTAATCGGCCTATTCCATCAACTGGCGATGATCCGTTACCAGCTACTGGTCCGGAAGGTGTATTGTTGGTGTTTGTTGTTGTCACCATTGCTGCAACTGGCCTACATCTCATCATCAGTCAAAAACGGTCGGCGTAGTCTTACTGAGACTGTTTTGTTTTAGAAAAATAGTTTATTTCGTTTACAACATCTAATAGAGCTTGGGCTCTTGCTTTATCATCAGTGATTGTCTGTGCAGCTTCGTAGGCCAGTGGTACAAGTGTTTGGTCATCGGTTGCTTGTAACATCATCATTGTGGTAGTAAACCGCTCTTCAGGAGTCTGGTTGAGATGATTCACGAGTGGTGACAATTGTTGCAAGGCTTGCTGCTTGATGGCCATCAATGAGCCTGGCTCCGCCGGCGTCACACTGACTGGCACCGTAAAACTATCGGTAGTATCTTGCGGCGTTGTATCGTTGGTAGGCACGGGGTCTTGGGTGGTTGGCGTAACGGCTTCATCTATTGCCGGCTGTTCTAGTGGTGCTGGTGTCTGTGGTGCTATCATTGGTGCGCCAACGGTAGGGTGGTAAGCCGGGCTTTGCTGTTGGGTTGGCTGGGCTACCGATTGAGCTGGCGGAGTTGTCATAATATATGAAGCTCCAGAATCATCCACCGGTGGAGCAGTAGTTGCGTCGTAAGCCGCTACATTTGCTACCGGTTGTTGCATACCAACCGGCGGAATGACGCCGTCAATACTTTGCTGAGCCGCCTGAGGATCGTAATCGTTTGATGGCTGTTGCTGCGCATATTGCATCGGTTGTGTTGATTGATCTTGTTGATTATTATTGTCGTTACTAAAAAATCCCACGATATTTCTCCCACCAACTGTTTATAGTGTCATCTATTTCCACTACAATGTACCATAAGCACTATAAAATGAGTAGGGGGCACAATGCTAGATGATCTAAAATACATTCACGAAAAAGATGCCCAAGATGCGCTTGGTGTTGCCGAAAAGCAGTGGCAACAGCTAGCACATGTGTTTGATCTTGGCGAATGGAAGATAGACAACGGGGCGATACAACAAGTTGTCTTTGCTGGCATGGGTGGTTCAGCCCTGGCGGCACTGTTAAGTCAAAGTTGGCCCAGCTACCATCTCCCGTTTGAAGTATCACGAGATTATATAATTCCTGGCTATGTCTCTACCCACACACTTTTTATTGCCAGTAGTTACTCGGGTAATACCGAAGAAACAATTGCCGCCCTTGAAGCTGCTCAGCAAAAAAATGCCCCTATTGTAGTCATCGCTTCAGGCGGAAAACTTCAAACATTGGCCGAGCAGTATGGCTATCCATTTGCACAGTTGCCGGCGGGTCTGCAGCCGAGGCATGCTGCGCTTTATAGTCTCAAAGCCCTTATTACGGTGCTTGAAAAAGTAGGTGTGGTGGCAGCCGAAAGCGCCGAACATTCGCTTCATCAGGCAAGCGAGTTTCTTAAGGAGGTGGTAGCGCTCTGGCGGGCAGACGTACCCACCAGTAAAAATGAGGCGAAACAAATTGCTCAAGAACTTGCCGGCAGTACTCCTGTTATTTATGCTGGTCCAAAGCTTTATCCGGCCGCCTATAAATGGAAGATTAGCTTTAACGAAAACGCCAAAAATGTTGCTTGGAGCAATCAATTTCCTGAGTTTAACCACAACGAATTCCTTGGTTGGACATCTCACCCAATAGACAAGCCTTATAAAATTGTAGAGCTAAGGAGTAGTCTTGAGCACGAACGTACCCAAAAACGATTTACGGTTACCAACAAGCTCCTTAGCGGCCGCTGGCCCAATCCGCACGTGGTTGATATGAAGGGCGACACTATACTAGAGCAATTACTTTATGCGGTGGCACTCGGAGATTTCGTCTCGCTTTACATGGCACTACTGAACGGACTCAACCCCACACCCGTGGATCTGATAGAAAAGTTTAAAACTGAACTGGGTCAATAATGTCACAGCCCTCAACACATTACTCCCTCCACAAACTGTTGTTTAAGAAAAGTAGCCGTCGGACGGTGGATGGCTTGGCGTACGTAGTTGGTGTGGGGGGCAATATTGCCATTTTGCCACAAATAATCAAAGCCTGGGAAAGTGATGCCCCTGGTTTGGCGGTGACCACCTGGATACTTTTCTCTCTCATCGGCTGTATTTGGTTACTGTACGCAGTACAGCACAAGCAAAAACCTCTTATTGTTGCTCAAGCAGTAGGTATTACGTGTAATTTGTTAGTGGTCGCTGGCTGGGCCTTTAACAATTTACTATAGACTATTCGTAACGCAGGGATTCTATGGGGTCTTTGCGAGCAGCCTTAATGGCCGGGACGGTGCCGAACACAATACCCACAATTGCCGATACCAAGACGGCAAGTACCACCGTTTGCCAGGTGATGGCTGGCTGGAGGTCGGTAGTAATACGGATGAGTAGGGAAAGGCTAAGTGCGGCAATAATCCCAAAAATGCCGCCTACAACACTAAGAGCAGTTGCTTCAATAAGAAATTGGCTGTAGATTTGACGATTTGTGGCACCCAGAGATTTGCGCACACCTATCTCACGGGTGCGTTCGGTGACCGAAACAAACATAATGTTCATAATGCCGATTCCACCAACAATGAGTGAGATTGTAGCAATACCGGCCACAAAACTCGTCGCAACAGCAATAGTACCTTTGGCAATTTGCTCTACTTCGCTAGCACTAAGGACACTAAAATCTTCTTGACCACCATGGTTTTTGAGTAGCTGTTCATTCAGGGCAGTGGTGAGTACTTGGGGGTCGGCTGTTTTGTCTGCTACAACAGTGATTTGGTATATATTTGGGTTGTCCTTTAGCAATGCCTGAGCCACTGGGTAAGCAATAAACACGGCTTTGTTGAGATCGGTGACTTGGCTAAAAGGGTTGCGCTGAAACTCGTCAAAGACACCACCGACAATAAAGTCTTGCCCTCGTATGGTGATAAGCTTGCCGAGGGGTACGTTTTCTTGGTAAAGCTCCTCGGCTACGCGTTTGCCAATAATAGCGACATTACGGCTAGTAGTATCATCGAAAAAGTCGCCATACGCTATCTGTTGGTCTAGAATAATGGGTAATTGGCTTGTTGTTGCCAAAACAACAGCCTGTTGATAGGTCTCTTTTTCAAAATTTGCCACACTACCAGATACCGTGGCGAGCGGCACTACGGCACTCGTGCCGGGTAGTTGCTTGATGCTTTCATAATCCTGATGGGTGAGGGTGTTAATACCAAGGCCAGCTAGATAATTAATGTTTTGTATGGTGCCATCTTGAGTACGCTCGGCAATTTTGCCTGAGCGTATAACGGTGAGCTGGCTGTTTTCGGATTGGTTTGTCTCGGCAACTTGCCGGCGCACCCCCTCACCAAGAGAGATTGTAAGGATAACTGAAGCAACACCCACAACAATACCAAGTATGGTCAAAAGGCTGCGCGATTTGTTGGCACGGATTGACTCAACTGCCATGCGGGTGTTGATGGTTAATAAACTTGTCATGCCTTAACCTTCTGTGAGCTGACTTTTTTAGCACGTTTGGTACGTTTTTTTGGCTTTGCAATTCGTTTGCGGGCTGGTGCCAGCTTTTCTGGGACGGCGTGCATAAGTGCCGAGACGCCGTCAAGTTGTGCATCTTCATCACTAGAAGGTATAGGGGTGTCACCCATACGCGCCCTTGCAGGTACTTCGCCAAGCTTGGTTGCCTCGTCGTACACAATCGAACCATCAAGCATATAAAGCACGCGGGTGGCATAGCGGGTAAGTTCTGGGTTGTGAGTAACCATTAAAATGGTACTGCCGGTACTATGTAGTTCGGCGAGCAACTCCATCACCACCTTGCTGCTGAGTGTGTCAAGATTACCAGTTGGTTCGTCTGCAATAATGAGATCAGGATTATTAACAAGTGCCCGAGCAATGGCAACTCTTTGAGCCTGCCCTCCGCTCAGGGCCTTTGGGTAGTAGTATTCACGATCGGCGAGGCCAACCCGCTCAAGAGCCGCTCCGGCTTGTTTGAGTCTTCGGGTTTGCGGCACACCCTTGTAGGCAAGTGGTAGGGCAACGTTTTCAAGTGCGGTTAACTTAGGCAGCAAATTAAAGGATTGAAAAATAAAACCGATGTGATCACGCCGAGCCCTTGCTAGGCGGTTGGGGCGTAATCTTGAAACTACGCGCTTGCTTAAAGTATAGGTGCCATGAGTTGGTCGGTCGAGTAGACCAATAACATTAAGCAAGCTTGATTTGCCGGATCCCGACGGACCCATGATTGCCACAAACTCACCTTTATCAACCTTTAAAGACACTTCGTCGAGTGCAACAGTGGTGGCATTACCAAAACCATAGAGTTTTGATACTTCTTTGAGTTCTATAACAACGGGCATTTACTTCAGTTTACCGAAATAACCCATCTGTTAGCAAGGTGTAAAATTGACATTTTTCAGATATAATTGGTTTTGTATCAAAATTACACGGAAGATTCGCCTAGTGGTCTATGGCGCCGCCTTGGAAAGGCGGTTTGGGGGCAACTCCATCGTGGGTTCGAATCCCACATCTTCCGCCAGTCATTTTCTAAGACTTGATAAGTACCTCACATAAAGTTTTTCACTTTTCGTCCTTTTGGACTCATCAGTATGACCTAGCAGTCGTAGAAGTGAAGATAACAGATAGATAGTTGGGGAGGAAGAGTGGCATGAGCCAAGCGCCTGGGATTCCCAAACTGACTCTACCTATCACTCTCACTCCGGCTTAGACGAGTGACCTACTTGGTCAGCAAGTCTTTTGGTTTTGGCGCGCGGTCTTTTTGCTTGAATTATTCAGCGGTGAACTCGCATTTCTCGCCCACAAACTGGCAGCCGTAGGTGCACCAGCATTGTCGGCGACCATCGCACTTTTGTACCAAGGCAGCACCACCGCGGATCTTGATGACAACAGCGTCACAGATGTGGCGACGACGTGGTTTTCTACGGGGCAGCTGTAGTTTCAAGGCCGAAGGGGGTCAGCTGCTGGCTGGGGCCGGTGTTGTTGCGTCGGTGTCGTCTTCGTCGGGTTCGAACAGATTGCTATTTGCCGCTGCTTCACGGATCTGCTCGATGGTCTCTTTGTCGAGTACGTAGAAGATCTGCTCGGTGATCTTGAGCTCTTCGATGACCACGCCGCCGCCGACAACTTCGCTGATCAGCTCGTGGGCCTGCTCGATGGTGAAGTCACCTTCGGCATCGAAGGTGAACTCATCCTGGTCGCTCGTGTAGTTGATTCTGAGTTTCATGTGTCCTCCTATTGCTAACTCGCCTTGGCAGGGTGCCCTCTGTAATTGGTACAGAGTGTGTGCTGTTTTTACACACAAGGTGAGTAAAAAATGCGCATGGGATATGTGCAGGTTTTACTAACCTTGTGATCAGCAACACAAACTTACTATCTATCTGTTAAATAACACCTTAGCTAAAGCGCTAAGGACCAAATTATTCTAGCATATGTAGCCTATTTGTCAATTTACGGCAGTTAATAAACAATAGTGACCAATATGTACAACCTACAGTCGTACTAGCACGTACAAATAATTGTGTGAGGCTGGCTTGGTAGTACACTAATCCTATGAACATGTTTAAACCCACAAAAGCAACAAGTGTGTCTGATTATTTAACGCAGTTGCCCTTAGAGAGAAAAAAGACAGTCGAGTTTTTACATGTGTTTATTGAGCGTGCGGCACCCGGCCTGGCGCCTTATTTTGCTTATAATATGCTTGGCTATGGCAGCTTTCAGTACAAAAACTATAAAAACCAGATGATTGATTGGCCAATTATTGCATTGGCGAATCAAAAAAACTATATCAGTATCTATATCTGCGCTGTACAAGACGATAAATACTTGGCAGAGCGATACAAGGATCAATTGGGCAAGGTAAGTGTTGGCAAAAGTTGTATACGACTCAAAAAACTTGACGATATAAACCTAGAAGTACTCGCAGAAGTAATACAAATAGCAGCTAAAAAGCCAGGCCTTATTTGACAATGACAACGCAAATATCTACCAAAGAGGATATCAAGCGCTTAGGTACAATTTTGGGTGTCTGGGCGCACCCAGACGATGAGGTAATGGCGATGTGTGGCATTTTGTGTGCGGCGGTAGACAATGGTCAAACAGTGGTTTGCATCACCGCAACTCGTGGTGAAGCTGGTGTACAAGACGAAGCTCGCTGGCCAGCTCAAAAGCTGGCAGACATACGTACTCAAGAGCTAAAAACTGCCTATGATTTGATTGGTGTCAAATATCACCATTGGCTTGATTATCCTGATGGTGGGTGCGCTGAAGTAGATGACAACCAGGCGGTACAACGGCTGGTATCACTCATTGAGACATATCGTCCAGATAGTATTCTGACCTTTGGGCCCGATGGTATGACGGGGCATCCGGATCATCAAGCGGTGTCACGATGGGCTGGTTTGGCAAGTCGTGCCGACGGAATGCCTAAGCTATATCACTCCGTCCTGACGGAGGAGCAATTAGCTGCCATGCGCCGCGCCGATGAACACTTTAATTTTTTCTTTAATGTAGACAAGCCTAAAACTTGCATTGCTAACGACTGCGATGTCTTACTGGCGTTAGACGACGAGCAGATAGCCTGTAAAATGGCTTGTCTTAGATCTATGCCCTCGCAGTACGAAGCTGTGCTGGCAACATTTGGCGATGCCTTACAGCGGGGTCTTAGCACCGAGGCTTTTGTTGTGGCTCAGGACGTTGCTGTTTGAAGCGACTCTAGGACTTTACCAAGCTTTTCAGCTGCAGTGTCGCTGATACTTTTACCACTAGGATCAATATCGTTCATAAAAACAAGCTGCGCATCAGTAGCTACAACACTCGTCTTTACGTGATCTAAAACCTCTTTGAGATGTCGAATGGCGTTTGGAGCGCCCTTCCAACTGTAGCCAACTAACCCTACCGGCTTTGCCTCCCAAGGCTGATACACCCAGTCGATGGCATTTTTTATAACAGCGCTATAACTGCGGTTATACTCTGGAGTTACGAATATGACCGCGTCACTCTCGGCTACCAGAGCAGTCCATTTCTTTACGTTTTCATTGTCTGGTTTAAAATTTTCATCTGATGGAATAAGGGGACTATCTAGTAGTGGTAATGGCAAATCTATAAAGTTTACTGCTGTTACCTCAAACGACTTTTTTGCTAACGTAGCAACCTGCAAAGCAACATTACTACCAGCGCTACCACGGCGCACACTGCCAGACACTACAAGTAGTTTTTTCATAATTTTTCCTTTAGAATTTATAGTTTTTTGGTGTCGATACCCATCTTTTGGAGAAGGGGAGTATTAAGCTCATAGATTTTTTCAGTTCCTTGCTTGGACTCACGTAGCACGCCTGCATCGACGAGCTTTTTAAAGTGGTGACTCATGGCAGGCTGGCTGAGGTTTGAACAGGTGCTTACCTCCGCGCAGCTTGCAGTGTCGTCTCGATCTTTCACAAGCGTACGTACAATATCTAACCGAGTTTTATCGGCCAAGGCTTTTAGAACGGCAATGGTGTTAGTTGGTGCACTCATCTAACACCATTATATACTAATTCAAATATTTAAATATGTAAATAATTAAATATTACTATGACTGGTCTTGGTATACTGTCACTATGAATGTGCCCTTGTATCGGCCAATGCGACCCTATTTGCCTCTTCTCATTATGAGTGCGTCCGCCCTTGGGTTGCTGGCCTACCGGATTGTAGTCAATGACAGTTTGCGCTACGGATTTATGATTTGGAATCTTGTGCTCGCGTGGATACCTCTACTCCTAGGGGTTTGGTTGTGTGAGGCACTACGCAGCTACAGACGTTTGACACCAGCCACACTTTTGAAAGCGGGGTTATGGTTGCTTTTTTTGCCCAATAGTTTTTATCTTATGACCGATTTAGTCCATATCAAAACAGCCCCCACGAGTCTCGTGCTTTATGATGCAACGATGCTTTTCTTATTCGCACTGACTGGCCTACTTATAGGATGTACAAGTTTATACAGCATCCATGAGCTACTGAATAAGAAGATGAAAATTAGGGCTGCTTGGGCGGTGATAGTAGTCGTTATTATGCTTGCTAGTGTTGCCCTGTTTCTAGGGAGGTATGTAGATTGGAATAGTTGGGACGTGTTCTTTAGTCCGCTTTACATACTCTTAGACTTATCAGAGCGAGTAACAGATTCCGGCACACTGAGGGTCACGAGTGGTACAATTTTGTTGTTCTTTGTAGCAACCTTCGCAACTTATACTGCGTTTTATCTGGCTCACACCCTAAAAAAATCATCAAAATAGCGTATACTGCAGAACAGCGATGCAACAGATAGAAGAGCTTATAAATAATCTAGTCAAGTCACTTTATGACGTAGAGGTGGCAACAAAATTAACTCGTACAGACGAGAAGTTTGGTGACTTTACCTCGAATGTTGCCTTGCAGTTGGCATCAAAATTACCAAATCCGCCGGCTGATGGTCCCCGCGCTATAGCACAACAGATAGTCGACAATTTAGCACATGAATCGATTGCAAAGGCTGAGGTGGCTGGCCCTGGGTTTATTAATCTTACCCTTAGTGACCAAGCGCTTGCTATGCTCACCCGTCAACCACTGGCTTTGCAGCGTCAAGATAGTACGGTAGTGATTGAAACAAACAACCCTAATCCATTTAAGGCCATGCATATTGGGCATGCTTTCAACGCAATTATCGCTGATACGATTGCTAATTTGCTTGAGGCTAGTGGGGCGCACACCTATCGGGTGAGTTATCATGGCGATGTGGGGCTACATGTTGGAAAAAGCATGTATAGCTTACTGAAGTTTGTAGATGGTGATGTTGGCAGGCTGGCTGATGTTGCGGAAGATGAGCGTAATGTGTTTATGGCTCGAATGTATGCCGAGGGCGCACGAGCTTATAAAGAAAATGAAGCAGCTAAGGCCGAGATTGAATCACTGGCAAAACAGTCATTTACACGAGGGGATGCGGTCTATGCTCAAGTCTACGAAACAGTCTTTGATTGGAGCTTTGAGCAAATTGATAGCATGGTTGCTCGACTCGGTAACAAACCGACAAGTCAACGATTTTTGGAGAGTGACGCAGAACTACGTGGTGTAAAAATTGTTAAAGACAATGTGCCAAAAGTGTTTCAAGAAAGTGACGGAGCGTTGATGTTTAAGGGCTCTGATTATGGATCTTTTGACAACGTGTTTGTTGGTAAAAATGGCAATGGATTATATGCGGCCCGTGATCTTGGTCTGATGCAGCTTAAAAACGAGCAATATCACCCTCATAGAAGCTATATTGTGACTGCCGAGGAGCAACGCGCTTATTTTGTTGGTGTCATTGCTGCGGCCGAGCTTTGCATACCAGCAATGCATGGTCAGACCCTTAATATCACAACTGGCACGGTAAAACTAGCAAGTGGCAAGATGAGCTCTAGGGATGGGGACGTCTTGGATATTGCATGGCTCTTTCATCAAGTCGCAGAGGCAATTAAAGCCAGAGGTGGAGAGCCGGATGATCAGCTAGTGGCGGGTGTACTGAGGTATGAATTCTTAAAGGTGCGTATTGGCGGTGATGTTGTCTTTGATATTAACGAGGCCGTGAGTCTGCAAGGTAACTCGGGGCCTTATCTGCAGTATGCACATGCCCGCGCTCGTTCAATCTTGCTGAAAGGGCATGTGGATGCAGGTCAAGACTGGCAGCAACAACAGCTGGAAAAGGATGAGAGAACGCTTGTTCGTAAGATTGGCGAGTATGCAGAGGTTGCAGACCTAGCTATTGGTGAGCTTATGCCACACCATGTTGCGAATTATCTGTATGAACTTGCACAAACTTTTAACCGCTTTTATGAAGGCAATCGAGTCATAGGCGATGCTCGCCAATCCCAGAGGCTTGGGCTGGTAGCAGCCTACGCTAACACCCTAAAGTGTGGCATGGAATTACTGGGCATGCATGCACCAGATGTAATGTAACCAGCGTTTGTTATGCCAAGACGTAATATAAGGAGTTTTTAATGACCACCGACCAAGAACATACACCAAAAAATGAACGAGAAAAAAAGGTTGCCGCTCATGCCCGCGCCAAGGCTTTAGGCGAACGTAGCAAAGAGAGTTTTGTGGGTAAACAAGTTGGTGGTTTTATGAATTTTGTCAGAGAGCAGGGCGTAGTTGGCCTAGCAGTTGGTTTGGCCATTGGTACTGCCGCAACAGTGTTTGTAAAATCAATTGTTGACGAGCTGATAAACCCAATGATTGGCGCACTACTGGGTGGCAACTCTAATTTGGTAGATAAATCATATTGTCTAAGTTACACAGATGGTATTTGTGTTAATGCCCTCGGCTGGGGTGCCGTAATGAGCAACTTTATTAGCTTTCTCTCCGTGGCTGCGGTGATTTACTTTGTCGTAAAGGGGCTAAAACTTGATAAACTAGACAAACCAAAGGCAAAAGACTAACACAACCAAGTGTGCTGGGCGTATACTATAGTTATGCAGCTAAGTGACGATGAATGGAAGCAAAAACTCAACCCCGAACAGTATAGTGTGCTAAGACAGGGCGCAACGGAAGCACCGTTTAGTGGGGCGCTTTTAGAAAATAAGACCAGCGGAGACTATACTTGTGCTGCGTGCGGTAGCGTGTTGTTCGATTCTGGCACAAAGTTTAACAGTAAATCGGGCTGGCCAAGCTTTTATGATACTAAAAATGCTGAAGCAGTAATTTTGGAAGCAGATGATTCTCATGGTATGGCTAGAACGGAAGTAAAATGTCGTACTTGTGGCGGCCATCTTGGTCACCTGTTTGATGATGCCCTTGATCAGCCTACTGGTCAAAGATACTGCATCAACTCTATTGCCCTTAGCTTTAAAGAGCGAACATGACCATCACTACATCACCACAAGCACTCACGATTGAATTACACGGCCGTGAGCAGTTTTGGGCGTTACGGGCCAAAGTATTGGTGGATCATAGTAGCATCACTAATATGCGTTTTGAACCGATGTTTCAAGATTGGCGCAAATGGCAAGTACGCATGCCCGGTACGCATGCCCCTAAATTATTACTGGCAGGATCGTATTGGACAGAGGAGGGTTGGGATTTTTTATATATAAAACGTCCGATTGGGTTTTTAAAACCCAAAGTTGAAAATGTATTGGTTATAGAGACCAGTCAAGACAAGTACAGACGTCTTATTATTTCGGTAGATAAAAAGCTGGCAACGGGTATAGTGAAGTGGTGGAAGACAAAGAATTAACGGTGACAAAAAGTGCTTCAAAGCCCCGCCGTACAGTAATTTTTACCATTATTACTATATTGTC
>Ga0224722_1001811_pt1 | contig 11662 bp, 11 predicted proteins | sample Balambano_FR1_Me_FD_161646 | JGI IMG/M metagenome (GOLD analysis project Ga0224722, IMG submission 161646) | Freshwater sediment microbial communities from Lake Towuti, South Sulawesi, Indonesia - Balambano_FR1_MetaG | ecosystem: Environmental > Aquatic > Freshwater > Lake > Sediment | place...
GAACCGACCAGCCCGCTGACCGAGAGCGACTCCATCACTGAGATCCATCCCATCAGCGACAATGGCATCACCACCTATCAACAGTGGGAATTTGACGCGGCCCTGGGCGAAACGCCGATCACCCACTTTGACCAGCCGCTGCTGCTGCTGATCGATGCGGCGTGGCTGGCCGCGGCGGGGCTTGACCCAGGCAGCCTGGGTTTTTGGACGCTGGCAGATGGTGCAACCGAATGGCAACTCGAAGCCCTGGAGTATGATGATGTCCGTGAGCTATGGGTGGCCCAAGTCACGCACTTTAGCGGCGGGAAGATCGGTGACGGGCTGGACAGCCGCGGTGAGATTCTGCCCAGCCTCAAAGCCTTCAGCAGTGATCGGTTCACCGGTGCGGCCACGGTTCATTACCCCATTGAAGTGCCCGGTGGCTTAGGCGGCATGGCCCCCGAACTGGCCCTGAGCTACTCCAGCAACAATGTTGACGATGTGCTGCTAGAGGCGGGCGATGACCGTTTTGAGGTGCAGGCCAGTTCGATTGGCTATGGCTGGAACTTGAGCGGCATCAGCTATATTGACCGCTCACTGCGCGGTGATAAAGGTTTTTACAGCCTGGTGCTCAATGGGCGGCGGTCGACGATCAACGGCGGGCGCACCAACCCTGTGCTGAACGAGGATTATTTCACCAAGATCACCTCCATCCAGAGCAGCACTGCTGGTCAATTTGATGGTTGGGTTGTGACTGGCACAGATGGCACCGTCTACACCTTTGGCGACAATCGGCTGGCTGAGGTGTGGAGCTCATCTGTACACGGCAAAAGTCCGGTCAGCATGTACCTGGCCCCAGACAAACAGCACGACTTTGACCGCTGGTACTTGAAGGAGGTCAAAGACCGGCTGGGCAATGTCATGCTCTTCAAGTATGAGACGGAAAAAGGCGACATTGTCAAGTATGACGAAGGTGTGAAATGTGGCAACTGGCCGGCTGCTGACAATCAAGCCTGGTACACGCGCGCTACGGTGCCCAGTGAGATCTTGTGGAGCGGCAACCCCGCAGCGGGAGTCAGTGAGAAGCTACGTGTGCGGTTTGTCTACAGCAATTACGTGATTGAAGCCAATCAGACCAAGCGCCCGGATGTCGGCGAGTGGGACGAAAAACCGTGTCTGCAGCGCAAATTTTTCTCCAAGCGCCTGCGATCAATCTTTGTAGAGGTGCTGCGTAAAGACTCCACGACAATCTGGGATATTCTGCGCAAGTATGAACTGTCCCAAAGCAATTATAGTGCGGCCAATGGCGACAGCGATCCCAAAGAGCAACATCTGCTGCTCGACAAAATTGAGCACTTTGGGAAGAGTGGCACAGGAAGCGCCCTCAATGCTTACACCTTTGTATACACAGGCACACTAAAGTCGGGTTGGCCAGATGGCACTATCACTGGACGTACAACCAACAACATCCGCATGGTCAGCGCCAACAATGGCTGGAATGGTGCTGTGCTATACACCTATGATCGACAGATCCTGGTATCGTGTTCTTTTGTGTGTACAGGTATGAACACCGATCAAAAATCACGTTACCCAGTCATGACCGAGACAGTGAAGGACGGCTTAGGGAATCGATTCCGTAACGCCTATGCCTATAATAACCCGCTATTGCGTGCTGACTACAAAAAGGACGACAACAACAACTGGGTGCGCCAGGCTCGCGAGTTCGTGGGTTACGAAACCACGACCGTGAAACGGTATGAAATCGTTCCCGCTACTGCGACACCGAATCAGGAGATTCGGTATGAAGAGCATATCTTTCACCAAGCCAGCCCTCAGACCGCAGCCGACACCCCGCGCGACCCACGCAATGGTCGGCTGAAGGAGTTGAGAATCTGGAGCCGCCCTGGCGCTGCCTGTCGAACCTACACGCCGCCCTATGCTTCCGCACCAGGCACACCGGACACGCAAGGACGCTGCTTGCTGCAAGAAACGGAACATACCTGGGAAGCGTTAATTCGCAATGGCAACCCGGCATATTGGCAAGCTTGGAATAACACCAATGCCGCTGACCCACTCTGGGTGCGGCTGGCCAACACGAAAACATGGATTGATGGCGCTGGCCGAGAGACAACATACGCTTACCAAGAGTTCAGACAAAACGGTGATCAGCATGGCAATGTGACCGAAGTGCAAGAATATTGGTTGGGCGCGTTACAGCGCAAGACCATTACCGAGTATCTCCCTAACACCACGCTCAACATTGTGAACAAACCGGCACGGGTGCGGGTCTATGATGCAACAGGGACGTGCAGGTCTGAACTACGCGCCGTTTATGATGATCTGGAAGAGAGCTTCGACTCGCAACCGATCGCTGGATTGGTGGTGAAGACACAACAAGCGCTCACAACTTGCGCAGAAATTAATACAATTGCACCGAACGATGTCAACTGGTTTGAGACACGGATGGCCTATGACGTGTATGGCAACCAAATCGTCCTACATCGGGTTGGCGGGGGTAGTGCAACGGATGATTGGACCAGCACCGACTACGACAGTTTTTACAAACTTTTCCCGATCAAACAGTACAAAGGCCAAAACAGCAGCTTTGCCGAGACTGCGGCCTATTACGGTGTCAACGGCAATGGCAGCAACGGTGGATATGGCACCAACAGTGCTGCCACCACTAATAGCAAGGCTTTCTGGGGTGCCATGGCCGAATATTGTGGGCTGAACCAGGTCTGCACGCGCCAATCATACGATGCCTTTGGGCGCCGACTGCGACGGTGGGAAGGTGTCGGAACAAGCGATGCGTGGGGCAGTGACAGCGCTTCGCAAGTGCTCTGGTCATACCGCGAACCTGACAGCAGCGCAGCCACCTTTATCGTCACCGAAGCACGGTCGCCGCGCTGCTATGGCAACTTCACCCGCAAACACTACAACGGACTGGGGCAACTGGTACAGGTGCAGTCGCCGCAACAGAACTGGGCGCGCACTTGGGATGGCTGTACCGCTTCAAACACCAATGGCGACGAAGTCGATGTCGATTATACCTACGATGCGCTAGGTCAACCTATGCGCGTTTCGGTGCCGCGCGGGTACTTATTCCGCCCGCTTCAACCGCCGTGTGAGTAATTGGAACACGGTTGCCCACACTTATACCCAATATGATGCCTTGAGCCGACCGATCACGACCACTGTACCGAACGGTGAGCAGCAAGTGAACTATTGGATTGGGGCTATCAGTTCGCAGACCTCGAATGGGCGTAACAACGATCTACCATCGACTATTCATCGCTGGCAAGTCAGTGATTGGTTAGGGAACCCACGGTATCTGCGCAACTGGCGGCGTATCAACAGCACTACCTGGAGTTTAGATGCTGAGGTCATGTTGACCTACGATGCCCTGGGCAACTTGACTAAGGTAGAGGGATCGCTAAGCCCCACAGTGCCTTCGGCCACGACCACCCTTACCACCATCACCTATGACCTGGGCGGGCGCAAGACCAGCATGACCGATGTGGATCTGGGAACCTGGAGCTATAGCTATGACCGACACAGCCGACTGACGCGCCAGGTGGATGGCCGCGGCAAGGTGATCTGCCTATCCTACGAGGCGACGCTGGGACGTTTGGTGGCCAAAGACTTCCGTACTGGCAGCGATAGCACTGCCAACTGCACCAATCCTACGAACAATCTCACCTTTGGCTACGACGCCGGACATAATACTGCAACAGATTACACCGCCAGCCGCAGCCGCGGTCAGTTGACCAGTGTAAGCTATGTTGATGGCTCGTATGCCAAGAGTATGACCTACAACCTTCATGGTCTCTTGGCCAGCGAAACGGTGACCATTCAAGGGGCTGGGCAGAGCTTTACAACTGCCTATACCTATGACTCAGCCTTTCGTTTGTCCTCGACTGAGTATCCTAAATTAGCCAATGAAGTCACAATTGAACGTGTGGTAATCGACTACAACAGTATGAGTTTGCCGAGAGACCTATTCCCAAACTTTGAAACGCCGCCCTTCATCCCTGTGCTGGATGTGTTGGTAGACAACGTGAATTATGATGAGGCTGGCCGATTGACAGCTTACCACATCAATCATGGTGATCTGTGGCGCACACAAAGCTACTATCCCTGGCAGGTGAGCGGGACTTCCAGCGACAGCAATGGCCGATTGGAGGCCATCAAAGTCGGCACGACCAACGGCGGCAACGATCGTCTGCAACTGGTCTACGGCTACGATAGTTTTGGCAACGTCAAGAGTTATTCCGAAAAGTACAACGGCGGCGTCAACACCGGGTCTACTTTGACCTATGATGGCAACAACCGCTTAACGGCGGCTCACGGCAACAGCTACAGCTATGATGGCTATGGACGCCTCACGGCCTACGAGGGCATCGGCTACACTGGCTATCGTGGGCATGGCATCACGCATCTGACAAGTAGTCAGCGCTATTATTATGACGGCAATGGCAACGTCGTCAACCGACGCTGGGGGTTGGGCAACCAACAGACGCTGACCTGGGATCACGAGAACCGCTTGAGTCAAGTGGATGGCGGCAATGGTTATTCGGAATGGTATCGCTATGCTGCCGATGGTCAGCGGGTAAGCAAGACGAACAACCTGGGTGGTGTTACCTATTATGTCAGTCCTTCCTACGAAGCCACCAATGAAACCGTCTGGGTAGACGATGCGCTACCCGGCGGTGCGCTGTCAGGGGGCGATGGTGATAGCTGGACGTGGGAGAGCGGCAACGCGGCATCGGGCCGGGCTTACCACAATTCGGCTGCCTTAGCAGGGATCCATCAGCACTACTTCTACAATGCCAAAGAGACCGTACAGGTAGGGACGGGCGATACGCTCTATGCCTATGTGTATCTCGACCCGGCTAACCCGCCGCAGGAAGTGATGTTGCAATGGCATGACACGCTTATCGGCTGGGAGCACCGCGCCTACTGGGGCCAAAATTTGATCCCGTGGGGCACAGACGGCACAGTTAGCCGCCGCTACATGGGTAGTTTGCCCACCACTGGCGGTTGGGTGCGGCTGGAGGTGCCGGCCGCGCTTGTCGGGCTGGAGGGCAAGACCATCCACGGCATGGCCTTCACGCTCCATGGGGGTCAGGCGTGGTGGGATCGCGCCGGGGTGCGGCATGCCGGGCTGCGCACGACGAAGTACTACTATCTCAACGGCGACCGGATCGCCATGCGCAGAAATGGCGTGCTGACCTATCTGCACAGCGATCACCTGGGCAGTGTCATGCTGGCGACTGACGCCAGTGGCAACGCCATTGGCGATCACGGCTATGCCGGCTATGGCAAATATCGCTTAGGCAGCGAACTGGGCACTGACCATCGCTACACCGGGCAGAAGAGTGACGGCACGAACCTTCAGTATTTCAACGCCCGTTACTACGATCCCGAACTGGGTACGTTCATCAGCCCCGACACCCTCGTCCCCAACCCGACGAATGTGTTCGACTACAATCGCTACATGTACGCCCGCGGGAATCCCATGAAGTATACGGATCCCAGTGGGCACGTTTCAACTTGTGACTTGGAAAACCTCAGCGAATGCGAGAATAGCGAGACTGTAGGTGGTACTACATCTACAATCAATGTAAATACAATCACTGCAACCACTTTCGGTCCAACACAATTGAGTACTGAGGAGATCATTGAGCAAACGACACAGGCGATTATTGACCAGCTTCAAAACATGGTTATGGTGTATAATAAGGATGGAACAGTCGATTGGAATGCCACCATTGGGAATTCTGTTCTGTCAGAGTTAACCGACTGTGCCAAACTAGCTGGTGGTGTTTGTGGCTTTAGTTTGGGTGGTAGTGCAGGGGTTATTGGCGGTGTGCGTGGTTCGCTGGATTTCTATGTGGATCAGGAAGGGCATTGGGACAGTTTTGGTACAATTGGGGGGGGTGGGTACTTACCTCCTCTTGCATTGATTTCTGGAGGTGCCGCTTTAACTCATATTGAAACCAGCAAGTTAACTGTCGCTGCGATCCGTAATGCTTCCATCAATGATATGCGCGGCTGGTCTGGACAGTTTGGATTTAATGTAGTTGCTGGTCATGGCATCGCCACAGAGTGGTTAGTTGGCCGAAACTCAGCCGGAGAATATTGGCACGGCTTATCAATTGGTAGTGCTCAGGGAATGGCTTTGGATGTTCACGTTACAACAACTTATTCATGGTCTGGTCGAGATATTGCCGGACAAACCGTACGAATGATTGACCAGTTACGCGTCACCAAATAACAAGACATGGATAATGAGATTCCACAACTAATTCTCCAGGTGGTTGGCCTGGGAGCGCTCAGCTTTTTAATGATTGCTTTACATCTGCGCACTTATCGAAATCCGGAATGGATCGATAAAAATTCAGGACGGTTCTTGAATGAGTGGTCAAATGAAACTCCAGAGGACAAGCAAAGAAGATACCAAGAATATCGAAAAAAAGCCAGATTATGGTTGATCGTTTCTATCATTCCTCTAGGTATGTTTCTATTAAGTTGCTTGAATTTGATCCTTGCTGTGTGGCTGAGTTTTCGCTGATGCCTGCACTCGCTCCTCTTACTTTGATTGTAATTGCATTAACGACTGGATGTTGGTTGATAATACGACCCATTCATGTGATTAATGTCTTAACCAGTTTGACGATCTGGATAATCAAATACGTTTATCCAGACAAACTAAACCTGCTCCACGACCTACAAAATACACGTCAATTGTTAGATCATAATCGAGCGGAACTTAAGTCATTTGTCCAGCGCACAAGAATCTGTGGACTTGTGACTCTACTAACCGGCGTACTTTGGTCGTGGGTATTTTACGGTTGATGCGGGCTGATCTACTTCAACGCCCGTTACTACGATCCCGAACTGGGCACCTTCATTTCCCCCGACACCCTCGTCCCCGGTCCGACGAATGTGTTTGATTACAATCGGTACGGCTATGCCCGCGGCAACCCGTTCAAGTATAATGACCCCACGGGGCATCAAACTAAGGTTCCATGTTGTGTAACAGGGCCTTTTGTGATTCCGCAGGTTTTGCAATTAGCGGTCGATGCGGTTGCCTTTGTCCTGGAACCGGTTGGAGAATTTGCTCAAGTTGCTAGCGATCACCCCATGTTTGGGCCATCGCTGGATGAGATCGAGCAAGCACACAGTTATGTGATGGGCAATTACGTTGATCCGTATTTGCCTGACACAGTAGTTTCAGCTAGAGATACTGCTGGCGAAATTCTGAATACACCAGGAGTGAGCGACGCACTTTTAGGGACAATTAGGGTGCCGCCGTTAGGAGGAGCAATAGGTGGATATGCGGATGAAGTCAGCTTAGCAAAGCAGTTGCACAATTTGCGCCCAAGCGGATTCCAACGAAGTCAGACGACAACGGCGGTGATCAGTGCTCTTGACGAAAATGACAATCTCATGTACTTTGTTGCTAACAATTATGGTTTGACTCAAGAACAACAGCAGGCGATTAAAGCTCTCGGTTCAAACTTTATCACTGTACCTATTCCTAGAGGGAATGTTCAGCATCCGGAAATGCTCATTCTTCAGTACGCCGGGCTTAACCATCCGAATCACAAACTTCTGCGCGCTGGGGCAAGTTGGACAATCTGTGAAAATTGTACCCCGGTTCTCCAACAACAGGGTGTGCAAGTTTTGAATCCTAGAAAGAATTGAGAGAGTGAACCATGTTTGATTACTCGACTGCAAAAGAAGAAATTTTGCAGATCGTCAACAAGCTAGATGTCGTAAATTGTACGGCATTTGCTGCCACATGTTGTGAAAGGATGGTCCCCAACTATCATGCATTCTGCATCGTGCATGGTTGGGGCGATCCTTTACCTCTCGATAAAGCACTCGAGTTTATCTGGATCTCGTTGAAGACAGGTGTTTCTCAGAGCAACGAAGTCAATTTGCTGTTGGATGGAATGGGGGAAATTACACCTGATCTCGATAGTTTCAGATCGATCTACGTGTGGCGAGCGCTAGATGCAATTAACGCCATTAGTGATCTACTTAAATACCATCTCTCTCAAGAAAAGGAGTATGTGGTAAATGTGGTTGACTTAGCAATCAACACTATTTACCTATACGTGCAGGATGTGGCTTTCCCAATGGATTCGTGGGCATATCCTTTTCACAAAACTACAGAGCTTTTTGAATGGGCTTCTACATCTCCCATCTTTATCAACGAATTAGTTGAGCAGAAGCGAACGCTAGATACACTCTTGGATTGCTTAACACCTTCTACAGATATTTTCGACAATTTACGCAAGGCTGCCCAGAAGTCAGGGATCAATCCAATTCAACGTGGTTTGGTAGTTGTCAGAGGGCATTGAGGGGCGTGGCGAGCGCCATGCCGATGACGCGTACGCCGCAGGCAAGGAAGGAGTCAGCGCCGCCTGGGACTGGGGCAAGCGTGCCCTGGGCTATGGCGATGAAAGCACTGACGCCACCATTGTCAGCCGCCGCTCTATGGGGGGCTGCCCGCCGTCGGGGTGTGGGTGCGCTTGGAAGTGCCAGCGGCCCAAGTGGATTTGGAGGGCAAAACGATCCACGGCATGGCCTTTACGTCTACGGGGGCCGCGCCTCGTAGGATCGCTCTGGCGTCAAGCACGCCGGGATGAGCGTGACCAAGTACTACCGCTTCAACGGCGACCGGATCGCCATGCGCAGAAATGGCGTGCTGACCTATCTGCACAGCGATCACCTGGGCAGTGTCATGCTGGCGACTGACGCCAGTGGCAACGCCATTGGCGATCACGGCTATGCTGGCTATGGCAAGTATCGCTTAGGCAGCGAACTGAGCACCGAACACCGTTTCACCGGGCAGAAGAGCGACGGCACAAACCTCCAGTACTTCAACGCCCGTTACTACGACCCCGAACTGGGCACATTCATCTCGCCGGACACATTTGTGCCCGATCCGACCATTGTGTTTGATTACAACCGCTATATGTTCGCTCGCGGCAACCCGATGAAGTATAATGATCCGACGGGGCATGCCACAAGCAAACCAGATTGGTGGCCCGATGTTCTTCCTTATGTGTTTGATCTTCCTGATGGTATGACCGAGGCCCAATTTATTGAGTGGTTGGCAGAAAATAATATCCCTACAACTTGGGGGGTCCAGGCTGGCGGAGATGCGACGATGGCACCGTACGTAGGCACGACAGCTTCACTTGAGCTTGCTTATATGTTTAATTGGCTATCAGGTGAGGTAATGCTCACTTACAATGCAAGTGGCGGAGGATACCTGGGTTTTCCTGATGTCGGTTTCGGTGGACACGCAGGTGCGGTATTTGTGGCAGGAGCTTCTCGCATTGATACTGCTATCGTTGGTCTTTCCGATTACACAACAGTGGCCGGGGAGTTAGAGGCGGTTACTGGAGAATTAGGTGTTAGTGGTACTTGGAGTCGAGCCGTCAATAATTTGGGAGATGAAAATCTTTGGGTTGCGGGCAAAGATTTTATTGATCCCCGGCTAGACCGAACTGTAGATGCCCTAAATATCAACGTAAACGCCGGTGTTGATGTACTTTCAATTCCCATTCAACACCCTCCAGTGCCGTTTGATATTGGTATGTCGTACGGGTATGCGCAGACTAGCGAAATAGTCGCCTTCAACCTGTATTCCCCGTTTCAGGCTGTGTGGAATTGGATTGTGGGTGATTAATCATTCATGAGTAGCCACACAACACAGTTTAGTAAAGAGGTGAAGAGATTTATAGCGATAGCGGTTGTAGTAGCCGCTGTAGTGCTGATAGTGTATTCCACCTGTATCTGGCTAGGCAGATGTTATGCTCAGTTTGACTCTAAAATTGCCGATATCAACATCTGCCTATCGGAGACAGAATATCAGCCACGCTCCAGTTTTCCAAATAATGTTAGCCAAGTCTATCTGTGCGGCCATGTTGAAGGCACCACTCCACGGACAGGAGGGCTGTACCTGTTTTCTCACGAGGATGTCATCTATACAACTGAATTTGCTCAATCACCGGGCTTATTCTTTCAAGAACTTCCTGTCGAAGAGATACGTATCCCAGGTATTTACCGAGTGGAAATCTGGTACGCGAAACTTCTGCTCAATCAGACTGAGTTTTCTGTGACCGTTCCATAGATCAGATCGGGCATGGCGCGCGCGCTGGCAACTTGATGCAGATAGAATCGCACGCTGTGCTTGCGTATGGCGTGCTTGCGTATGGCGTGCTCACCTATCTGCGCCAGGATCATCTGGGCAGTACGGTCTACACCACAAACCGCGCTGGCGTACGCACCGTTCGCCAGGGCTACCGGGCCTATGGCCGGTGGCGGTTGGGGGGCACCCTGCCCACCGACTACCGCTTCACTGGGTAGAAGTATGATCAAAGCGGGCTGTACTACTTCAACGCTCGCTACTATGACCCGCAACTGGGCATCTTCATCTCGCCCGACACCCTCGTCCCGGACCCGACGAACCTGTTCGATTACAATCGGTACATGTTCGTGCGCGGCAATCCCATGAAGTATACGGATCCTAGTGGGCATGAACCATACCCAATTACCGTTAGATCCTTTGCCCCTTTTCCGTGGTTTGGCGGTGGTTTTCATGGGGATGATCGAGGTTACTCCACCGAAGCTGATGTCAGCGCAAGAGTTCATCAGCAAATTCATTTCGACACTGACATAACTACGATATCGGCGTCAGCGTGGAGCGATCCTACCTATCACCGTTTGATACCATCCTTCCAACGAACAGCAGTGCCTGATAATCAAATCAGCACATTGACAACTTCCGAGAATGGCGGTAGCCGAACCTTCTCGTTCAATGCCCATTATGCTGGCGCTAATCCCTTAACACCTGGAGCGCCTACAATTGATGTCTTTTCCGGAATCACGATCGTTGAAGATCGACAAAGCCGAACATTAACCGTCAGCGGACGACTCACAGGTGATAATTTCCCTGCAACAGAAGCGTTCATTAGCGATCCAATTGGGCAATCGGTATTCCTTGATATTGGGTACTATGATGGGTCTCCTTACACTTCTTTGTGGGGCGAGAATAGCGGACGAGGGATTGCTGATTTTGGCGTCACCATTTCGCTTGATGAACAAGGAAACTTTACTTCCATCCTGTATGGAAAGCAACAGTTTTCACTTGCCGAGTGGAATAAAAGATTTGAGCGCGCCGATCCCCACCAGAATAGGTGATAACTTCAATGAAGCGATTCATTGTTTATTTTCTGATCAGCTATATAATTTTCGCAGGTGTTCTCATGGTCTTTACGTGGCAAGATTTACGCGATTCCGCTTTGCTTACAGGGGATTCGGCTACAAATATCAAGTTGTGGCTTGAAGAATGGCTATTCTGGCAGGTGAATTACGCATTTTTCTTAATCATTCCCAGCCTGATCCTTGCATTGCTCTTGGTTGGAGCTCAACAGGTCATAAACTTACTGCGTCTACATCGTCAATAGGCGAGTAGGGTCAGCAATTCGGCAACATGGCCCTCGCCACGAGTGGTGGTGTCCGCGTCGATGACCAGGGCTTCTACGCCTATGGCAGGTAAGGTGGACCCCTTTGTCAAGACAGAGAAAGGATGAAAAATAAAGTCCAATCCTCCTTTCATTAAAGAAGCAGTTGCTGTACGTTGGGAATGGCAAAGGTGTTG
>Ga0224722_1001812_pt1 | contig 11661 bp, 9 predicted proteins | sample Balambano_FR1_Me_FD_161646 | JGI IMG/M metagenome (GOLD analysis project Ga0224722, IMG submission 161646) | Freshwater sediment microbial communities from Lake Towuti, South Sulawesi, Indonesia - Balambano_FR1_MetaG | ecosystem: Environmental > Aquatic > Freshwater > Lake > Sediment | place...
TGATAGATATGGGCAGTGGTTTAAGTAAATAACAAACTATCGCAGAAATAAGAAACAATATTATTATTATATAAGGTATAAATTGAATATTAAATTTCTTCACTAGTACAGCAATACAAAAACTGCTTAAAATACTACTCATTGCGGTTGCTATCGTAATAGTCGAACTCATTTCTTTAAATTCAATTAAATCAAATGCTGAACGTACGCTATTCCAGCTAATTACATTCGATAATAATCCTGCTGACATAATAAAAAACGAAAATATCAATGGCACATAAAAAAAATGTAGTCTGATTAAGTAACATAAAACACCTGTAATAATAGCAATGATAAAAAGAATAATGGCTGGATAAGTTCGGGAATTTTTTCCAAGTATCGGCGCAAGCAAATAAGAAACACTCAAATCAATAATAGATTGTCCTATGAAAAACCAACCTAACCAACTAGCAGGATATGTTGAAAGAAATAATGCATTAACAAAAACAAATCCGCTCGCTTGAATTGTGCTATTTATAAAGTGCAAAGAAACCGCTGATCTGTAATAATTCCATTTCATCATTACCTCTTCACTTAACTGATAATGTGAGCAACGGTTGCGGCCCAGTCATTTCACCCGCTTGTAATTGGAATAACTGCTCAACAAGCGCTATTGTTTGTTTGGTATCCCTATCATTGTCAGCGGTATAAAACCAGTGATTACGATAGTAAACCATTACATTTGCATTACGAGGAACAAGGGTAGACTGATATACTTTCATCATTCCAGCTGTAACTTTACTCCAATCAAAATAAGAGCCATCCGGCAAAACCGGTACGGAAGCAGTAATACCTTGCTCAATTTCACGACGATTTAATTCGACTGATTTTGAAAGATAGTACAACACACTAACAAACGAACGAGGCACCATCGGTAAAAAAATATCTTTCGTTCCAGGAATCATATTTTCACCTAATTGAATTTTGCCATGCCACTTTTTGATACCTAACATACGAAGCATTTTTTTCACTCTAGGTGTATTCATATGTTGCTTATCTGACATAATATCGATATTAAAAATATTTCCTGAAATTTCACCACCTATAGCAACATCACCTGCTAATTGTAACTGTCTTAAGTAATGAACAAATTCCACATAGTCCTTATAAACAGGAACATGACTCGTGCTTGGGCGCGTACTGCCACCCGCATTATCTAACTGACCAATACTCTGTACCAAAACACGAAATACCCTAGCCACACTCCAGCCTGATTGCAAGAAAAGATAAATATTTTCCATACTGATAGGTGCTAATATTTGACGAGTAAAATGTTCGCCCTGTAATGGATTAAATGTTAAAGTCGGCGCATCAGTATAAGAAACGCTTGGGGCAACCCCAAAACTAACTCCTGTTTGCTTTGTCACCCACGTTGCAGCAGCACTGCCGCTAGTCGTTAAAGAATTAGAAGCATTGATACTGCTAACTCCTAAGAAATAGGGTCTATCGCCATATTGCATACGAACGATATTGAGTAATAACTGTTGTTCTTCGCTGTTGAGTAAAGCGGTATTAAAACCATCACGACTATCAGAAACAATACGAGGCCCTATTGCCCCGCAACCAGTGAATAACATCACAATTATTATGGCTGAGAGATATTGAAGTAGCTTGGGAGCTAATTTCATCCTGATCCCTTTAAAATAAGTCAATCACATTCCCTATAGCTATCTATCGAAACATAACTGCATATAATATAATCCAGCTTTACTAAAAAGTGTAGTTAAACCTTACCATAATCCTTTAAAAGCTGATAAAACTTTTGGCCTTCTTCGCTTCTATCTTCATAATAATATGTTTTTATATAATTCTGCAAAACATAGTGATACTTAGATTGTGAGAGAAGATCCAGAATAGTTTCAATTCTCTGTTTATCATTTTCACTACCCTCCTTACAGGATTGAAACAAGATTGCTACAAGGATCTCAGCTTTACATGCCCGACGAATCGAATCTGCATCCTTAAAACTTTGAATACAAAAATTCAAGGCGCGTGTTTTATTCCATTCACGCCATTGCTGAAAAAAATTTAAAACGATGCTTTTATAACGTGGAATATCTTTTTGAAATCCATCTATCTGAGAAAACAACAACAAAAGAACAACAGGAATACATGCTTCTACATTGGCAAAAGAACAATTTCCACTAATTTGCGCCGGTATTTTTAATTCAGTAATAGGTTGTAAATCTAATAGATTAGGTAATTCATTATTAATAACGTCTGCAGATTGTTTTTCATAAATGATATTTTTTACTAAATCAATTGAATAAACGTGTTGCCGCATAATTTGATAAAACACAACGTTATCATATAAACGACTTTCCTCGCGTCGATCACATTTCACCAAAATATTGCCATATTTAACAAACGTAATAGCGTGACCTTCATATCCAACCGGAATAATCAATGGCTCTTGTTGAATAAGCTCATTAATAATTGAGTCATATTTTTCAATATCAACTCGATATTGCTGATATTTAATGAGTTGAGCTGCGCGATTTATAACATCCACGATAACGCTGATAAAACGCGAATAACGTCGCAATTCGCGCGCAGCAAAATGACCCTGAAATTGCGAAAGCGATTCAGCAATAATGCTTAATGTAAACTCAAGATAAAATCCCTCAAAATCAACTTCCACATAATTATTATTTGGATCAACAATATCTGCTGTGCCAATCAATTCGAACATATGTCCTAATAATTTTGCATTAATATAATCCTGTGCAAACTCAAGATAAGCACCACGCCGAAGAAGCAAATTCTTTAACATCATTTGTTGCCGCAATAAAGGCATGACTAATACGGGTTGCCCTGCAAATGTATAAGCATTAGGATTCGCTCCTTTATCTAATAATAATTGACAAAGTGAGATATTGTTATTTTCAGCTGCCCAATGCAATGCTGTCCCTCCTGTCATATCTGGCAGATTGGGATTAGCACCATAATCCAACAGGTATTTCGCTATCTTTAAATTATCTGCAATGGCTGCTTCAATCAATGGCGTAAAACCATATTCATCCAATTGATTAACATTCGCACCTGCTCGTAAATAACCTATCACCTGTGAGTCTTGTTCTTCTATAATAGAATCAGCTAATGACATGCTTCACTCTTTTTAGTAAGGTCGAGGTTTAGGATTGAATTTAGGCGCATGGCGTAAACGATATTGATTTTCTAATTTTTCTTTTGCATCTAAATTAGTATCTGCCTGATTTTCAGTTGGCAAAGATGTCACTTGCCGATCAATACCACTAAATTGCGCTTTTCTCGTAAGGATGGGGTGTTCTTTATGAGGGGATGCGGAAGCACCACTAAAATTATATCCCATTTTTCTATCATCATATACTGACATGCGAACACTCGTGCGTCCTTCCTTAAGTGCCTGGCGTTCTTTATACATTAGTTTTTGTTTCTCAACACGATCTTTATGTGAATCCTGATGAACAATCAAAAGACGTTTGATTTCATCTTGCGGCAAAACATCATCACGCGGGCCTGTTGAAAGAATATCTTTATATCGAAAATGAATTTCACCGCTGCCGATACCGGTACTTCCACCTTCACCTGATTCCTTTTCATCTTCATTTTTTTTCTTACTTGTCATGTTAATATTTCCGTTTGTAAATATTCAGGAACAATGCATCGGCAACGATATTTTTCTTCAATTTTTTCTTTAAGTGATAATGCTGCGTCGGGTTCACCATGCGTAATAAAAATTTTATGTGGATAATGATTAAAATTAGCCAGCCATGTTAAAATTTCCTCATAGTCTGCATGTGCCGACATATTACTTAATATTTTTACTTCTGCATTAATTGGTATTTTTTCACCAAATACCTTTAATTCCCGCTTGCCATTCGTAATATCTGCACCGCGTGTCCCTGCTGCTTGATAACCGGTAAATACAATTGAATTTTTTTCATCAGGACCAAATACTCTAATGTGATGCAACACCCGGCCTCCTTCTAGCATGCCGCTTGCTGAAATAATAATTTTCGGATTAGTCATTTGATCTAATTCTTTCGACTCCTCCTTTGTATTCACGTAAGAAGCAATTTCACAGACTTTTTGTGATAAATCTGCATCAAGACGGTGCAAATCCGTATATTTTCGGAAAATATCCGTTGCATCTTTCGCCATAGGGCTATCCAGATAAACAGGGATATTTGGAATACGCTTTTTTAATTTTAACTGATACATTAAATACAACATATGTTGTGCGCGCCCGACAGCAAAAGCAGGAATAATAATAGTGCCATCACGAGCAACAGTACGATTAATAACATCAGCTAGTTCATCTAAGGGATCAACTTTATTATGCAATCGATTACCATAAGTTGATTCTAATATCAAATAATCAGCCGCTTGCATAATAGAAGGCGCACGCATAATCGGGTCGTTTGGCCGCCCAAGATCTCCGGAAAATAAAATCGTCGTATTAAACAGTTTAAATTGTACAAACGATGCTCCCAAAATATGCCCCGCCGGAATAAGTGACATTGAAAAATCATCATCCATTTTTTTTTCTTTTCTGAAATCAATTGCGTGAAAAAACGATAACGTCTTTTCTGCTTCCTCGCGCGTATAAAGAGGAATAGCAGGTTTATGTTTGGTATAACCATATTTATTGGCAAATTTGGCTTCTTCTTCCTGTAAATATCCACTGTCAGGCAATAATACTGCACATAAATCTTTTGTAGCAGGCGAACAATACACTTTGCCGGTAAAACCATTTTTAACTAAAACCGGCAAATAACCACTATGATCAATATGTGCATGCGTTAGTATCACTGCATCAATCAGATGCGGTTCAATTGGAAATTTTTCCCAATTTCGAACACGTAATTCTTTTAATCCTTGATATAAACCGCAATCAATTAATATTTTTTTATTCCCCACGCTCAATAAAAATTTAGATCCGGTGACAGTATTAGTTGCTCCTAAAAAAGTTAAACGCATGCTTCGTCCTTCCTGTTTAATTCGGCTTGTAACGCCGGCAGCACAGTAAATAAATCTGCAACTAACCCATAATCAGCTACTTGAAAAATCGGCGCATCAGGATCATTGTTAATTGCTACGATAACTTTACTGTCTTTCATACCAGCTAAATGTTGAATAGCACCTGATATTCCAATTGCAATATATAAATCCGGCGCGACAACTTTCCCTGTTTGTCCCACTTGATAATCATTTGGTGCAAAACCGGCATCAACAGCAGCCCTTGATGCACCAATTGCTGCACCTAAACAATCCGCTAATTTTTCAAGTAATTTAAAATTTTCTGTACTTTTTAACCCTCGGCCACCTGAAACAACCACCCTTGCTGCGGTCAATTCGGGCCGAGTTGAAACTGTCAATTCATGCCGCTTAAATTGAGACAATGTATTTGGAATAACCTTATCAACTTTTTCTATACTCGTGCTTTTGTTGCTAGCCATTTTTTGAATTGGAAATGCTGAACCGCGTATGGTTAGCAATCTAATTGCCTCACTCGACTGTACTGTTGCGATTGCATTTCCCGCATAAATAGGCCTTAAAAAAGTATCATGCGAAACAATTTTTATGACATCGGCAATCATTGACATATTTAGCAATGCAGCTGTTCTTGGCAATATGTTTTTTCCAGTTGTGGTTGATGCCATAACAACAGCCTGGTAGTTTGTTGCTATGTTTGCAATTAATGGCGCAAGATTTTCTGCCATTTGGTATTCGTAATCCGCCGCGTCTGCTACTAACACGCGCTGGATTCCAGGCAATATCGCAGCTTCATTTACGACTGTTTCACATTGATGCCCTATCACAAGAACATCTGTTTCTCCCAACTGATATGCTGCCGATAATGTATGTAAATTAACTGGTTTTAACGTTTTATTATCATGCTCTACAATTAATAAAACTTTCATATCAAGCAATCACCTTAGCTTCATGTCTTAATTTATCTATTAATTCACTCACCGTTGCAACTTTTATTCCAGCACGGCGTTTTTCAGGAGTCACTACATTTAATGTTTTAACCCGCGGAATAAGATCAGCGTGCAATTCAGCAGCTGGAATAACCATAATAGGTTTACGTTTCGCTTGAACAATATTAGGTAATGAAAGATAACGTGGTTCATTCAAACGTAAATCCGTCGTAATCACAGCAGGCAATTGCAATTGTATCGTTTCAAGACCGCCATCAATTTCACGTACTACAGTGACTGTATTATTTTCAATTGTCAATTTTGAAACAAATGTCCCTTGCGACCAATGTAAAAGTCCTGCCAGCATTTGTCCCGTTTGATTATTGTCACTATCAATAGCTTGTTTTCCGAGAATCACAAGCTGAGGCATTTCTTTTTGTGTGATCGCTTTTAGAATATTTGCTGCAGCAAGCGGCTGAATTTCCACGTCAGTTTCAACTAATATGGCTTTATCTGCCCCCATCGCAAGCGCTGTCCGTAATGTTTCTTGGCAAGAATTCATCCCAATAGAAACAGCAATGATTTCTGTTACTACTCCTTTTTCTTTTAATCGAACTGCTTCTTCGAGCGCAATTTCATCAAAAGGATTCATTGCCATTTTAACATTAGCGGTTTCAACACCCGACTGATCTGACTTAACACGGATATGTGTAGCAAAATCAATGACTCTCTTGACAGCGACCAATACTTTCATAAGTTTATTTTCTTAAAACCCAATAATAAATATTAATATCCATATTATCTTTATTTTTAATAAAGTAAAACAATAAACCTATCTTATTCTACCTGCTTACTAAATTCAGATTGAATTGATTTGATAAAAATATAAAGAGTTGTTTATAATTATAAAGAATCTAAAAAGTAACTCTTTAACTTAGGAATACATAAACATGGAACGTTTTAAAATAGGTTATTTTTTATCATTATTAAATCCAATCATGCTTCTCATCGGTTTGTTTTCAGGGTATCCATTAACGAGTTTTTTCGTCATTTCTGCTATATTTCTAATTGTATACCCTATTATTGATGAGTTCTCTGGTCGTAATCCAGTCTATCCATACGATGTTATTTGCACGCAAGATAATGAACCTATTATTTCTGCATTTTCTGGTAAATTACTCTTAGCCTATTTAATAGTACTGATGAACTTTATTATCCTTTTCAAAGGATCATATAATGTAAGCAGTGAAGGTTTAATTTGGCTCCCTTATGCTATATTAGTAGGATATTCTTGTGCAATTGGTTCACTGACCATTTCTCATGAGTTGTATCATACAAAAAAAACAATACAAACCTTTATAGCAAGATTGGCTTCAATACCAATGTTTTGGACTTATGAGGAAATTCATCACCTTTATCTTCATCATCGCGATGATGTCAGTTGCTTGCCAGGAGACGGCGTTTTGTCGTATAAAGGGCAATCACTGTACTCTTACATCATTCAAATGCTAACTGTTGGATTTAAAAAATCCTGGGCCATTCAAAAAGAATTATTAAAAAATGAAAACCGTCATATGCTCAGTATCCATAATTTAATGTTGATATCATTATTATGCTCGCTGTTACTTTCTTTTTTAATTTTAGGATTGTTTGGCATCTGGGCTCTTCTATTTTTTCTTATTCAGGCTGCTGTTGCTATCTTTTCCTATGGATTAGCAACCTATACACAGCATTATGGATTAGAGCGCCGTAAGAAAGCTGACGGCACTTATGAAACATTTAATTATATGAATGTATGGAATTGTACGTCACGTTTTGGTAATGGAATGTTTTTTAATTTATTTCATCATGCACACCATCATGCATTTATTTTTTGCCCTTATCCAAAATTAAGAGCCATTCAAACAGCTCCTCTTGTCCCGGTATCCATATTTGTCATGGTTTACACAGCTCTTGTTCCTCCTTTATGGTATGCCATGATGGATAAAAAAGTCGATGAAGTGCTTAAAAAACGTGATGAAATGGAAACAGCAGGAATAATATAATTTAATATCATATGGAATTACCACAAGCTAAAAAAAATTTAATTAACCATCTCCAGTTATGGTTAGCAAAAATAAAAGAAAAAATATTTTCTCAACATAGTGTATTGCCTATATTATTAAAAAATACACAACTCTTTAATCACCTAACGACAACAGAATTCAATTCTCTCATTCATTCTGTCAAATCCATCCATTTTAAAAAAGATGCCATTATTTTTCATCAAGATGATGTGGCAGATTATTTTTACTTAATCAAAGATGGAAGTATTAGAATTTATATTCCACATGAAAAAGAAAATGAAATAGTCCTTGCTCGTCTTGAAACAGGAGATTATTTCGGAGAACAAGCACTATTAGATACCTCCCCAGGAAAACGGTCTGCTAGTGCAAAAGCGCTAAAAAATACAACTTTATATGCTATTTCCCATGCCGTTTACTCAACTATATTAAACACAGAAATAAAATCCACATTAAAACAATTAGGCGAAAAACAATTAATCGACAAATTGGAAAAACAATTAATAGCAATTCAATGTATCAAAGCAGAGGTTCTAAAAAATTTTGCTGGCGAGACAATAACATATACTGACAATGACATTATTTTTAAAATAAATGATGAAGCACATTCTGCTTATTTTATTTTATCCGGTCACGTTGTCATAGAATTTCCAAATGAATCCCAAAAAATAAGCATGACAGAATTAGGCCCAGGACAACTATTCGGAGAACTTGCAATACTTAAAAAAACAGGTCGAAAAGGAACAGCACGTGCAAAAGGAAAGGTTGTAGTGTTATCGATTAACTATGATGTTTTTAAAAAATTATATGAAACATCTCCAGAGTTACAACAATTAGTCAGCTCTATGTCTAATGTTTATTCCATTAAACACTTAGGAGTAGTCAATCTTTTTTTTGGCAGTTTTCTTGATATGCCTGCTATTAGCACAATTTACCATCTTCAAAATGGCCGTTCAGTCATGTCAACTAGAGTCATTGGAAAACCTATTTTTACAATGTCATATAATGACGCCCCAAATACCATGACACTGCGTTTTCGCCGCGGGAAAACAATCAAAAGAGAATTGGGTATCCACAATAATCATATTCTAAGTATTGTCAGTGTCGGTGAATGGAATGAACTTTCAGAAATATGTAATTTCTTGTTAAATGAAAAGACCATCACTACTGAACAAATGATGTTGTTTGCACAAGATGGGGTGATTTCTCATCCGGCGAAAAAAACTATTTTGTCCGATGAAAGAGATGAAATATTGTGTTTTTGCATGCATGTTTCTAAAGGACAAGTATTTGATACTATCACTGAAGGAATCACTCAGATCGATGAAGTGTCTAAAAAAACGGGAGCAAGCAGTGTATGCGGAAGTTGTCGACCAAACATCGTAGAATTATTAGGAATGCGAGCATGGACTACCATCAACGTAATCGAAATGATATCGCTGCATCCTGATATTTGCGCATTTCGGTTACAAGGGAAACAAGTCATCCAAAATTATCAACCTGGACAACATATTGTAATTCAAGCACTGATCAACAACCAATTGATTAGTAGAAATTACACAATCACTTCAATATCCGGGCATCATGCATTTGTTGAAATCATCGTAAAAAAAGAACCGCAAGGTTATTTTTCTCATTGGTTATTTGCTAATGCAAAAAATAATATATTAATTCGGATATCTGATCCACAAGGCCATTTTGTACTGAACGAATCATCTGATGTTCCTATTGTTTTTCTTGTAGGTGGGATAGGTGTCACCCCAGCACTTGCATTCGCTCGTTTTATTACACTAACCAATTCAAAACAACGCTTACATATTGATTATTCCGCACGTACTAAAAATGATTTCATTTTAGTTGAGGAATGGAATAACATGGCACGCTCTCATCAAAATATGAGTATCCATTTTAGAGATACGCAAGAAAATGGAAAAATAGATCAACAAGAGGTCTCAAGATTGACATCAACATTTCCAAACGCTGATTTTTATATTTGCGGTCCTAAAACATATGGAAACGCTGTTATAAACTATTTAACAGCATTAAATATTGCTCCTCATAAAATAAAAACAGAAGAATTCACTCACGCAGGCGGTCAATAAATATTTTTAAAAAGGCAAAATAAAATGGAAATTAAAAATTGTGCTGCTCTCATTAGTGGCGGTGGTTCAGGATTAGGTGCGGCAACAGCAAAATTGTTAAGTTCAATGGGTGCAAAAATAGCTATATTAGATATTAATTCCAGCGCTGCAAAACAGTTGGCAACAGAAATTAATGGATTAGCAATTGAATGTGATGTCACCCAGGAAACAAGTGTTGCTCACGCTGTAAAATCTGCGGCTGATCAACAAGGCGCCGCACGAATTTGTATTAACTGTGCAGGAATTGCCGCCAGCAAACGCATGGTTGGTCAACAGGGGCCTATGCCGCTTCCTGAGTTTCGCAAAATTATTGAGGTTAATTTAATTGGTACATTTAATCTCATGCGTCTTGCAGCAGCCAACATGATTCCATTAGATCTTCTTGGAGAAGAACGCGGTGTCATTATTAATACAGCCTCTGTCGCCGCATTTGAAGGACAAATTGGCCAAACAGCTTATAGTGCATCAAAGGGTGGTGTGGCAGGACTGACATTACCTGCTGCGCGTGAATTGGCTCAGTTTGGTATTCGCGTGATGACGATTGCACCGGGATTAATCGATACACCTTTATTCGAAAAAATTCCTGCTGAAGCAAGAGCAGCTTTAGCCAGCATGGTTCCTTTTCCAAAACGGCTTGGCTATCCTAGTGAATACGCTGAGCTCGCTGTGCACATTATTAAAAATACTTTATTGAATGGTGGGATAATCCGTCTAGATGGTGCTTTACGGATGCAGCCCAAATAGGGTATTTTATCGCCATGTCAATTAAAACAAAACTAAGACACATTTTTATTGGGGATCCTATTAACCCGTTTAATCCACAATTATTACGCCACGTTTCACTCGTTGCGTTTTTGGCATGGATTGGTTTAGGCGCTGATGGGTTATCCTCTTCATGCTATGGTCCCGAAGCAGCTTACGTTGCATTAGGCACACACACACATATTGCACTTTATATTGCACTCGCAATGGCTGTGACTGTTTTTGTTATTTCGTTGGGTTACAACCAGGTTATCGAACTCTTCCCAAGCGGCGGTGGCGGTTACAAAGTAGCCACTCAATTACTAGGCCCCTATCTTGGACTTATTTCCGGTGCGGCTCTGATTGTTGATTATGTTTTAACTATTGCCGTTTCTACGGCAAGCGGTATGGACGCCATTTTTAGCTTCTTACCTAAGCATGTTCTCCCTTATAAATTACTGGCTGAAGCATTTATCGTCATTTTTTTAATTGTTATTAACATGCGCGGCATGAAAGAATCCATAAAACTTTTGCTGCCGATTTTTTTAGGCTTTGTCGTAATTCACTTTTTTCTAATTGTATATGGCATCACGGCACACTCTCGCGGGTTGATTGCAATTATTCCTGATACTTTGAATGAAACAAAAGGATTAGCTGCGGCCATTGGTTGGCTACCCGTGCTTGCCATTATGTTACATGCTTATTCTCTCGGTAGTGGAACATATACTGGCCTTGAAGCGGTATCAAATAATGTAAACCGCCTCAGTGAAC
>Ga0224722_1001813_pt1 | contig 11653 bp, 10 predicted proteins | sample Balambano_FR1_Me_FD_161646 | JGI IMG/M metagenome (GOLD analysis project Ga0224722, IMG submission 161646) | Freshwater sediment microbial communities from Lake Towuti, South Sulawesi, Indonesia - Balambano_FR1_MetaG | ecosystem: Environmental > Aquatic > Freshwater > Lake > Sediment | place...
GGCAACAGGCCACCCGCATAGCCGATCTGCAAAGCGGCGCTGGGGGATGGACGCTGGGTAAGTGGTACGAAAATCGTTGGATCGACCCCAAACTGCGGAATTACGCTGATCGCACCCGGATAGCCCTTGCGCCGGAGTACCGTTGCGGCCTCGGCGTTGCCCGTGATCGCCAGCGCCACACGGCGATAGACATCCTGCTCCAGCCAACGGAAGGGCGGCGGGTACCGTTTATAGAGATTTTGCCAGGTGAAAAAGAGGCTGCGGGCACCAACCCGTTCGGCGGCCCGTAACCCCAGCCAGGTCGCCAGATTGTACGGCTCTTCATCCAAATGCACCACCTGCGGGCGCAGTTGCGCCAGCCGGTGAGCGAGCGTTGGATAATGGTGCAGATGATAGTTGCCATTCCAGCGCACCGGAAGCATTTCAAAGTGATAGCCCTGGGTGAAGCCGGGCTGCGCCACCTGCCGGCCGCGCCGGTCTTGCCAGAAGGGCGGGGTGAGCACCGTCAGCTCCACGCCCAGGCGGGCAATCTCTTCGGCCTTGCGCTGATAGGCCGCCACCACCAGCGCCTTGCCGATCATGACAACTCGCATCGTCGCCATTATAGCGGGGAGCCGGTCCGTTGTAAAATGGGGCGGGCAAAAGTATTTAGGGTCATTGCCGTAGATAGACAGGTACACAGATGCGTAGGGTCGCAGACGTATCTACCTGTGGACTTGTGTCCCTGTCTACCCGAATCATTCTTACACAACCAATGACAACCAAAAATGGCAGTTGTCTTAGTGCAGCCCCTCATGCGGGCCAGTGGTATGTGGCGGCCTTCGGTTATCTGCTTAAACCCCGTCGTACACTCGTCCGGCGCGTGGCGGATCAGGAGATCGTCTTTTGGCGTACCTCAGCTGGCGGGGTGCAGGCGGCGTCGGCAGTTTGCCCGCACTGGGGTGGGCCACTGGGCGAAGGATCGGTCAACGCGGATGGGGCCTTGACGTGTCCCTGGCACGGTTGGCAGTTTCTGGATGGTCGCTGTCGCCAACGAGCTAGGCTCAAGCTACCGCGCTATCTGGCTTATGATGATGGGATCTTGCTCTGGGTGCGCCTGCCGTGGGATCTCGACCAGCTCACCGCACCGCCGCTCCAAGCGCGGCCCGCTGCCACGCGCCCCTTCTGGTTTGACATTGCGATTGACTCGGATGTCTATCACGTCCAGGAAAATTATCTGGACTTTCTCCACCCGGCCGAGTATCACACCACGGTCTTTAACCACTGTCGGCATCTCGGCAAAGAGGGCGAGGTAAATCGGGTAGAGTTGGGGTACAAGCTACCCTTTGGGCAGATCATGGTGACCCGGGCGTGCGTCTGGGCACCATCAGCCTTTCAGGTGCGCAACGAGGTCTATGAGGGGTTGGGGGTGGGAATGGTGATCGAAAGCCACATCACCCCCCTTGCCGCTGACAAGTCGCTGATCCACGAGATCTACCATGTGCCAGAGGCGTTGGCCCCCAGCTGGATGTGGCCGATGGCGCGTTTTTTCATGTTGCGCTCGGCCCGCCAGATCCGCGTGGAGGACGCATACTTTTCCGCCCGGCGCTATCAGTTGCGCAAACAGGGCTTTGTCGATGGCCGCGGTCTGCCCGTCAACGGTCACGTTGCCCCCTACCTCGAAGAGTGGTCAGAGAGCAGCGAGGCTACCCACATTGCCGACAAGTTGACTGATCTCTTGGGCAAAAAAGCGCCAAGTCATTACTGAGGGAGTAGACCGGTAGACTAGATAGGCACACAGGAATGAGGCCAACTACCGGTGTACTTGTCTACCTATTCTATATGTAACTATTCAGGCCAGAAAACTACAACAAATTTAGAAAGGAACGAAGGTACCGTAACGAATCGGTTGTGATTCGTTCCTTCCTAAATTCGCTGTAGCTTGGCCAAGACGGCTGAATAGTTACTTCTACATAACACTGAGCGGTGGCGTGATGACGCGGATTGCCTGGGGCAGCACCTGGCAGCGCACATCGACTTTGCCCAATACCTCGCCATCATACTGGACGGTCTGCGGTGGAGATGACGTGAGCGTAACCTCTTTGGCCTGCCAATAGTGCAATGTCTGCCGGATCTGGTCTTGCGAGGAACTCAGGGTCACCGGTTCACCGCCGGCTGGCACGCTTTTTAGCCCTGTGATGGTGCCGATCAGGTCAAAGAGCGAGCGAAGACTGGCTTGCTCGATCACGATCACATCAAGCAGCCCATCGTAGACATCGATGTTTGGGATCAGGTTGACGCCCGCCTGACCCAGGTTGCCTGAATTGGCAATAATGCAGGTCAAGCCTTCAACCTCGACAGACTGCCCATCCAACGTCAAATGATAACGGGCGATCTCTGGCTGGGCCAAGTTTTGCATTGCCGACCACAGATAGGCCAGAACGCCATAGCGGTTTTTTAACTCGCGATCAGCGTTCTCGACCATGGCGGCCTCAAACCCGACCCCAACGCGCAGGATAAAATGCTGCTCATTGACCAACCCCATATCGACGGGGCGCACAATGCTCTGCGGGTTGCAGGCCACTGCACATGCCTGGGCCAGGTCGGTGGGAATGCCCAGCTCCACCGACATCACATTCGCCGTGCCACCGGGGAGGATGGCTAAGGGCACGTCGCTGCCGATCAAACCGCTGGCGACTTCCGCCACCGTGCCATCACCCCCATAGGCGGCGACAATATCCACACCATCGCGCGCCAACTGGGTGGCGAACGCCTGGGCATCGCCTGCCTGTTTGGTGACGGCAATGTCCCAGTCCACCCCACACTCGCGAAAGACTTTGTTAAAGATGTTGAGTACGGGCAAGTCTTGCCCGGCTGCCGGGTTGACGATCACGCGGATACGACGTGGCTCTGCCATCGACGGCCTCCTTCTGGACGGTTCAGTGGTTTTTCGATATACTGGTTTGTGTTACGTACTGCGTAATCCGTGATGCGTAAAGGGTACAATATTGCCGTTGGTTACGCATTACGCAGTACGCATCATCTCTCACTGTGCATTGATTATACGTCGTGTCGAACAATCTGCCAGTAAGCTAAAGATAGATTATCAGATATACCTCTCCGTATGGCGCTTTCCCAACTCTTGGCTGGTCTGCGTGCCGACGGGCACTTTATGGCGAATGTCACCGCCTGGCGTACTCTGCCGGCCCGCCCGGCGCGCACAGTTCCCTGCCCGTCGCAATTGCATCCGCATCTACAGGCGGCGCTGGCCGAACGAGGGATCACGCAGCTGTACGCCCATCAAGCCGAGGCATGGACTCATGCGGCAGCCGGTCACCATGTTGTCATCGTCACACCGACGGCCAGCGGCAAGACGCTCTGTTACAATCTGCCCATTCTCCACACACTGTTGGAAAGGCCGGAGGCGCATGCGCTCTATCTCTTTCCCACCAAATCCCTGGCGCAGGATCAGTTGGATGAGCTGGACGCTTGGCGACAATCGATCGCACAGGCTGGTGTGGGCAATGCGGCTGCGCCGTTGATTGCCGCAACCTATGACGGTGATACGCCGGGCGCGCACCGCACCGCCATTCGCCGTCAGACCCGGCTGTTGTTGACCAACCCCGATATGCTCCACGCTGGGATCTTGCCTGCACATCCCACCTGGGCTGATTTTTTGGCCGGTCTGCGCTATGTGGTGATCGATGAACTGCACAGCTACCGCGGCGTCTTTGGCAGCCAGGTGGCGAACGTGCTGCGCCGTCTGCGGCGGATCTGTGCCTTCTATGGCAGTTACCCGCAATTTATCTGCACCAGTGCCACGATTGCCAACCCGGCTCAGTTGGCGACCCAGTTGATCGAACAGCCCGTGCAGTTGATCACCGAGAACGGCGCGCCCAGCGCTGAAAAGCATGTGATCCTCTACAACCCACCGATCTATGACCCCGACCGCGGCTTGCGGCGCAGCAGCGTGCTCGAAGCTCAAACCCTCGCCGCCCGCTGTGTGCAGGGCGGTGTGCAAACGATCGTCTTTGGCCGCTCGCGGTTGACGACGGAGGTGTTGCTGACCTATCTGCGGGAGAGATTGGCGACTAGAGACTGGGGGACTGGAGACCGGAGATCGGAGACTGGCGATTCGTCCCTAGTCCCTAATCTCCAGTCTCCAGTCTCCAATCCCCCAATCGCCCAACTGATCCGTGGCTATCGCGGCGGCTATCTACCAGCGGAACGGCGCGCCATCGAGGCGGGGCTGCGGGGTGGCACGGTACGTGCTGTGGTGACCACAAATGCATTGGAACTGGGCATCGACATCGGTCAACTCCAGGCGGCGATCCTCTGTGGCTATCCAGGCACGATCGCCAGCACGTGGCAGCAGATGGGGCGCGCCGGACGCACGGCTACCACAGAGACCGAGGACGCCGGGGTAGCCGTGCTCGTGGCGACGGGTGGCGCGCTTGACCAGTATGTGATTCAACACCCGGAATTTCTGTTGGAACGTTCGCCCGAACACGCGCTGATCAACCCCGACAATTTGATGATTCTGTTTGATCAAATGCGCTGTGCGGCCTTTGAACTGCCCTTTCAGGTCGGCGAATCCTTTGGTGCATCACCCCACAGCGAGGCGGTCTTACAGTTGCTCGCCGAACAAGGCGATCTGCGCCTACACGGATCACGCTACTTCTGGGCCGGTGCGGGCTATCCCGCCCGGCAAGTGAGCCTGCGCAGCACAAGCAGCGATACCGTGACGATTCAGGTGGCGGAGGGCGAGGAACCGGGAGCGCGCCCAGAGGGCACCCGCGAGGAGCGGGGCGTGGAGCGCAGCGACAATCCAAAATCCCCAATCCCCAATCCAAAATTGCCAAGCGGGCCGCAGGTGTTGGGGACGGTGGATCAGGGCAGCGCACCCTTTTTTGTCCACCCTGGGGCAATCTACCTGCATGAGGGGCAGAGCTATCAGGTAGAGGGGCTGGATCTGGCTCACAAGATTGCCACCGTGACGCCGACCCGTGTGGATTACTACACCGAGGCAGCTACAGAGACCGCCATCACGGTGCTAGTCGAACATGAACGACGCACCATACACGGAGCGTGGGCGGCACATGGTGAACTCCAAGTCCAATCGCAGGTGATTGGCTTTCGCCGTATCAAGCGCTTTACCCATGAGACGATCGCTGTGGAAACATTGGATTACCCGCCCGTCCTGACTGAGACGAGCGGCTACTGGATCAAGGTTGGCCCGGCGGCGCAACAGCAACTGGAGGCCGCCAACCAGTGGTATGATTCGCTTAACGATTACGGCCCCAACTGGCCGGAGCAACGTCAGCGCGTGCGGGCGCGCGATGGCCATCGCTGTACGCAGTGTGGGGCCGCCGAGCCGCCTGGCCGCCAGCACGATGTCCATCACCTCACGCCGTTTCGCACCTTTGGCTATGTGCGTGGGCTGAACGAGCAGTATCTACAGGCCAACCGGCTGGAGAATCTCACCCTGGTCTGCCGTACTTGTCACCGACGGTTGGAGGTAGGTGTGCGTGTCCACAGCGGGCTGGATGGGCTGGCCTATGCGCTGACCAATCTCGCCCCGTTGCACCTCATGTGTGACCCGCAGGACATCGGCGTGACGGTGGTGCGGGCGGAACGCTCGGCTAGTGCGCTGGCGAATGAGGATGCGGGAACAGGGCACGCTGCCGATACCGGTCTATCGACGATCTATCTCTACGAACGTATCATGGCGGGGCTGGGCTTTAGCGCACGCTTGTACGAATTGCACGATGGATTGTTGGCGGCGGCGCAGACCCTGGTGCGTCAATGCCCATGCCCCCACGGTTGCCCGGCCTGTGTCGGGCCAATTTTGGAAGGCGCACACATGCAACTGCCCACCAAACAACTCACCCTCGCCCTGCTCGCCGTCTTGCAGACCGGCCAGGTATCTACCATTGTTCTTCCAAGCAATCCCGGTCTGTACGATGAAGTTGCTTTCTACTGAGTGCTAGATTAATCCTGTGATTTATGAAGGTCACACCCCTACAGAGTGAACACCCCCCGTATGGCGACGCGGAGCGTCGGTATAGTGTTACGACGCGGAGCATCGTAACGAGTAGCAGTCTGTAACAGCGTTACGCAGAGCACACTGAGAGGCACAGAGGGCACAGAGCGGAGTGGCGCAAAAGTCTTTCGATCTCCGCAATCTCCAGAGTTACCGGAGATTATGGGGATTGCGAGATTGGCACCTATCACCGCCACAATTCGCGCAGATTATCCCACAGAATGTAGCCTCCGGCGGTCAAAACGGTCATCATCACCAGCGGCCAGTAGAATTCATAGATGATGACAAGGGTGGCCGCGATGCTCAGGGCAATGGTGACGCTGGTGATCAACTGGGTCAGCCGCCCGCGGAACCCGGCTTCAATCACGGTAAAGAGACTGACACTGGCGAGCAAGCCAAAGATCAGGTATTGCTGACCAAAGACTGCCAGGCCGACAAAGAGCACCAGCATCAACCCGATGCTGCCCGCGGCCCACACTTCGGCCAGTCGGCTAAAGCGCAAACGTTCTGCCGAGGCCGGGCGATGGGCGCGGCGCAGATGGGCACGCAGCGGCTCTTCTTTGCCGACACGCAGACCCGTGGCGTAATAGGCCAGTGCTTCGAGCAGTGCGTGGTCGGTGGCTTGGGCGCGGCGCACTTCATTTAGTTCCTCGCTCTGCGTCTCGATCTGTTGTTGAAGGAGAGTGTATTGAGCGGAAAGGTGGGGTTGGGTGCGCATCGCCATCGCACGCAGCCCCATCCCCTGCAATGCCTGGGCTTTCGCTTCGATCTCGGCTTCATAGGCGGCTAGCCGCTGGCGGAGCGCAGCCTGTTCATCTAACAACTGGGTCATCAATTGTGGCGGCGGGGGAACTTTGTCCAGCCCTGCCCAGCCGACGGGGTCGTACCACGCCCGACGGACGCTGCCATTGCGGTTGTACATCGGCCCGGCAGGCGCATCCTCCCCAGCAAAAGGATCATGCGTGTAGAGACCCCACAGACCACGATACTGGCTCACCCAGGGCGGGGTCGGGTTGAGCAGATATGGCGTACGCCAGGGACGCGCTTGACCTGGCCCAATCGTCAAACCATCACCGCGGGCGTAATCGACAAAAGGGATGCGAAAAATATTGGAGAGTGGCTGCGCACCTTCGCCCGTCTCGCCGCCATATTGACGCAGTTGTTTGTGCCAGAAGCGCTGCACGCGATCGGTCAGCCGCACCAGGGGAGCGAGAAAGGGTAGTTCGATCTCGGTCAAGTACTCGCCGGGGCTGAAATAGCTGGCGTGCGATCCTGCTCCTACATAGATCACTGGATGCGCGCCGACCTTTTGCACCTCCGGATCATCCCAGCGGCGGCGCAGGTCATCGCCCGCATAGTCATGCGAGGCATAGGCCACCCAGATGGGTTGTAGGGTATGGGTGGCGTCATCTTCTGTCCCTTCGTGCGCCAGGTAGATGCAGATCATCTCCCAGTCGGACTCGTGGTCATTGGCCCCGTAAAACCCGGATCGCCAGTTGTTGAAGAGATAGAAAAACCAATATTGTAGCACTGTCCAGCCGCCTTCGCGCACCACGCGGCCATAGTAGAGATGCTCGTCAGCCACCCCCAGGCGTTGATAGGCGCGCGCCGCGGCTGCGGCTGTTGCACCCGGCACACGCCCGCGCGCCAGCAATGAGATCGAAAAGAGTGCATCGATCAGGCGCGAGCCGTAGCCAACGCGGGCCAGCCGGCCCAGCCCGGCGCGAAAGGGTTCTCGCGCCTCTGGTATCCGCTCGTGATGGTCAAAGATCGCTTCTTTGGTGGCAATGGCTGGTTCAACCAGTTGCAGATAATGGATCGTGCCAAATTCATCGGGATAGGGGTAGGCCAGCCGGGCCAAATCGAGATGCGCGGCATCGACCAACTGCTGGGGCTGTTCATCCGGGCGTTGCGCCCACAGGCTACACGCCTGGACATACGGCTTAACGTCCATCGGCAGAAACTCTTCGCCGCGCGTAAAGCGCAACACCGGTTCAAAACGGCGCAGGAGTGCTTCATCCGCCAGTGGCTCAAAACGTGGCTCGGTCATCCCCACGCTCCGCACTGGATCGGCGCTCGCTCTGTTCAGCCTGGCGAGATTCTGGATTGTCGCGCGGATCGGCTGGCGCGGGGCGAGCCAAAAAGGCCAACCGCACATCGGCGGTGTTGAGGTAGAGCACCATCAGCACGCTGTAGAACATCCCCGCATAGAGCCAGAGCGCGCTTTGCAGAAAGGTCGCGGATTCGAGATAAAAGGCGAGACAGAAAAAGAGGAGCAACCCTTGTTCCAACATGGCAGCTACCCACGCCACACGCCACCGAAAGACCAGCGCCAGCGCCGTCAGCGGCAGCGCAATCGCCAACGGGGTGAAAAGCAATACAAAGGCCCCGATCTCTATCGCCTCCAACGACGGCGCAACATCGGCAAACTCACGCTCCCAGTCGATGCGTTGCGCCAAGTATGCGACGATAACTCCTGCGCCGATAGCCTGCCCCACCAACAGCAGCCCAATGATGCGGATCGGCCAGTAAGCCACCCGCGGCGGAGCGTCCGGTGAGAGTTCGTTTAGCATGATGAGGCGGGCACGTTTAAGCCAAAGCGGGAAGCAATACCGCAACGGCAGGCGGCGTTGGCTCTAAATGGGTAACGGCAAAAGGCGAATCTGGCATCGCTTGTACAGACGATGTATCGAGCCAGTGATTTACCGGTGCAGACGTGAGAACATGCAGCACCAAATCGCGCTCGGCGATGGGCAAGCCAGCCAGGCCCGTAATCGGGAAACTGCGGGGCCCCCACGCGGTGGCCTTTCTCAGTTCGGTGTAATCGAGAAGTGTTAGACTAACGGCCTGCTGTGCCGTACGGTCTATACTGATCAGGATATTGGGCGTCAGTTCAATCGTCCACGCTGGCCGCCGTTCGCCGAAGTAGACCTCCAACACATCCCCTTCTTCATCATAGTCGTACCACTCTTGCATCATGGCTTTACCTTTGGTTATAGAGATAAGCAGCCCATACATTCGTCACGTAATTGTTTGGCACAGTCGCGCCATTCTCACCACGTTGACCAAACAGAACAACAACAATCAAGTGATTGTACTCCGGCAATAACGCTGAACAGGGCCAGTAATACTTGTATTTGCGTGAATTAAGTGGATCCTGTTGACGCCGACCACGCCGCATGGTCGTTAACGCTTCATCCAGAAAGCCCGCCAACCAGGGGCGCTTTTCGAGCGCGTGCTGCCAGCGTTCGCTCGTCATGTAGATATGATTGCCGTAGCGATCTTCAACTTCCCAGCGCATAATTAGCAGTATACGCAAAACAGGTAGGAATGCAACCGTTTGGAGAGGGTTGAGCGCGAAAGGGTCTTGGGTGCGGTAATTCTCGGCTCATCTTGCCCATCACGCGCCGGGTTGCCAGAGTGGTTCAGGGATGGCGCGTTCGTGGTTCTCGTAGCGCGCCATGACAAAGAGTGCATCGGAGAGCCGGTTGAGATAGGCCAGCACCAGCGGGCCGATCGGCTCGCTACGCGCCAGCGTCGTCGCTTCGCGTTCAGCGCGGCGGCAGATGGTGCGCGCTACATGCAACTGTGCCGCCCCGGTTGAGCCACCAGGCAGGATAAAGTTCTGCAACGGGCCGACCACGGCGATCATCGCATCGATCATCTGCTCCAGTTTGGCGATATGGTGCTCCTCGATCTGTGGGAGCGGATACTTGCCCTTATCCTCTTCCAGAAAGCAGAGATCCGAGCCGAGATCAAAGAGCTCGTTTTGGATCGCCGGCAGTGCCTTTTGCAAGCGCGAGCAGAGACCCTGCGCCAGCGCCACGCCGAGCTGCGAATTGAGTTCATCCACCGTACCATAGACCTGCACGCGCAGCGCATCCTTTGGGACGCGTTGCCCACCCCCCAGCGCCGTCGTACCGGCATCGCCTGTCTTGGTATAAATTTTTGTCAACCGTGGCATACTGTCTCCCTCTGTACCTGCGTACCTATGTACCTATCTCCCTATCTACCGCCGCCATGCAACAACGCAGCCAACCGCTCTATCCCATCTATCACACGTGGGGCTGGGCGCGAGCAGTAGCTGTTGGCATCCAGCGCATAGACTCGTCCTTGTTGTACGGCGGGGATCTGCGCCAGCTCTGGCGGCTTGGGCAGGGCGTCCCACTCGCGTTGGGTGGCCTCTTGCGAATAGCCACAGGGGAGGAGCAGCATCACCTCTGGCTGCGCAGCGCTGATTGCCGACCAGGTGGTGCGGAACGAGGGTTGCCCAGCGCGCCCCAGCACTTCTTCACCACCGGCCCAGGCGACCATCTCCGGCACCCAGTGACCGGCGGCAAAGGGCGGGTCTAACCACTCCAGGGCAAAGACGCGTGGCCGAGGGCGCCCGGCCACCTGGGCTTGGATGCGCGCCATCCGCTCGTGAAGATCGTCGATCAGCGCCTGACCGCGTGCGACAACGTTGGTGGCTGCGGCAATCCGCCCAATGTCGTCAAAGATGCCCGACAGATCGGGCGGGGTCAGCGAGAGCACCGTCGGGTTGCCCGGCAAGCGCGCCGCGATCCGACAGACATCGTCAAAAGCGACAGCACACACATCGCATAATTCCTGAGTAATCAGCAAGTCGGGGCGGAGCGCGGCTAACTGGACTTCATCGACCGTGTACAGACTTTCGCCGCGCTGAAGCCGCGCCGTCACTTCCCGGTCAATCTCCGCCGCTGACAATCCCTCTGGAATAGCCGATCGAGTCAAGCGCGGCAAACCGGCGACCACATCGGCTGGGTAATCACACTCGTGCGAGACGCCGACCAAGTGCTCACCGAGGCCCAGCGCACAGACGATCTCGGTGGCCGACGGTAGTAATGAGGCAATGCGCACCGCTACTCCTCTCTCGTAGAGGCAGGTCGCAGACCCGCCTATGTGTACCACGCAAAGACAACAACTGATGCAGACAGCAACGGATTTGACACGAAGCATCCGGTGAAACGGGATAATACAGCGCAATTGTCGGCAAATTGGCTGGATAGACCCAAGATTTTGTCGACAAGACGCCAAATCCGGTGCTGTCTACATCCGCTGTTGTACCTGTTCGATCACGCCCTCCAGCGAACTGTACGCCTCTTGCCGTCCCGGTGTGATCACTCGCCAGCCTGTTTCGTCGGTTTGTACCTGCAAAGGTAGATCGCTTGCACCCCATACAACGGCATAGCCGATTCGCTCCAGTGCACGGGCGGTCCAGTCGGCCACCGGCCCTGTGCCGCTCAGCCCGATGGGGCCACAGGTCACACGGGTCAACTGGAAGGCCCCCAGCGCAGGGTCAAACTCGACGCCTTCCCTCCGAAAAGTCTCGGTCAGCGCGTGGTTGAGCACCAGCGCTTCTGGCAGGCCGACTTGGAGCGTGCCGCTGGCGGGCAAGAGCCAGAGGCGATCGGCCACGCGCAGGGCTAGGTCGAGATCGTGGGTCGAGATCAAGATCGCTCGCTCAGTGGTGTAGGCCAAATTCCGCAATAGATGCAGCAACTCGACCCGGCGCGGCAGATCGAGAAAAGCCGTTGGTTCATCGAGGATGAGGAGGCGGGCTTCTTGGGCCAGGGCACGGGCGATCAACCCTGGTGGCCGAAGGGATCAATG
>Ga0224722_1001814_pt1 | contig 11649 bp, 8 predicted proteins | sample Balambano_FR1_Me_FD_161646 | JGI IMG/M metagenome (GOLD analysis project Ga0224722, IMG submission 161646) | Freshwater sediment microbial communities from Lake Towuti, South Sulawesi, Indonesia - Balambano_FR1_MetaG | ecosystem: Environmental > Aquatic > Freshwater > Lake > Sediment | place...
TTTTTTTTAGTATAAAATATGCTTATATAGGGTCGATGCCCGAGTGGTTAATGGGGGCGGATTGTAAATCCGCTAGCGCTGCTTACGCTGGTTCAAATCCAGCTCGGCCCAATTTTTAAATTAGTTAACAAAAAATATGAACGGAAAAGGAGGGATTCGAACCCTCGATAATTTTTTATTAAATAGATACTCCAAATCTATACCTTTAACCACTCGGACACTCTTCCGATATATAATTAAAAAAAAAAATTATATATAGTTTTTTATACTTTTCGTGAATAATATTCAACTATTAATAATTCATTTAATTCAAGGTCAATAAATTGTCTATTTACAATAGCAAGTACAGTTCCAATAAAAGTTTGTTTATCAAAACATAAATGTGGCGGAACTGGAACACTTATATTTTCTTTGAAAAAAAAAGAAATAATATTTTGTGATTGTTTTCTTTTTGAAATTGTAATTTTATCGTTAATGGTACATTGATAACTTGGAATATTTATTTTTTTATCATTTATTAAAAAATGGCCATGTGTTATTAATTGACGAGCTGCACTTACGGTAGGTGCCAAACCTAAACGAAAAATTACGTTATCTAATCGCATCTCTAATAATTGTAATAAAACTTCTCCGGTTGAACCTTTAATTTTTCGAGCTAATCGAACATATCGAATTAATTGTTTTTCATTTATTCCATAATTATACCTTAATTTTTGTTTTTCTTGTAATCGAACAGCATATTGTGATAATTTTTTTTGAGCATTACCGTGTTGCCCCGGACGACTTGTTCGAGGGGATAATTTTTTTGTTAATCCTGGTAATTTCCCTAATTTTCTAATAATTCTTAATCTCGGTCCTGTATATCTAGACATAATATTTTTAAGCTTTTTTTTTCTGCGCACTAAGGTGCGCAGAAAAAAATTAAATTTTTTTCGTTTGAAAAATTACTTGATATCGTGCTCTTTCTCTTTTAAATATAAAATTAGCTTCCACTTTTTCTTTTGAAGTTGCAGCCTGTTCTAATTTTTCTTTTGCTTCTGAAAAAGTTCTTTCAACATTATCAGGATTCATTGTTTCTGCAGATTCTGCCTCATTTACTAAAATCGTTACTTGATTTTTTTTTATTAAAGCAAAACCACCCATCAAAGCTATGGGAATCCATTTATTGTGAGAACGAAGTAATAAAACTCCAATATCTAAAGCACTTATTAATGGAGCATGATTTTTTAAAATACCTATTTGACCTGTATTTGTTGGTAAAATAACTTCTTCAACTTCTTTTTTAAGAAAAATTTTATCCGGGGTCATAATTTGAATGTTTAAACTCATATTTTTTTAATAATTTAAAATAAAAATTTTTAATTTGCAAGTTTTTTATAAATTAGATGCTTTTGAAATTGCTTCATCAATATTTCCAACTAAATAAAAAGCTTGCTCAGGAAGGTCATCTAGATCCCCTGAAAGAATTAAATTAAATCCCTGAATAGTTTCGGCTAAACTTACATATTTTCCAGGTGATCCCGTAAAAACTTCTGCAACAAAAAAAGGTTGAGATAAAAATCGTTCAATTTTTCTAGCACGCGCAACAACTAAACGGTCTTCTTCAGATAATTCGTCTAAACCTAGAATTGCAATAATATCTTGTAGCTCTTTATAGCGTTGCAATGTTTGCTTTACATTTTGCGCACATTCATAATGTTGTTCTCCAACAATCCATGGCTGCAACATTGTTGATGTTGAATCTAATGGATCAACAGCTGGATAAATACCTTTTGACGCTAACCCTCGGGATAAAACTGTTGTTGCATCTAAATGGGCGAATGTTGTTGCCGGCGCTGGATCTGTTAAATCATCAGCAGGAACATAAACTGCCTGAATCGATGTAATTGAACCATCTTTGGTTGAAGTAATGCGTTCTTGTAATCCCCCCATTTCTGTTGCTAATGTAGGTTGATAACCAACAGCAGAAGGCATTCTTCCTAGTAAAGCTGAAACTTCAGAGCCAGCTTGTACAAATCTAAAAATATTATCAATAAATAATAATACATCTTGTTTGTTTATATCTCTAAAATATTCAGCCATTGTTAAGGCTGTTAACCCAACACGCATACGTGCTCCTGGCGGTTCATTCATTTGACCATATACAAGTGCTACTTTAGATTCCGAAATATTTTCTTCATTGATTACTTTGGATTCTTTCATTTCCATATATAAATCGTTTCCTTCGCGTGTTCTTTCACCAACACCGCCAAAAACAGAAACACCTCCATGTGCTTTTGCAATGTTATTAATTAATTCCATAATTAAAACAGTTTTCCCAACTCCGGCACCACCAAAAAGTCCTATTTTCCCCCCACGTCGATATGGTGCTAACAGATCAACAACTTTAATACCAGTTTCAAAAATTGCTAATTTCGTGTCTAAATCTACAAAAGCTGGAGCTGAACGATGAATAGGAAAAGAGTCATTACTTTTTACTGGTCCTAAATTATCAACAGGTTCCCCAAGAACGTTAAAAATACGTCCTAAAGTGGCTTGACCGACAGGGACTGTTAATGGATTTCCAGTATCAATTACATCCATTCCTCGCATTAAACCATCTGTGGCACTCATTGAAACAGCACGAACGGAATAATCTCCAAGTAATTGTTGTACTTCACAAGTTACAGAAAGAGTTTGTCCTGCCTCATTTTTCCCATTAATAACTAACGCATTATAAATATTTGGCATTTCACCCTGGTGAAATGTTACATCAATAACAGGACCAATAATTTGTGTAATATTTCCTTTATTTTCAGTTTTTACAGATGTATTCATACACTAACGAATAATATAAGTTTTTTTGGCAAAAATTCCAAAAAAGTATCTTGTTTATAATTTATTGTCTTATAAAAATTTTTGATATTATGCTTATTTTACAAAATAACAAAGAAAAGTCAAAAAAAACAAAATATATATGAAAAATTTTTTTTTATAAAAATGCAATTTTTGTCTAAACCATTTGATAGTTTTTCCTAAAAAAATAAAAATTTTTAGATTTTTTTTATCTGTAACAAATAATCATTTTTTTTTAAAAAAAAATCTCCAAAACACGATAAAGAAATCATGTTGAATTAACAAGACGAGGTAAATGCCACCGAAAAAAAAATTTTAAAAAAAAGGTTTTTTTATGTTTGATAATGAAAAAATCATTGAAATTGATGAAACAAAAAAAAAATATATAACGAGTATTAATTCGTTTGATAGAACATTATTAAACACTGAAAACATTATAGATTGGCAAATGCCAACTTATGAACAGGGTGATATATTAGAGTTAAAAGGTTTTTCTAAAATGCGTAGCGTTTTTTCAGAAAAAGTTACAAAAAAAAAGGGCCGAAATTTTACTATTAATCTTTATTATCAAGTTAAAAACTGGGAAGCTATTTCTGTTTTTGATTTTAGTAAAGAAATAAAGAAAAAATTTTAGATGAAGGTTTTTTAAGATTACAAAGTGATTCAGTGGTTTGGGTGTATTTTAAAATAAAAGAAATATTTCATTCAAAATAAAAAAAAACCAGAAATAACTTTAATTCCATTACAAGCAACGTATGGTTTTCAAGAAACTGAAACAAACCCAGATACCGCTTTTCGTTTTGAATTTATAGAAAAAGGTGAAGGCACAACAAAAAAAACCCATTTACGTGGTGTGTCAATTGATTATTCATTAGATGGTTTTATTGTTTTGAATGACGAACAAAAAAACAATATCGTAAAATGCGAAAATATTTTTAGCAAAAATTTAAGCATCACAGGTACAAATATATCACTCATTCCGGGATGAATTGAAAAAAAAAAGAATTATTTTTCAAAGATAAATTTTACTCCTATTTTATTATGTATTGGTAGAGGAATTATTTTTTTACCAATTGAAAATAAAAAACGAAAAGAAAAAAGAATAAAAACGTTTTAATACTTTGTTTTGTTAAAATCAAAACGAAGAAATATTCCTGAAAACATATGCCATGTTTTACTAAATTTTTGTTTGGTATAAAAATTTTTTTTTTTTTTCAAGTTCTAAAAGCAAAAAACTCCTAACTTTTGTATGTCATGTTTTGTCGGAAACATGACATTGATAGTATTTCATGACATACAGTATTTCAATACATTGTCAAATAAATCAATACATATAAAATAAATCAATACATATAAAATAAATTATGATATATAAAAAAAACCGAAAAAAAATATATAGCTAGTTATAAAAAATAAACGAGATCATCAAATTTTTTAAGTTGTCATCTAAAACAATTTCCTCAATAAAAAATGGGAATTAAGGATAAAAAATCAAAAAAGTATTATGGACCAAAAAACATAAGTTTTTTTAAAATGAAAGAACAATTCTATAAGTTTTTTTATTTTAAAAAAACTTATTTAATATTTTAATATAAAAAAATTTTATTTAATTGTTAATAATTTTTTTTTTGATATAATATAAGTATTATTTTATCAATTTATTGCTAAAATAAAAAGAACCGGGTAGATTGTAGGATCGAAGAAAATTTTCATTGTAAAAAAAAAATGTCTCCACAAACTGAAACTAGAGCAGGTGCTGGCTTTAAAGCCGGTGTTAAAGATTATAGATTAACATATTATACACCTGATTATCAAGTAAAAGACACAGATATTCTTGCAGCTTTTCGTATGACACCACAACCTGGTGTTCCACCGGAAGAATGTGGTGCAGCGGTAGCGGCAGAATCTTCAACAGGAACTTGGACAACAGTATGGACAGATGGATTAACAAGTTTAGATCGTTATAAAGGTCGTTGTTATGATATCGAACCTGTTCCTGGAGAAGAAAATCAATACATTGCTTATGTAGCTTATCCTTTAGATCTTTTTGAAGAAGGCTCCGTTACAAATTTATTTACATCTATTGTAGGAAACGTTTTTGGGTTTAAAGCTCTTCGAGCCCTACGTTTAGAAGATCTTCGTATACCACCAGCATATTGTAAAACTTTTCAAGGACCCCCTCATGGTATCCAAGTAGAACGTGACAAAATTAATAAATATGGTCGTGGTTTATTAGGATGTACAATTAAACCCAAATTAGGCTTATCAGCGAAAAACTATGGTCGTGCAGTTTATGAATGTTTACGTGGTGGTCTAGATTTTACAAAAGATGATGAAAACGTAAACTCGCAACCGTTTATGCGTTGGCGAGATCGTTTTCTTTTTGTTGCGGAAGCGACTTATAAAGCACAAAGTGAAACTGGTGAAATAAAAGGTCATTATTTAAATGCAACAGCAGGAACAAATGAAGAAATGCTAAAACGTGCAGAATGTGCAAAAGAATTAGGGGTACCTATTATTATGCATGATTACATTACTGCAGGTTTTACTTCGAATACAACTTTAGCTAAATATTGCCGTGATCATGGTTTACTTCTTCATATTCATAGAGCAATGCATGCTGTAATTGATCGTCAAAGAAATCATGGTATTCATTTCCGAGTTTTAGCAAAAGCTTTACGTTTATCAGGAGGGGATCACCTTCATTCAGGAACAGTTGTAGGTAAATTGGAAGGAGAAAGAGAAGTAACTTTAGGTTTTGTTGATTTAATGCGTGATGATTACGTTGAAAAAGATCGTAGTCGCGGTATTTATTTTACACAAGATTGGGCATCAATACCTGGTGTAATGCCTGTTGCTTCAGGTGGTATTCATGTTTGGCATATGCCAGCTCTTGTTGAAATTTTCGGAGATGATGCTTGTTTACAATTTGGTGGGGGTACTTTAGGGCACCCTTGGGGTAATGCTCCTGGTGCTGCAGCCAATCGTGTTGCTTTAGAGGCTTGTACACAAGCTCGAAACGAAGGACGTGATCTTGCTCGCGAAGGTGGGGATGTTATCCGTGCTGCTTGTAAGTGGAGTCCTGAATTAGCTGCTGCTTGTGAAGTTTGGAAAGAAATTAAATTTGAATTTGATACAATTGATAAACTATAAACTTTTCTAATAAAAAAATCGTTTTTTAACTATTAGTAAAAAATTAAAACTCAAAAAAAGGATTTCTAAATAAGTTGTTTTTCAACGATTTAAAATTTTTAGCTGTTTTTAAAAACAGCTAAAAATTTTTATTTTATCCGAATTTTCCTGAAGTAGAGGCTATTAAAAATGCAGCGTATGTTAAAATATATCCAGCTGAAAAATGTGCTAAACCAACTAATCTTGCTTGAACAATAGAAAGTGCTACAGGCTTATCTCTCCATCTTACTAAATTAGCTAAAGGTGTTCTTTCATGAGCCCAAGCTAAAGTTTCAATAAGTTCTTGCCAATAACCTCGCCAAGAAATTAAAAACATAAAACCTGTTGCATAAATTAAATGACCAAATAAAAACATCCAAGCCCAAACAGATAAGCTATTCATTCCAAATGGATTATATCCATTAATTAACTGTGATGAATTTAACCATAAATAATCTCTTAACCAACCCATTAAATAAGTTGATGATTCATTAAATTGATTAACATTTCCTTGCCAAACACCGAGATGTTTCCAATGGAAATAGAACGTTACCCATCCAATAGTATTTAGCATCCAAAAAACAGCTAAATAAAAGGCATCCCATGCTGATATATCACATGTGCCACCACGACCTGGTCCATCGCAAGGGAAACTATACCCAAAAGCTTTTTTATCAGGCATTAATTTAGAACCGCGTGCATCTAAAGCGCCTTTTACGAGAATTAATGTTGTTGTATGTAATCCAAGCGCAATAGCATGATGAACTAAGAAATCACCAGGACCAATTGTTAAAAATAACGAATTTGTATTGCTATTAATCGCTTCCAACCAACCTGGCAGCCAAAAATTATTTCCTGCTAAAAAAGCTGGACTTGCCGGATTTGATAATAAAAAATCAAAACCATATGCAGTTTTTCCATGTGAAGCTTGAATCCATTGAGCAAAAATCGGCTCTATTAAAATTTGTTTTTCCGGCGTTCCAAACGCTTGCATAACATCATTATGAACATATAATCCTAAAGTATGAAAGCCTAAAAAAAGTGAAACCCAACTTAAATGAGAAATAACTGCTTCTTTATGATTAAGCATACGAGCTAGGACATTACCTTCATTTTGTTTTGGATCATAATCTCGTATAAAGAATATTCCTCCATGAGCAAAAGCTCCACACATAATGAAACCAGCAATATATTGATGATGTGTATATAATGCCGCTTGTGTAGTAAAATCCTGAGCTAAAAAAACATACGGAGGTAATGAATACATATGTTGAGCAACTAAGGAACAAATAGTACCTACAGATGCAAGAGCTAACCCTAATTGAAAATGTAACGAGTTATTAACTGTATCATATAATCCTCTATGCCCAGAACCTAGACCTCCAGCAGGCGGAGTATGCGCTTCAAGAATTTCTTTCATACTATGGCCAATACCAAAATTCGTACGATACATATGACCAGCAACAATAAATAAAACTGCAATAGCAAGGTGATGATGAGCAATATCTGTCAACCAAAGACTTTGTGTTTGCGGATGAAAACCACCTAAAAAAGTTAAAATAGCACTTCCAGCACCTTCATTTGTTCCAAAAAGATGACTTGTTGTATCTGGATTTTCAGCGTAAACTGCCCAATTACCAGTAAAAAATGGAGTTAAACCCGCGGGGTGAGGTAATTCTGTTAAAAAATTATTCCATCCTATATGATGTCCACGAGATTCAGGAATAGCCACGTGTACAATATGACCTGTCCAAGCTAATGAACTAACACCAAATAAACCAGCTAAATGGTGATTTAATCTTGATTCTGCGTTTTTAAACCAAGATAACGAAGGCTGAAAAGAAGGTTGAAGATGTAACCAACCTGCAAATAAAAAGGCAGCTGCGCCCAAAATTAAGAAAATAGCTCCGCTATATAGATCTTGATTCGTTCTCATCCCAATTGTATACCACCATTGATAAACCCCGGATGTTGCAATATTTACAGGTCCTGAAGCACCGCCGCGTGTAAAAGCTTCGACAGCTGGTTGTCCGAAATGAGGATCCCAAATTGCGTGTGCGATAGGTCGAATATGGAGTGGATCAATGCTCCATTGTTCAAAATTACCTTGCCATGCGACGTGAAATAAATTTCCAGATGTCCATAAAAAAATAATAGCTAATTGTCCGAAATGAGACGCGAAAATTTTTTTATAAAGATTTTCCTCAGTCATTCCATCATGACTTTCAAAATCATGTGCTGTAGCTATACCAAACCAAATTCGCCTTGTAGTGGGATCTTGAGCCAGACCTCGACTAAATTTTGGAAATTTTGTTGCCATACATTAAACCCTTCTTGTTACAAAAACAAGTCATTTATTTATACTCAGAACTTTTTATTTTTTCGAAAAAAAATATTTGATAAATCGTTTTTCATAAATTTTAATCAAATTTTAGCTAATAAAAAAGACTAAATTTTAATTGTTTTACATATTATTTCAAAAATTTTATCCAACAGCAATTATTCTTGCTAGAAAGAACGACCATGTTGTAGCAATTCCGCCTAAAAGATAATGTGCAACACCTACAGCACGGCCCTGTGTAATACTTAAAGCACGAGGTTGAATTGATGGAGCAACTTTTAATTTATTATGTGCCCAAACTATTGATTCAATAAGTTCTTGCCAATATCCCCGACCACTAAATAAAAACATTAAACTAAAAGCCCATACAAAATGTGCTCCTAAGAAAATTAGGCCGTATGCAGAAAGTGCAGAACCATACGATTGAATGACTTGAGAAGATTGAGCCCATAAAAAATCTCTTAACCAACCATTAATGGTATTAGCGCTTTGGGCAAAATTTCCTCCAGTAATATGCGAAACGCCTGTCGCATTGACGCTACCCCAAACATCGGATTGCATTTTCCAACTAAAATGAAAAATAACAATTGATAAACTATTATACATCCAAAAAAGCCCTAAAAAAATATGGTCCCAAGCAGAAACTTGACAAGTGCCACCGCGACCTGGTCCATCACAAGGGAATCGAAAACCTAAATTAGCTTTATCTGGAATTAAACGGGAACTACGAGCGTATAAAACTCCTTTTAAAAGAATTAATACAGTTACATGAATTGTAAAAGCATGAATATGATGAACCATGAAATCAGCTGTTCCAAGAGCAATTGGCATCATAGCAACTTTTCCACCCACTGCAATTACGTCTCCACCCCACGCTGGACTTGTACTTGCTAACGTGTTAGGAGCAGAAAATTGAGGAGCAAGAAAATGCGTGTTTTGTACCCACTGAGCAAAAACTGGTTGCAATTGAATCGCAGTATCCGAAAACATATCTTGTGGGCGACCTAAAGCGCTTAAAGTATCATTATGAATATATAAACCAAAACTATGGAACCCTAAAAAAATTGAAACCCAGTTTAAATGAGAAATAATAGCATCTCGATGTCGTATTACTCGATCTAATAGATTATTATAATTATTGGTTGGATCATAATCTCGAACCATAAAAATTGCACCATGTGCACCAGCACCTACAATACAAAACCCACCAATCCACATATGATGTGTAAAAAGTGATAATTGAGTTCCATAATCAGTTGCTAAATATGGATATGGAGGCATCGCATACATATGATGCGCTACAATAATTGATAAAGAACCAAATAGAGCTAAATTTATGGCTAATTGAGCATGCCATGATGTTGTTAAAATTTCATAAAGTCCTTTATGCGCTTCACCAGTAAACGGTCCTTTATGTGCTTCAAGAATTTCTTTCATGCTATGACCGATTCCCCAATTCGTACGATACATATGACCGGCGATTATAAATAAAACTGCAATAGCAAGGTGATGATGAGCTGTATCTGTTAACCATAAACCACCAGTTAACGGATTTAACCCCCCCTTAAAAGTTAAGAAATCAAAATATTCATTCCATTGTAATGTAAAGAAAGGAGCTAATCCTTTTTCGAAACTCGGGTATAATTGTGCCATGAATTCACGATTCAATAAAAATTCATGAGGTAAAGGTATTTCTTTCGGATCGACACCGGCATCTAATAATTTATTAATTGGTAATGATACGTGAATTTGATGTCCAGCCCAAGCTAAACTTCCTAGCCCTAAAAGGCCAGCTAGATGATGATTTAACATCGATTCCACATTTTGGAACCACTCTAAACGAGGTGCTGCTTTATGATAATGGAACCAACCTGCAAAAAACATTGCAGCTGCCATAACGAGACCACCGATAGAAGTGCTATATAATTGAAGTTCAGTTGTAATACCACTTGCTCTCCATAATTGGAAAAAACCTGAAGTAATTTGAATACCTTGAAATCCACCTCCAACATCACCATTTAAAATTTCTTGGCCAACAATAGGCCAAACAATTTGAGCACTTGGTTTTATATGTGTAGGATCGCTTAGCCAGGCTTCATAATTTGAAAATCTTGCGCCGTGAAAATACATTCCACTTAACCAAATGAAAATAATACCCAATTGACCAAAATGAGCACTAAAAACTTTTCTTGAAATTTCTTCTAGATCACTTGTTTGTGTATCAAAATCATGAGCATCAGCATGTAAATTCCAAATCCATGTTGTTGTATTTGGTCCTTTTGCTAAAGTTCTAGAAAAATGCCCCGGTTTAGCCCATTTTTCAAAGCTAGTTTCTACCGGATTACGATCGACTACAATTTTCACCTTTTTTGCTTCACGCTTTGGTGGGCTAATTGTCATCGAAAATCTCCTATATTAAAAAAAAAAAATTTTTTACTTCCCTCTTTTTAAAAATTTTTTTATTGTTCGTAATAATTTTTTAATTTTGAAAAAAGAAAATTAAAAAAGGTTTTTAAAAAATTTACTACCATAAAGTATGATTTAAAAAAAATTGCTTTACGGGTTAACAAAAAACTTTATATATTTTAAAATAAAAATATTCATTTTATATTTTATTAATTTTAAAGTATATTTTTTTGATTAGCGGGAGTAGGATTTGAACCTACGACTTCAAGATTATGAGCCTTGCGAGCTACCAGGCTGCTCTATCCCGCGAAAAAATTTTATTTATAACCTTAAAAACATATAAATAAATTTATATAACTTACCAACTAGCTTTTTTAACTCCTGGAACAACACCATTGTGAATTAGTTCACGAAGAACTAATCTTGAAACACCGAAATTTCTAAAAAATCCTTTTGGTCTACCTGTAATTCGACAACGATTGTGTAGTCTTACAGAAGAACTATTTCTCGGAAAATTTTGCAATTTAAAAGACAAAAAAACTTTTTCTTCTAAATAAAAAGTTTTTTTTATTTCTTCTTTTAATAAATATTTTTTTTTTTGGTATTTGGAAACTAGAATGCGTCTTTTTCGATCACGCTGAATCATACTTTTTTTTGCCATAAACCGACCTTCAATTTTATTAAAAATTTGTTTTGTTTTTCAAAATAAAAAACAAAAATACCCCCAGGGGAATTCGAATCCCCGTTTCCTCCGTGAAAGGGAGATGTCCTAGGCCTCTAGACGATGGGGGCACAAAATTTTTTTGTTTTATACTATAATAGTTTTTTTGTATTTTTTGTCAAATATAAAAATGAATACTTATATAATTTTTTAAACTCTTTTTTTTTTTTTTTAT
>Ga0224722_1001815_pt1 | contig 11649 bp, 9 predicted proteins | sample Balambano_FR1_Me_FD_161646 | JGI IMG/M metagenome (GOLD analysis project Ga0224722, IMG submission 161646) | Freshwater sediment microbial communities from Lake Towuti, South Sulawesi, Indonesia - Balambano_FR1_MetaG | ecosystem: Environmental > Aquatic > Freshwater > Lake > Sediment | place...
AGAAGGGGCGGCCGCGTTCTATGTGACCCACCACGATGGCCGACCGGTCTCGCCCGAGGAGATCGAGCGAGGCCTCGGTCGACGGGTGGCACCCGGTTAAAGAATCGTGAGGCCGGCGTTTTTCCAGTCGCCAAGAAACCGATCCAAGCCGGAATTGGTGAGCGGAAAATTGAATAACGCGTCCATCACCGAGAAGGGCATCGTGGCGACATGCGCCCCCGCATTCACGGCATCCAGCACGTGCTTGGGGTGCCTGACCGAAGCCACCAGAATCTCGCTGTCGTAGCCGTAGGTTTCGACCATATTCACCGACTCCCGCACGGCGATGAAGCCGTCGGTCGCCAAGTCGTCCACGCGGCCGACGAAATTCGAAATATACGTAGCCCCGGCTTTGGCGGCCAGTAAGGCTTGGGCGACCGTGAAAACCAGGGTGACGTTCGTTCGAATGTCACGCTGCTTCAGCTCCGAGACCAGTTGAATTCCCGGCCGAATCAAGGGCACCTTCACCACCACGTTCGGGTGCCAAGAGCTCACCTCCAACGCCTCTTTCAGCATGGTGTCGTAGTCCGTTGCCACCACTTCCGCGCTGATGTCGCCGTTCGGGACGAGTTCGCAAATCTTGAGAACGGTCTCTTTAAACCCCTTGCCGGATTTGGCGATAAGCGACGGATTGGTGGTCACGCCATCCAAAATTCCCCACTCCGCCGCTTTGCGTACTTCTTCCACATCGCCGGTATCCACGAACAGCTTCATCGGACCGGAGTTTACTGCTCACGCAAAATGAGCCGTGCGCCACTGGTTCGACACCATCGTCGCTCCCATCACGGCTCTCGCGCCCGCGGCGGTCGGGGCGGTGCGTCTATCGGGTCCGGACGCTTGGCGGATTGCGCAAGCCATTTTTCGCACAGAAAGACCGCTGGAGCCGCTGCGCGCGCGCTACGGGCACCTTGCGATCGGAGACGACGGTCTCCTCATTCCTTTTGCCGAGGGCAAGAGCTATACCGGCGAACAATCGGCCGAGGTCTTTGTGCACGGCAATCCGCGCACAGTGCTGGCGTTGGTTCAAGCGTGCCTGGCTGAAGGAGCCCGAGAGGCCAAGCCCGGCGAATTTACGGAACGCGCGTTCTTGAACGGACGGCTTTCGCTCTCTCAGGCCGAAGCGGTCGATGCGATGGTGCGCGCCGAATCGGCCGAGCAGCGCCATGCCGCCCTGCGCACTCGCCAAGGCGAATTGCATCGCCGGATTTCTGAAATACGCTCCATCGTCCAGGGCACCCAGATCAAGATCGACGCGGTCACCGATTTTGCCGAAGAGATCGGCGAACTCCCCTACGAGGAGACGCAAACTGAACTTCGCGAGGCTCTAGACTGGCTGCGGGCTATTCGGGAGTTGTCCGCCCTCTCCGAGCAGACCGAACGGGGCTACCGGGTCGCCATTACCGGCCCCCCCAACGCCGGCAAGTCCAGCCTTTTCAATGCGCTGCTGCGCGACGAACGCTCGATTGTTACGGAGATTGCCGGCACCACGCGCGACGTCATCGAGGCAAGCGTGGAATGGGCCGGCCGCAAAATTGTCCTCCTGGATACGGCCGGTTTGCGCGACACCATCGATCCGGTCGAGCGCATCGGGGTCGAGCGAGCTCTTGCCACCGCCGCCGGCGCAGACGTAACCTGGTTCGTGACCGATTCGGCAAAGGTTGCCACGCCCGCCACCGCCCACTTGCGGGTGGCGACCAAATCGGATCTCGGAGTTCCCAACCCTGGGGTACCCGTAAGCGCTATCACCGGCGAGGGTCTTGCCGAACTGATCCAAGCGACCCTGGCGCGGCTTCCCGAAACACCGGATTTGACCTGGACCGCGCCGCGCCACCGGGAAGCATTGATTTCGGCGGTCGATGCACTGGAAGCCGCCGTAAACTCGTTACGGCCCGAATTGCCTTTGGAACTGGCCGCAACCCACCTGCAAGCGACCTCCTCCGCGTTGGGCCACATCACCGGCGAAGAGGTTTCGAGCGATATGCTGGAGGAAATCTTTAGGCGGTTCTGCCTAGGGAAGTAACTCGGGAACCGGAGCTTGATGATAATAGTTGCATATCGTTTGAGCCCTAGAGACTAAAGATAAATGCGATTTGACAAACTTACATTGAAATCCCAAGAGGCGTTTCAAGACGCCCAATCCCGAGCCGAACGGGGGCGCCAAACCAGCGTCGACGTCGAGCATCTATTCAAGGCCCTGCTGGCGCAAGACGATGGGGTCGTGAAGCCTTTGTTGCAGAAAGTGGGCGCGAACGTGCCGGGTATGGAGGCGAAGATCGACGCCGAGCTCGATGCTCTGCCGAAGGTACAGGGCTCGGCCGGTTACGGCGCCTCCCTTTCTTCGCGCTTGCAGAAACTGTTTACGGACGCCTTTTCCGCCGCCGAGACCATGGGCGACGACTACGTCTCCACGGAGCACCTGCTTTTGGCCGCCCTACAGGACAGCGGATTTACCGGTCGGCTGCTGCGCGAGAACGGCGTGACCGCGGCCGCCGTGAGCAAAGCGCTGGAAGAGTTTCGCGGCGGGCGCAAAGTTACCGATCCGAACGCCGAAGCCACGTATCAGTCGCTGGAAAAGTACGGTGTCGACCTCACGGCCAAGGCGCGCACCGGCAAATTGGACCCCGTCATCGGTCGCGACGAAGAGATTCGCCGCGTGATTCAGGTGCTGAGCCGCCGAACCAAGAACAACCCGGTGCTCATCGGCGAACCGGGCGTGGGCAAAACGGCGGTTGTCGAAGGTTTGGCCCAACGCATCGTGAAAGGCGACGTTCCGGAAGGGCTCCGCGATAAGAGCGTGGTCGCCCTGGATTTGGGTGCTTTAGTGGCGGGCGCTAAGTTCCGCGGTGAGTTCGAGGAGCGGCTGAAGGCTGTCCTAGAAGAGATCGCCAAAAGCGAGGGCCGCATCATCTTGTTCATCGACGAATTGCACACGCTGGTCGGGGCCGGGCGAGCCGAGGGCTCGATGGACGCCGCCAACATGCTCAAGCCGATGCTCGCGCGCGGTGAGCTTCGGTGCGTTGGCGCGACCACCCTCGACGAGTACCGCAAATACATCGAGAAGGACAAAGCGCTGGAAAGACGGTTCCAGATGGTCCTGGTCGATGAGCCAACCGTCGAGGAAACCATCAGCATCTTGCGCGGCGTGAAAGAGCGCTACGAAACCCACCACGGCGTGCGCATCACCGATGGCGCGATCGTCGCGGCCGCGACCCTCAGCAATCGCTACATTTCCGATCGGTTCCTGCCCGATAAAGCCATCGATCTTATCGACGAAGCCGCCTCGAAACTGAAGATCGAGATCGACAGCGTCCCCGCCGAAATCGACGAGGTCGAGCGGCAAATGACGCAGCTCAAGATCGACCGAGAAGCGCTTCGCAAGGAAGAAGACGCCGCCAGCAAGGAGCGCCTGGAAGCGACCGAACGCCGACTGGCCGAGCTGACCGAGCAATCGGCTGCATTGCGAGCCCGCTGGAACCAGGAAAAGGAGCGCATCGAACAGGTGCGCCAAACCAAGGAGCAACTGGAAGCGCTCCGGCGCGAGCTCGAAGAAGCTCAGCGCGACGCCGATTGGGCTCGCGCCGGCGAGATTCAGTACGGAAAGATCCCCGAGCTGGAGAATCGGCTTGCCGAAGACACCCGAGAACTGGAGGAGCTTTCCGGCGGCGGCAACCTGCTGAAAGAGCAGGTGGACGGCGAAGACATCGCGGAGGTGGTGAGCAAATGGACGGGAATCCCGGTCAGCCGCCTGATGCTCGGCGAAATGCAGAAGCTGCTCAACATGGAGGGCTCGCTGCACAGGCGCGTGGTCGGCCAAGAGGAAGCGGTGCGCGTGGTGGCGGAATCGGTGCGCCGTTCGCGCAGTGGGCTCAGCGACCCCAACCGGCCCATTGGGAGCTTTCTGTTTTTGGGCCCGACCGGCGTCGGCAAAACCGAAACCGCCAAGGCGCTCGCCGGATTTCTGTTCGACGACGAGAAGAGCCTCATTCGCATCGACATGAGCGAGTACCAAGAAAAGCACAGCGTGGCCCGGTTGGTCGGGGCGCCTCCGGGATACGTCGGCTACGACGAAGGTGGCCAGCTCACCGAAGCCGTTCGGCGACGCCCATACTCGGTGGTACTACTCGACGAAATCGAGAAGGCGCACGCGGATGTCTTCAACATCCTTCTGCAGGTTTTGGATGACGGACGCTTGACCGATAGCCAAGGCCGGACGGTGGACTTCAAAAACACCGTCATTATTCTCACCAGTAACATTGGCTCGCAGTATTACGGTGACCCCTTGTCAGAGACCGACTTTGCCGAAGTAAAGGCGCGGGTTTTGGATGAGGTGAGGAGCTACCTGCGACCGGAGTTCATCAATCGCCTGGACGACATCGTGGTTTTCCACCAGCTGCGGGTGGAGCATATCAAAGAGATCGTCGCCATTCAGCTCGAGTCGGTGCGTCGCCGGTTGGCGGACCGTCGTGTGGAGCTACGCATGACGGATGAAGCGGTGATGGAGCTGGCCGCCGCCGGTTTCGATCCCGTCTACGGTGCCCGCCCGCTCAAGCGAGCCATTCAACGCGACATCGTGAATCCGCTGGCCCAGAGGATTCTGTCCGGGGACGTTCGCGATGGGTCGGTGATCACGGTTGACTACCACGATGGCGAATTTCGCTTCGAAATCGGGTCGAACGACCCGGGAGTGCCGACCAGTCCCGCTCCTTAGCGCCCGGTACAGCGTCGAAAGGACTATATTGAGCGGGGTGACGACGACGCACGAGATTGCCGTCGAGATCGAAACGTTCTCGAAGAACGCTGCCGCGGGTCGCGCGTCGGGCCCCACGGCGCTGGATCCGGGCAACCGGATCCCCTTTCATTGGCCGCCGCATCCGGTGAGCTACGAGTTTCACCTGCACCCCAGCGCGTGGACCGAAACCGCCACGTTGGAAGCCTACGGCGAAACGTTCGATGTCGAGGTTGCGCGAACGCCCTACGGTGTGTTCGGCCGGGTGGAATCGCTCTGGCACGAGGATCGAGGCGACACTTACGAAGAGATGATGGTCAATCTACGAGGTAGCGCCGAGCCCTTGTTCCGCCGGCAGTTGGCCATTCACGAGACCTTGGGGCGGCCGGGCCGATTCAATGGCCACCTGCGAGATCTGCCCCTGAATGACCTGATTAAGCTTCTGTACTGCGCGGACCGAGACGTGGCCCATGAGGCCAAATTGGAGATTGAGGCCAAGGCTCGGCATCCCCAGGTCTTCCCGGCGTTGCTGGCGATTTTGCGCGATCGGCATCACCCTTATCGCCGCGTTGCCCAATGGTGCGTTCTCGATATGTTCGAGGCCCTACCGACCTTCGTACCTTCCGAAGCAGACCTCAAGCGAGCGGCCGAGGCCATCCGAACCCTTATGTGGGATGCCGAGGACGACCACGCGCGCACCATGTACAAAGCCGGGGTCGTTCTGGGCGGTCACCTGGCCCACCACCACGGAGGCGAAGTTCTCTTGGAGTGCCTTAAAGCGCCCAGCCGCTACGCGCGTCGGAGCGCGATTCACGGCTTGTATCACGTGGCCGAATGGCGGCCGGAGCATCGGGCCAACATCGTCGAGGCTCTCCGCGCGCACGCGGGTCGCGAAACCGAGCCCAACTTGGCCATTTATGCGCGCCAAATGGCGGACGATATCGAAGCCGAAGAGATGGACCACGTCGCCGACGTGTTCTTTGCCGATGAACCTACGGCCCGACGGCGCTAATATCTCGGAGTGATCGTCTCGCTCGGTCTGGGCGCTTTGTTAGCGCAAAGCCCCCTGGACATCGTTTTGCAAGATCCGGCGTTGCAGGGCGCAGTGGTCGGCGTTGTGGTGATGGACCCGAAGGGCACGGTGCGCTACGACCGGAACGGCGACGTGCGCATGGTGCCGGCCAGTAACCAAAAGCTGCTAACTGGGGCCTTTGCCCTGCACCGGCTCCCCGCGAATCAGCGGTTTGAGACACGTTTTCACGCCGATTCGCGCGGGGTATGGATCGATGCCCCAGGCGACCCGCTGATGACGCGAGACGATCTGCGGGAGATTCGCCGGCGATTGGGACGTTACGCGGGCCGGCGCGTGTATGTGCGGCCTTCCTTCGATGTAAAGTGGCCGGACAGCTGGGAATGGGATGACCTTCCGTATTATTATGCGCCAGTGGTCAGTTCGTTTACGGTCGATCGGGGCGTCTATCGCGTGGAGAGCGACGGGAAGCAACTCCGGCTTTCCCCCGAAGGATACGGGGACGCGGTTCGCCGGGTGACCGGTCCCCGCGAGACCTACCGCTACCTCGATGCCCGGCGCGAATGGGTCATTTCCACCCCCTCTTTCCCCAATGCGGGTCCGGGCCAACGTCTTGCCATCCCTGACCCCTTGGCCGCCGCCGCCTCGACCCTTGGACGGTACGCCGGCCGAACCCGTGACCCTCTGCCCGGCGCTCCCATCCTTACTTGGACCGGGCGCACGGTCGCCGATGCCGTTATCGAATGTCTTCCCCCGAGCGACAACTACCTGGCCGAAGCCCTTTTTCTAGCCGCCGCCCGGCAAGATGCCGCCACCATCGATTACCCATCCGCACGCCGGGAAATGGGCCGATTTCTGACCGAGGTCGTCGGTGTGGCGGCAGGTGATTTTCGGATCTCCGACGGCAGTGGACTCTCACGACAAAACTTCGTGACGCCCCGTGCCATGGCACAGCTGTTGCATTGGGCCGAAACCCAGCCGTTTGCCGCCCAATGGGAAGCCGCGCAAGCGCGTCCTGGATCGGGCACCCTGCGGAACCAACTGAGCGGCATCGACTTCGCCGGCAAGACCGGGACGCTCAGCGGAGTGGTTAGCTTAAGTGGGTACGTTCGGGCTCGGTCCGGCGAGCGGTTCCGCGTGGTCTGTATCGCCAACCACACCGTTGTTCCGGCCGCTCAGGTCCGCGCTGTCTGGGAGCGGGTGATGCGTCTCGTTGCCGACGACCAAGTCCCGAGGGTCGGTGACTAGTTCGCCCGTCTCCTCGGCCCTGATAACAGCCCGAAGAGCGGTGACCGCCACGTCGAGGTGCTCTCCCTCGGGCTCGCGGGTGGTCAAGTATTGGCTCATCAGTCCGGGCCATAAGAGCGTGTTGACCAGCTGCGTGTTCTTTTGCCGCCCGGCCCACCGAATCACCTCGTAGGCGATGCCGGAAATGAAAGGCAAAAGGCACAACTCCACCAAAAACCGCACGCTGGCGTCTTGCAGGTAAGTGGTGGGCGCGCCGAACGGGTACCGCGGGACAAATGTGAAAATGACCATGCTTACCAGGAGCACCACGATGGCGAAGCTGGTCCCGCAACGGGGGTGGAGGCGGGTTTGCGCCAGCGCGTGTAGCCGGTCGACCGGCTGACCATCCTCCATGGCGTTGATCGCCTTGTGCTCCGCCCCGTGAAACTTGAAGACTTCCTGAATGTCTTTGAGTTGACCAATCCCGTACAGGTAGCCGAGAAAGATCAGGATTTTCAGCACCTCGGTGGCGAAGTTGATTGTCGTGCCGTTCGCGCCGAAGTTTCGCAGCGATTCGCTGACGAGATTGGGGAGATAGTTGAACAAGAACAGCGCCAATCCAAGCGACAGCACAAACGTGCCGAGGATCGCCGCCTCTTGCACCGATTTGCTGGGGAGCTTTTCGACTGGAGCGCCCGGCACCGGTTCGGCCTGGTAGCGCGGGTCGAGCTGCACATTCCCCGCGAAGCGCATGCTACGGATGCCGAGCGCGATGGTATCTAGCAGCGCCAGCGAACCGCGCAAGAACGGCCACTTCAACCACTTTTGCCGGCCGATCCAGGTTCTTTCCAGGGCTTCGGTCTGCAGGACGATTTGACCGTTGGGGGCGCGGCAAGCGATGGCAAAGTAGCGGGGGCTTCGCATCATGACTCCCTCCACCACGGCTTGGCCGCCGTACTGAAGGTATTCCCCTTGAGGCACAAATGGATGGTACCGCCGCCCGATTTCCCGTGTTTGTTTCGTTTCGAAAAAACAATCTGGGTTTGGGCACCTTTTCCCGGCAATTCCGTCTAACATGTGAACGCAACCTGCGCTTCAGGAGGGCCCTATATGAAAGCTGGATCATCTCCAGATGGACTCAGGCTCACCGAAGAGGAAGCATTCGCTCTGCTCGGTTTGTGCCTCACAAGTCCGAATGGTTTGGATGCAACCTCGGAAAAAGCGTTGCGAAAGCTGGCGGAGTACTGCATCTCACGAAGTAATTCTCAAGATCATTCATTCGGCCATCCGGCCCCCCAGCCCGGCTACGCGGTGAGTTGACGATCACCGGGGCGAATTTCGCCCCGGCCCATTCCCGCGAGTCTTCCGTTCCCATAATGGCGCCATGGTCGTCGCCGATTTATTGGTGTTTCTGGAGCGCATCGCTCCCGCCAGGTGGGCAATGCCGCGCGATAACATCGGCCTCACGATCGGTGACCCGCAGGCGTTGGTTGCCGGTGTTACCGTTGCCCTGGACCACTCGTTGGCCGCGTTGGCGCACACCCAGCTGAACGGTCACAACGTCCTCCTCACCCACCATCCGCTGTTCTATGAGCCCGTGCGGCGACTCACTGCCGAAACGGCCGATGGCGCCTTCGCCCTGGCGTGCGTGCACGCGGGGGTCGCCCACGTTTCCGCGCATACCAACTGGGATGCCGCCCCGGGAGGCATCAGCGAAACCATGGCCACCGCCCTTGGCCTACAAGAAGTGCAGGGCTTCGCCGCCGGTGAACCGGTGGAACGGCGTTATTGGTCGGTTTACGTTCCCCGAAGTGCGCGGGAATCCGTGATCGAGGCGATGCACCGCGCCGGGGCCGGACGGCTGGGCAACTACGAACGTTGCGCGTTTTGGAGCCCGGGCCACGGAACCTTTATCGCCGCTCCGGACGCCTCGCCGGCGGCCGGAGCGCATAGCGAGGTGGCTCTGGTCGAAGAAGACCGCCTCGAAATGACGGCTCCGGCGTACGCGTCCGCGGCGATTCGCACCGCCATTCGACAAGCCCATCCCTACGAGGAACCTGCCTTCGTCGAAATCCCGCTGGCGGCGGAAAGCGAACAACCCATCGCGCGCATCGGCGCCCTGCCGCACCCCATGAGCATCGAGGTATTTCGCGACCATGTGGACCAAGCCTTCGGTACGCGCTGTCTGGGATGGGGGCGTAAGGAGACGATCCAGCGGGTGGCGGTGATCGGCGGAGCCAGTGAATTTGTGTGGCGCCAAGCCCTCGCCGCCGGCGCCGATGTATTGGTCACGGGCGAGGTGCGTCAGCACGTGGCCTTGGAAGCGTCCGAAGCGGGGTTGGTGATCGTCGCCGCCGGGCACTACGCCACCGAGCAACCAGGAACCGCGGCCTTGGCCAGCGCCCTAAGTACCAAATTCCCAAAAACCGGGATATTGGTCTACGAACCACCGCCGGGAGAAGCGGGACGACCTTGGTAGCCCGGACGGGACTCGAACCCGCGATCTCCGCCGTGAAAGGGCGGCATCCTAACCGCTAGACGACCGGGCCAAACGCATGCTAGTATGGCCGATTTGGCGGCCTAACCGCCACTCACGCGGCGGGCCGTCACGTAGCGCTTGCTGTAGTACGCCTCGCCCAAACCGCTCTCGCGCACTTGCCGACTGCCGCTACTGGCGTGGATGAATCGGTTTTTGCCCACATAAATGCCGACGTGGCTGATGCGGTTGCCGCGGGTCCGAAAGAACACCAAATCGCCCGGCTGAAGCTGACCCCGTGAGACGGGTCGACCGGCGCGGGCCTGAGCGGCGCTAGTGCGGGGAATCGAAATCCCCACACTGCGCATCACCTGCATCGTGTAGCCCGAGCAATCCGTGCTGCTGCGGCTACTCGCGCCAAAACGGTAGCGAACCCCGAGCCACTTCCGGGCCTGCGTCACGATGCGATTCCCGACCGTCGAATTGACGGGGGCGGGATCCGGCTCGACCTCCACGCTAAGGGCAACCGGGGTTACGACCGGGGCTGCAGCAGCGGGGGCTTGACCTACCACTTCGATCTGGATGCTCGAATCCACCGGCGCCACTTCTTCGGCGTGAACGTTCGCGGTGGCCACAATCGCTTTGGGCTGGGCCGGTGGCGTCGGTCGGGCGGCGATGCGGGCCGGCGCGGTGGCCGTTCGAGCGAGCAGGTCGCGGCGCACCCATCCGGAGCCCCCCTCGGCAAACTGCAAGTGCACCCAGTCGCCGCGGGCCCCGATAACGTACGCCCGACGACCCTTATCCAGCGATCCAATCTGTCGCGAACGCATCGAAGGCGTCGAGCGAATCGTCACCGAGTCGCGATTCACCACCGCGTAGCGCCCTAGCGAAGGAGTTGACTTGGGCTTGGGTTTCGCCACCGTTTTTGGCTTGGGAACGCCCACCGTCAGGCGCTGGTTGATTTGAAGGCGACGGAAATCCACCCCGGGATTGAGATCACGCAATTGCTTGGGGGTGATCCCGTAGCGCTTCGCGACGGTCCAATCATTGTCTCCGCGGCGCACCGTGTGGGTCTGGGCCTCGACCGTCCCGAACGACGACATGGCCAACACGGCGAGCAACAGAGACCGTAATCGCAACCTTCTTCAACCTCCCAAAACAAACCGGACCGACCGCAATGCGGCCGGACCGAAGCCGGAGTTATACCCCCTGGAGGCTTGCCTCCCCGATCCCCAATCGGTCCGGTTTAAGCCGGAAGGGTATACACCTGCCGCGGCAAAGGCATGAAGCTCGGCGTCGTCATCGTGAACTGGAATACGGCCGCGTTGCTTCGAGCTTGCCTACTGAGCCTACGCCAATTTCCGCCGGATTGCTCCCATGCGGTCGTCGTCGTCGATAATTTCTCGACGGATGGCTCGGCGGAAATGGTTCGACACGAGTTTCCAGAAGTCCACCTCATTGCGGAAAGACAAAACCTTGGCTACGCCGAAGGCAACAACCGAGGCTTCGCCGCATTGGATGCGGAGTTGGTCCTAACTCTGAACCCCGACACCGAGGTTTACACCGATACGTTCGCGGCCGCGCTCGAGCACATGAAGAACCACCCCGACACCGCCGTGCTCGGAGCGAAGCAAATCGGCGTCGATGGTCGGGTGCAGCGTTCGGTTCGCGGCTTCCCATCGTTTTGGGGAATTTTCGGGGAAATCACCGGGTTGGCCCGCGTCTTCCCTGGGTCGGTTCTTGCCCAATACCGGCGCCTCGACTTCGACTACGACACACTACAAACCGCGCCACAACCCATGGGTACGTTTCTTCTCTTTCGCCGGTCGGCTCTCGCCAAAGTATCCGACCCGCGCGCGCCCTTCGACCCGGCATTTCCCATTTTCTTTAACGAGGTCGATCTGCTCGTCCGTCTGCACCAAGCGGGCGAGATCTGCCGGTACGACCCGAATGTGCGGATTCTGCACCACGGCGGCGAAAGCACGCGCCAAGTGCGCCCCCAGATGATCTGGGAATCGCACCGTAGCCTCATGCGCTACATGCAAAAGCACCCGCACCCGTTCGGGGGTCGGGTGGGAGCCTGGGTGCTTTCACCGCTCGTGTGGTTGGGCGCGCTCATCCGGGCAAGGGGGTTGAATGCCGGATTCCGAC
>Ga0224722_1001816_pt1 | contig 11646 bp, 6 predicted proteins | sample Balambano_FR1_Me_FD_161646 | JGI IMG/M metagenome (GOLD analysis project Ga0224722, IMG submission 161646) | Freshwater sediment microbial communities from Lake Towuti, South Sulawesi, Indonesia - Balambano_FR1_MetaG | ecosystem: Environmental > Aquatic > Freshwater > Lake > Sediment | place...
GGCCAGCCATTTTCTGAACCAACTGTCGGGGCTGCTGGTGCTGTGGGTAGGAGCCTACCTAGTGCTGCAAGGCAAGCTGACCCTAGGACAACTCATTGCTTTCCGGATCATTGCCGGTTACGTTACCAGTCCTCTGCTACGACTAACGCAGCTTTGGCAAAATTTCCAGGAGACGGCACTGTCTCTAGAACGGCTAGCTGACATCATTGACAGTCCAATGGAAGCCGATGTCAGCGATCGCCAAAATATTCCCATGCCAACCATCCAAGGACAGGTTAAATACGAAAATGTTTCCTTCCGGTTCAACCCCAGCGGTGCAATGCAACTGGATGGCATTAATCTAGAATTTCCAGCAGGAGCCTTTGTGGGTGTCGTCGGGCAAAGCGGCTCCGGTAAAAGTACGCTCATGAAGCTACTGCCACGCCTCTATCCCCTTGAATTTGGCCGCATCCTTATTGATGGTTACGACATCAATAAAGTAGAACTCTATTCCCTGCGGCAACAGATTGGTATCGTTCCTCAAGACACGTTGTTGTTTGAAGGCACCGTGCAGGAAAACATAGCCCTCAACTATCCCGATGCCAGCCCTGAAGAAATTATTGGTGCAGCTCAGGTGGCAGCAGCCCATGACTTCATCATGGAGTTGCCCAATGGTTACAACACCCGTGTCGGTGAACGGGGTTCGGCGCTATCTGGGGGACAGCGACAGCGCATTGCGATCGCCCGCACCATCTTGCAAAATCCTCGTCTGTTGATCCTAGACGAAGCCACCAGCGCCCTTGACTACGACTCCGAACGGCAAGTGTGCCTCAACCTGGCCGAAGCCTTCAAAGGTCGCACCGTCTTTTTCATTACTCACCGCCTTACTACTATTCGCAATGCTGATATCATCCTCCTAATGGACAAAGGTACTGTCGTAGAACAAGGCACCCACGATGAATTGATGGCACTCAAAGGGCGCTACTATTGCCTCTATCGTCAGCAAGATTCGCAATTGTAACGATCGAGCATGCGACAGTGGACTAAAGCCAGTAGGTTCTTGGCTAGAGTTTGTAGTCGTCAGTTACCGCTACCAAACTTAAGGAATACGCTATTGCGTAGTGAGTCCAGCAAGAGATAAGGCGGATCAGTATCAGGCTTGCGCTGAACGATACGCCGAACTCGCCAGAGGGAAAATCCCAAGCACCAGCAAAGATCAGCTAGAGCCGCGTAGAACCAGCCATGATTTTTGACAAAGTAGTATCGTCGAGAATCAAACATGTATTGGGGGAGACGTTTGGGTGGACCTTCTCTGCTGGTAACGCCGGTACTTTCTCCTGCAATGTGCATTACCCTTCCTGTAGGCACGTACCAACACTCCCAACCCATACGGTTGGCTTGCAAACAGAAGTCCGTCTCTTCGTAGTAGAGAAAGTAGGTTTCATCCATGAGCCCAATGGATTCAAACACTTGGCGGCGAATCATCATGCTAGCGCCTGGTAGCCAGTCTACCTTTTGAGGCTCGTCAGTCATTTTTTGAGCAACTACCCAACTAGCCAAGAACTTTGACACCAAGCCCAAGCGCAAGCCATGTTCTAGCTCACTCAGCACTGAAGGAAATCGAAATGCAGTGCCCCAAATGCTGCCATCAGGATTTTCCAGGCTACTGCCAGTTATACCAACGTGAGGATGCTGCTCCATAAAGTCTATTAGAGCTTTGAAGAGGCCAGGTCGAACCTCGGTGTCTGGGTTTAGCAGGAGAAAGTAGGCCGGTGGATTGGCCATCTGTAAGGCGGGACGAATAGCGAGGTTGTTGCCGTAGGCGTAACCACCGTTGCGATCGGACGGCAAAACCGAAGCCCAGGATCCCCAGGCTTCAGCCGTAATAGCAGTGCTAATGGTGTCTACTGAGCCATCGCCAGAGGCATTATCGACAACCACTACGCGAGTTCCAGGATACGATCGCACCTCATCATCTAAGGAATGAAGACAGTTGACCACCAGGCGAGCGGTGCGGTAGTTGACAATGATAACCAGCAAGGAACTAGGTTGCAGGGAAGTATCCATGGAATGTTCAGGGAATGGAGTGAATCAACCTCAACTAACTACAACAGGCTGTACGTCAGGGTTTGGCATTTATTCTGACGTGCTAAGGCGTGCGATCGCCGCATCGATGTAGGCTTGCATTTTCTCTGCCAGATCTTGGACGTTAGGTTCTTGCAACATGCTGGAATGCCCGCCCGGAACCTTGTACACCCTCACGCCTTCCGTAGTCCGCTTTTCCCATCCCAGCAGGGGCTCACTGTAGATGTCTGCGTAGGGTGTGTCATCAATTAACGTGCCATCAAAGGCGCTGCTTTTCTCGGTAGCCAAGAATAGTGCCACTTCTCCTGGGTAAATTTCCTGAGGAATGTACTCAGTCTCAGCAAATTTCAAAGCGATACGAACAGGGATGTTTTGAAGAGATTTCGGTACTGGCAGTCCTTTGTCCAGGCAGTACCGGAATAACTTCATCTTGATTTGATTTTGAACTTTTTCCGTTTTTGATTGCACTTCGTAGGCGATAACGTTCCTAACTTTCTGGCTAACTTTTTTCAAGATGAGCAGCACTCGTTCGTGTGGGCTAAGGTGCTGCCCTTCACCTAATGATTTGGAAAAGCTAGTAAGGCGCTGGCTGGTGATTAACCCAGTTCGCACAGTTGCTTCCACATCTGCCGTGTCAATCAGCGCAACCAGGCCGATCGTCTGCCCCTGTTTTTGTAAGAGTCGAGCCATTTCAAAGGCCAAAAAACCGCCGACACAAAGACCACCTAAAAGGTAAGGGCCTTCGGGCTGCACTTTACGAATTTGCTCGGTATAGTACTCAGCCATTTCCAGAACTCGCGTATGCAGAATGGGAAAGCCATCTCGGCTGTAAGGTTGGAGGCCGTAAACAGCATGGTCGGGGCTTAGTCGGTAGGCCAAATTACGATAGAGCAGGGTTTCACCTTCTCCATCGTGCACTAGGAACAGGGGCGGCTTTGAGCCACCTTCTCGAATCAGCACCAATGATTCGCGGTTATCCAACTGTCCAGCTTGACTGAGCAAAACGGCAAGTTGCTCGATCGTCGGCTCGGTTAGCAAGGTACTTAGAGGCAAAGTTTTGGTAAATTCCTTTTCGATCGCCATCATCAAATTGACGGCTAGGAGCGAGTCTCCGCCTACTTCAAAAAAGCTATCTTGGATGCTGATGGGGCTAATGCCAAGAATCGTCTGCCAGATTTCTGCAAGTTTTTGCTCCCAGGGGTTACGTGGCGGCACATAGGGCTTAAGGTGAGCCAAATTTTCTGGGGTGGGATCAGGTAGAGCTTTGCGATCGAGCTTACCATTGAGGTTAAGGGGTAATGCCTCTAACACAACAAACGCAGCCGGAATCATGTAATCTGGCAGGGTAGATTGCAAGCGATGACGAATCTGAGCGATCGCAGGCGTATTGGCTGGATCAAGTACCACATAAGCCACCAAGCCTAGTTCTCCATTCCACAATGGCCGTGCAGCAATAACCCCTTCTCGGACTCCAGCAATTTGTCGCAGGGTGGTTTCAATCTCGCCTAACTCAATGCGGATACCACGAATCTTGACTTGAAAATCGCTGCGTCCCAGAATCTCCAGATTTCCTGCACTATCCCAGCGCCCCAAATCACCCGTTCGGTAAAATTGAGTTCCGCCAATCTCAACAAATTTCTCTGCTGTCAGCTCTGATTGGCTGAGATAGCCTTGGCTGATGCCACCACCGCTGAAATAAATCTCACCTACTACGCCGATCGGAACAAGATTTTGCTGTGGGTCGTACAGCCGTATTCCCACATTGTCAAAGGGTCTGCCAACACGCGTTTGGGTAATGCGCTGGCCTGTAGGAACGGGATAAAAGCAACCCATACAACTGATTTCGCTGCACCCATAAATCACAAAAAGTTCAGCCGATGGGAACACTCGACGTAGCCCTTCCAGCACATCTGGGGTAACCATGTCACCGCCAGATGACATATGGGTGAGGCTCTGGAACTGGCTTGGGTCGATCGCATTGTCCTGGATGTAGCGCAGGAGTTTGCGTAGCAAGCTTGGGGATGCATGGACTACGGTTGCCTGACTCAGAGTCTGCACCAGTCGTTTAAAGTCCAGAATGTGGTCTCGTTCCAGAACGATAAGTTGGCCGCCAGCCACTAGTGGACTAAGCAACTCAAAAAAGGTAATGCTGAAGGTGAAACGAGCGATCGCAGGCATCACGATTGAGGCATCAAATCTAAATTCTGCCTGCGCCACTCGAATGTAGTGAATTAGATTGCCATAGCTGACCATAACTCCTTTGGGCTTACCTGTTGTCCCAGAGGTATAAATTATGTAGGCCGTCTGATTCAGCTCAATTTCAATGTCAGGATTATCGGTTGGCATTGGCTCCAGCACAGCCCAGTCGGTGTCAACACAAAGGCAAACCGCACTGTTGGGTGGGAGTTTGCCAGAAAGTGAAGCTTGGGCTAGCAATAGCTTGGGCTGAGCTTCTGTCAGAATTACATCTAGCCGCTCCGTAGGATAGGTGGGATCAAGCGGCAGATAAGTGCCACCTGCCTTAAAAATGGCCAGTAAGCAGACTACAATTTCCAGGGAGGGCTCGATACAAACAGCCACGGAAACTCCTGGCTTCACACCTAACTGAATCAAGTAGTGGGCAAGCTGATTGGCTCGCTGGTTGAGCTGAGCATAGGTGAGATGCTGGCCTCGAAATCTGACAGCGATCGCCGCTGGACGCTCTAGAGCATGCACCTCAATAACCTGATGCAGAGGAGTAGCCACATCTATCTCAGAGCCAGAAGGCTGAGCCATCAGCAAGTGCTGTTCTTCAGCAACAGTTAACATCGGCAACATTGAAATAGCAACGTCTGGTTGCTTGAGCATGGCAGCCAGCATAACTTGCCAATGGCTGATTAAACGGGCAACCATGTCAGATTGATAGAGATTGCTGTTGTAGGTGACTACCCCTTGTATGCCCGCAACGCCTTCAACCATGCACAAATACATGTCGGGGGGAATAGGTTGCTCGCCTTGAGGTGGGTACATCCACAGTGGAGCATCCTCAGCCGATGCAAAGTAAAGTGTAATAGGCAAGTCGCGATCGCAACCCAACCGCTTAACAGAGGGCAATCCAGCCTGTCGATTTGCAATTTCATGCGTCTGGCTAAGAGCAGATGAAACCATTGTCCAGAGCTGATCTCCACATACTGCTCCATTAATCTGGATACAAACTTCGGTTGTAGAGATGGATTGAAATTGGTGTTGTATGAACTTCACCTGGAAGGGAATGGTTTCCTGCTGAGTGTAGCGGTAGAGCAGAGCAGATAATCCTGCCAGTAGCAAGGTCTTCGTATCTATCTGTGTGTACTCAGCATAGCCTTTGAGTACTGTGTTTAGCTCCTTTGAAAAGGCAAATTCGTACTGCTGAGCACAATACCCTGTTGTTGGTGTTTTGAGGCGATCGCTTGGAAGATGCAGCACGGATTGGCCTTGCTGATTAAATTGCTCATAGATTATCCTCTCCCTAATTCCAGAGGTAAGAGAGCTCACTGTGGATTGGAAAGATAAATCTATTGTATCTAGCGCCGATTCCAAACCCATATTCCAAACCTGCTGTTAATTTTTTACTAAAAAAACCGATCGATCTTTATTTGTAAGTAAGTCAAGAACAATAGTAGAGACACGATAGAAAAGCAACGATAGTAGACTTACTAATATAAGTAGGCTCGGATCCTAACACGGTTTAAAAAGGGATGTGCTAGAGAGCCTGTCAAAACTTCATCGGAACAACATATCCGCTCAATTTACTCTAGCCAGAGAAGAAGACCGAGCGCTTAACACAAGTTCACATAATAGTTAATGACTATAGAGAAAGCTTGATTGATGGCTCACTCTTTCATGCAAGAGGTGTGTCAAAGCTAATGAGTTCTTTAAGGAATCTACAATGTGGAGAAACTATTTAAATTTTTGATGAACTGTATAAAGTGCAGCTTTCAAGCTTCAAAAGTTTTACCTTATCCTTATGTATTCTTTTTTGTGTTTAAGGCTAATGGGTTACATGAAGACTACGTAGATCTTCTAGCAATCTAAAGTTAGTTGAGATTATGATGTGGGTGAATCTACTACCAAAACATTCTTAAAAATCTACCCAGCTAAGAGCTTGATTGATGCCTTTCTGGTAATGGTCAGTTCTTAGTCACGCATTTAAATGGAAGTAACTATGGCGAGTGATCTTTGTCCTCTCTTAGGGCTTGACCACCTAGAATTCTTTGTTGGTAATGCTAGGCAGGCAGCTGCTTTCTACTCCCATTCGTTTGGCTTTTGTGTTGTGGCCTATCAAGGGCTTGAAACAGGTAATCGCAAAGCTACTTCCTACGTGGCTAAACAGGGAGATGTTCGCTTTGTCTTTAGCTCGGCTATGACAGCTGACCATCCCATCGCCCAAAGTGTTGCGAAGCATGGAGATACGATCGCCATTATTGCCTTTGAAGTGGCTGATGCAGAGCAGGCTTATCGTTTTGCTACCAGCCGTGGTGCAGTGGGTGCGATTCCGCCTACCTACCAGCAAGATGAGCACGGTGTTTTAAGCTATGCTGCCGTCCACGCCTACGGGGATGTGCTGATTAAGTTTGTCGATCGCAAGAATTATCGAGACAATTTTGCACCTGGATTTGTGCCGCGTCAGATGTCCCTAACTCAGTCTGTGGGCATAACGCATGTTGATCACATTGTTGGCAACGTTGAGCAGGGCGCAATGGACTACTGGGTAGAGTTTTTTGTGAAAACGCTTGGTTTTGACGTGCGGATGCACTTTGATGACCATGCTATTTCTACCGAATACTCTGCGTTGATGTCTAAGGTGCTTGAAAATGGCGGCAAGGTGATTTTGAATATCAATGAGCCTGCCGAGGGGCGTCGAAAATCTCAGATCCAGGAATACCTTGACTTTCACGATGGGCCCGGCGTGCAGCACCTTGGTCTGGCTACGAATGATATTGTGCATACGGTACGTCAGCTTAAGGCAGCGGGCATTGAGTTTCTGGCCATTCCAAAAACCTACTATGAGGGTTTGGGTGATTGGGTGCATGATGTTGATATTCCACTCGAACAATTGGCAGAACTGGGTATTCTTGTTGATCGCGATGAGGATGGTTACTTGCTGCAATTGTTTACCAAGCCGCTTGGCGATCGCCCCACGCTGTTCTTTGAGATTATCGAACGTCACGGTTGTCGCGGTTTTGGGGCGGGCAACTTTAAATCTCTGTTTGTTGCTCTGGAGCGTGAGCAGGCTGCCCGTGGCAATCTCTAACTCTACTGTCAGAGTTTAAACACTCTGATTGGAAAAATACGAACAGTCTGGTGCAACCGTTCTTATCTTCTAGAAGCGCTATGGCGTCTTTAAAGTTGTTTGAGCCGTTTGGGTTAGTTGCTTGAAGTCTTGGAGAGTCGGAGAAGCAGTGGTATTGCTTGATCTCACCACTAGCCAGAGCAAATACTCAATATTACCTGCAGGGCCTAACAAAGGAGACCACGTTACATCCTGGTAATGCCAGCCTAGTGCTTGGGCGGCCTGTAACACTTGCCAGAGAGCTTCGGCATGATGTTTGGAATCGCGGACAACGCCTTGTTTTCCAATACGATCGCGCCCCACTTCAAACTGAGGCTTGACCAGCAGTACGAGTTCTTTGGGGTCTGCCAGCAGTTGCCACAGGGCAGGAAACACTTTGGTTAGAGAAATAAACGACACATCCACCACACCCAAATTAGCCCAGGGAGAATCATCCCCGTACAGTTGTTCTGGTTGCAGATAGCGCAGGTTGGTTCGTTCCAGCAGAGTAACGCGATCGTCCTGACGCAGCGACCATGCTACCTGTCCATAACCAACATCTATGCCGTAGACGTGTTTAGCTCCGGCTTGCAGCAAACAATCTGTAAAACCACCGGTTGAAATGCCGCCGTCTAGGCAGATGCGATCGCGCACGGTAACAGGAAATATCTGGAGCGCCTTAGCCAGCTTTTCGCCACCACGGGAAACATAGGGCGCTTTTTGGCGAACACTGATCGCAGCTTCACAATCAACAGTTGTGCCAGGTTTATCAATAACTTGCTGGTTTACGGTCACTTCTCCAGCCTGAATCAAACGCTGGGCCTGCTGGCGAGTTTCGCACAGGTGTCGTTCTACCAGTAATGAGTCAAGCCGCTGTTTAGGCATAGGGCGATCGCCTCAAGATTGCAGACCTTGTTCGCGTAGCCGCTGTTTCGCCTGTTGCCAAAGTTGCTCTAGCTCAGCCAGAGTATAGTTCTCCAGGGGACGATCGGCCACTGCTTCCATTAGCTGCAACCGCTGCACAAATCGGCGATTGGTGCCTTGCAAGGCAGCACTGGGATCCAGGTCATGCCAGCGAGCCAGTTGAATCACGGTAAACAGTAAATCACCTAATTCGGCTTCTTGGTGGGCTTTGTCGGGGGATGCCAGTGCAGCTTTAAACTCGGCTAATTCTTCCTGAAATTTCTCCCATACCCCAGCGATACTTTCCCACTCAAACCCTGCTGCTGCTGCTTTTTGAGACAGCTTCAAACTAGCAGTTATGGGCGGCAAGGTGCGGGTGTAGCGTTCTAGCTTCTGGCTCAGGGGTGGGGGAATGTCTGGGTTGGCTCCTTTTTCAGATGCTTTGATGTTTTCCCAATTACGCTGCACATCATCAATCCCCTCGACGATCGCCTCGCCAAACACGTGGGGATGACGCCGAATTAGCTTGGTAGCTATGGCTTCTGCCACAGTTCCAAGAGTAAATTGCTTTGTTTCGCTGGCAATCTGAGCTTGCAGCACCACTTGCAACAGCAAATCGCCCAATTCTTCGCAAATGGCCTGATTATCCTGACGTTGCAGGGCATCTACCGTTTCGTAGGCTTCTTCAATGATGTAAGGAATTAAGGTTTGGGAGGTTTGCTGTAAATCCCAGGGGCAGCCGCCATCGGGCGATCGCAGCTTACTCACTACCTCGACCAAATGGGCGATCGCCCCCAGGATATCTGCCTGCTCTACCTCTGTCATGCCAGCCCACCGTAACAGTTCATCCCTACTTTATCGATGATTGGCTAGGTCGTAGCAATGCAAGCCATGGAATGTTGGGTTAGGACGCTCCCAATACAGCCTGCCGCAGAATCAATTTACGAGCCGCAATCACCGCAGGATTAATTTCCATTTGGCGAATGCCTGGATCGTCTAGGTAATTTTGTTGCTCACTCTCAATCATTTCAATGTCCTGATTCAAGAATCGGCGGAATACAAACTGCCGCACCAGAGTTTTGACTAGGGGCTTGGTGGGCTTGAGAAACCACCGAGGTAGCCGCACTGGCGCAAAGAAGACGGAAATAGAGTGGGTTCGGGTAGGGCTGATTGGACAGCGGAGCAAATAGCCTGTGCCTACTCCTGGAACTGTGTAGCGAAAGTGAGGATAGCAGTATTCCACCTGCAACCGAGCTGTGGTCACTTCATCGGTTGGATCAGTAATTCCCAAAAAATTGGCCATGCGACCCTTGTAGGAAACCTGGTATTCCGCCATGACTCGGCCTTCACTTTCTTGCAAATCTAACAAGACGGGATTAAACCAGCCCTGCAAATCTTGGTGCAAAAACCCGTGGAACATATCCATTGAGTTTTCATTGCAGAAAGAGAAATGAGCATTGAATATAGCGGTGATGGACAAATCCAACAATCCTGGTTGTGAAAACTCAGGCATGTCAAGAATGGGGCGATCGCTCGCTAAAGCTGGATCCCCAGGAAATAGCCACACAATACCGTACTTTTCATGCACTGGATAGGCTCGAATCCTAGGGCAAGGATGGCGCTGATCATCCAGATAGGGAATTTTCACACACTCACCTTGACCGTTAAATTCCCACCCGTGATACCGACAGACCAAATGCTCACCTGACACTACGCCTTTGTGCAGCGAGACTTTGCGGTGAGGGCAGGCATCTTCTACAGCATGCAGGCTACCACTGGTATCTCGATAAAGGGCGATCGCTCGCTGCCAAATCACTATAGGGATCACCTGCCCTGGTTTAACAGACGAAGCCCACCCCACCGGGTACCAGTGGTTGGGATTAATTCCTACCTGATGAACATCTACATTGGCTGATTGGTGATTAGAAGCAGTTACGGTACCCATAGTTGACCTCCAAAGAAAGTGCCGACACTCATACTGGACACAATGTGATTTGGCTTGTCCTAGCCTCAAAACTCTTTAGTTTGAAAAACTGAGACTGAGAATTTGCAACTAGATTCATGGCTTACCTCCAAAATGGCTTGCCTCAAACAAGCAAGTTGACAAAAAACAGGCTGCTTGCACTATGCAATACGTCATCAAAAGCCCTCAGGATTTGAAGGAATATTTAACGAGTATGAGAATCAATTTAGCTAATACTGAAATGAGATGACTTTTGTCAGGTTTTTGCAGATTTTTTGATGTTTTTAGGTTCTTTAAAAAAGTCTTTCATCCAAAATTGCCAACCTCCAAATGGGTGATTTCTGTCGCGGCTGGATTTTCGCTTCCAGGGTCTCAAGAGTGTTCTAGACTGATGGATGCACCTGAGTCTGAGAAGGAACCCTAGCGATGCGCTTGTCTCAAATGCTATTTGTCACCCTGCGGGAAGATCCGGCAGAAGCAGAAATTCCCAGTCACAAGCTACTGCTGCGAGCAGGGTACATCCGACGCATTGCGGCTGGGGTTTATGCCTATCTACCGCTGATGTGGCGCGTGCTACAAAAAGTCTCCCAAGTAGTGCGGGAAGAAATGAACCGGGCAGGGGCGCAAGAATGCCTGTTACCGCAGTTACAGCCGTCAGAGTTGTGGAAAGAATCGGGTCGCTGGGACACCTACACCAAAGCTGAGGGAATCATGTTTTCCCTACTCGATCGCCAAGAACGAGAAATGGGACTAGGCCCTACCCACGAAGAGGTGATTACTGCTGTGGCACGGGACATGGTGCGCTCCTATCGCCAGTTGCCAGTAAATCTGTACCAAATTCAAACCAAGTTTCGCGATGAAATTCGGCCTCGGTTCGGTCTAATGCGAGGGCGAGAATTCATTATGAAAGATGCCTACTCCTTTGACTTGGATGAGGCAGGCATGAAGCAAACCTACGAAAGGATGAACCAGGCATACCATGCCATTTTGCGCCGCTGTGGGTTGGAGTTTCGCGCAGTGGATGCTGATTCTGGGGCGATCGGCGGCTCTGGCTCCCAGGAATTTATGGTGCTGGCGGACGCTGGGGAAGATGAGGTTCTGTATACCGAAGATGGGCTGTACTCTGCCAACGTGGAAAAGGCGCTATCGCTGCCACCAGATGCCGCAGTGTCACCCTTCACGGCCTACATGAAAAAAGCAACACCTGATACCAAAACGATCGATCAGCTTGCTCACCAACTCGAATGTCCGTTTAGCTGCATTGTCAAAAACGTGCTCTATCAGGCAATTTATGATAACAACATGACTGTGCTGGTACTGGTTAGCCTTCGCGGTGACCAGTCGATAAACGAAATCAAACTACAGAACGAACTGATCAAACGTGCCCAAGATTACAGTGCTAAGACTGTGCTGGCACTGACGATGG
>Ga0224722_1001817_pt1 | contig 11646 bp, 13 predicted proteins | sample Balambano_FR1_Me_FD_161646 | JGI IMG/M metagenome (GOLD analysis project Ga0224722, IMG submission 161646) | Freshwater sediment microbial communities from Lake Towuti, South Sulawesi, Indonesia - Balambano_FR1_MetaG | ecosystem: Environmental > Aquatic > Freshwater > Lake > Sediment | place...
ACATATTTCATTATTGTAGATGCTCCTTTAAAGCGATAATCTTGAGAATTTAACGTTGAATCAATTGAATAAAGCGATTAAATCAATAGGTTACGATGAAGAACAACATTATCCCCATTTGCTGGTTAAATGTCAATTTTTTATTTAAAAAATGCCCACAAAATGGTCTGATTTGTTGCTTTTATTTGCCAACATCTTTATTTTTTTGTTTATTTCTAATAAATAAAATAAAGAACAATATGATAAGCAGTGGAACCAATATCGGGAAAACGATAGGAAACAATATAATTGCCAAAATCGTCCAAATAAACCCGATTAGGCCAATCATAAATATACCTAGCCCAGTCAAAATAAATAATAACAAAATTCCAACACAGAACATGGCAATAGACGCAATTACAATAGCCCATACAGTCGCCGTCACTGCAATGGCACCAACAAATAGCCAATGCCAGCCTAAAATAACAGCTAAAATAACCAATACAGCAATTGCAACAATTGCATTCATTTCTTTACCCTTCGATTAAACATACAATGTTTACCTTTAAACGCGAGTTCCGGTTAAGCAGCGATGATGCCAAAAAAATAATCATCATTGTAACACGGGTCATTGCGAGCGAGAGCGAAGCAACCCAGGCTTTATTGCCTCTTTATCAAGAAAGAGGCAATACAATAACGTTTCATACAAATCCAGCCATTTAGGATTCATGCTTTCAATCAGCGTCAATTTATTTTTTCTAGAACCCGTTTTGATTTGTTTTTCTCGTTCGATAGCACTAGCCATATCTCCGCATAATTCGTAATAAACTAATTGTTTGCAATGATATTGTTTCGTAAATCCAGGAATCCTTCCTTGTTTGTGTTGATAGACGGCGCTGTTTTAAATTGCTCGTTACTCCTGTGTAAAGTGTTCCATTGCGTTTATTCGCCATAATATAAATTGTTGGGCATTGATCACTCATTCTGAATACATATCCTGTGTTTGTTGTTATTTGTATCTTTAAAAAGAAGCAATAAAGCCTGGGTTGCTTCGCTCTCGCTCGCAATGACCCGTGTTACAATAATGATTATTTTATTTGGCATCATCGCTGCTTAACCGGAACTCGCGTTTTAACATATAAAAATTTGTTTGGCAAATTTAATTTCGTCTAATCCCTCTGTTAACATGCTCCCAGCCTGGGTCTTCATCTTGTTCTTGTTCTTGTTCTTGTTCTTGTTCTTGTTCTTGTTCTTGTTCTTGTTCTTGTTCTTGTTCTTGTTCTTGTTCTTGTTCTTGTTCTTGTTCTTGTTCTTGATTTTGAGAATCGTAATTATCAATCACTTGAGAATCGATAGATTTAGAATTTAATACTGCACTCTCTTGATCCGGAGCTTGAGGATAGTGATTATTGATCATTTGAGGAGCGGTAGATTCAAATTTTTTAGCAGTTAATACCGCATCTGTATCCAGATGAGAAAGAGCACCTATTGTTACTAATTTTTCAACAATGGCGATCTTTTCTGTCCACTCAATTTTAGTTAAAAGATTCAAAATTTGCTTAGTAGATTCTGATGTAACAAATCCAGGCAAGCAACTTTTCATCGCCACTAGCGCGAATTGTGCTGGTGCGGTAGCAAGCAATTCGAGCCATTTAATTTTATTATTAATATCTTCTTTTCGTAAATACAGCAATAAACTAAATGCAGGCGTGCGTGCTATTTTTTTTAACGAACTAAAATTAGTATCAATCAAAGCTAGCATATGGCCCGCTGTTCCCGTTGTTTCCATTGCTTCCATGGTTTCCGTTTTTTCCGTTACTTCGATTGGTTCAGTTGTCTCCGCTGTTTCCGTTGCCTCTGCTATTTCTACTGTTTCCGTTTTTCCTAAAATCATTTTATTAATTATTTTTCCTAATGCATCATCTGTCACTAAACGATGATAATAAAATATATCAGTCCCAGGCTGAATACCTGGTAAAGGTTTATCTTGAAGTAGAGTAAGTGTTGTATATTGTTGAAATAGGAAACTGAAAATAGCATCCTCAATAAATGCACTATTTGCACCAATGACTCCTTCAACTAATCGGCACATCAGATTTGTTGCTGCAATAAGCGAACTCCCAACTCCAAAACAATAAAAATTATTTTTTGTAAACAATTCATAACGATGTCGTGTACACATACCAACGAGCGCTGGTTTATATTCAACTAACGTTTGCCCATAAATCAGTATTTTTAACGCAGTTCCAGCACAATATCCAATAACAGGAATTTTCGAGACAAAATAAGCCGAAATAAGTTGCACTGGATAATAACATGCACTCTCTAAATCTGCTCTTAAAGCTTCATTGCAATGACATGTTTTAAAAGGAGATGGTGATGCAGAAACAACTTGAGTAACAGCATAAGAATTACAAGCAGCATAAGATATGTTATTAATAAGTGTCTTATATTGTAATCGCAGAAAGAAAAAATACACCACACTCTTAATCGTTTCTTCAAGATAAGAATCTTCTATCTCTGGGATATTGCGTAAAGCAGGTTTTATCATTCCTTCAAATACAATCACAGGACCCGCATAGTAAACAATATTATCCATGAACGATCGTTTGAAGACTGTTTTGACATTATCTGAATTTAAAATAATGATTATCGCTTCCGGCCAACGTAATGTCTGTGTCACACCCTGAAAAAATTGTTTACTGCTTTCGCTTAATGAGTTCCACAGTGATTCTGAATGCCATGCTGATCTGATAATATCTGTCAGATTATGCAGCAAAGCACTGGTATGCCGCCAAACTGGTATGATACGCTCTCGAATTGATTGAAAGAATCTCATTTATTAGACTTCCTTGTGAATAGAGTTCTTTTCTCAATGTATAACAAATAATTATTAAGGGAATCTTAAAAAATTAGTGTTTTTTGATATCAAATTTATCTGAAAATCCAGCAAAGGCGCAATTAAATACTAACTCTTTCATTTCTTCTCCCTGAGTATCAACAATGCTTTCTAGTTCCTCTTTATTAGTTGCTACATGACACAAAATATTTGCTAAAAGTAATTGGGCCGATTTTATCAACACAATATTCATTCGTAATTCTTCTGGTAATTTTAAAAATTCTTGCAATGATACGCTGCTAAGTTTTTCGGTAATATCATTTATTGCATGAGTAATCGATTCATCTTGATTTTCAATTTTCATCTTTTTTTTCCTAGATTTTATAGAAATTACGATAACGAATTAATCTTTAATGCGTGAATTTCATTTGGTATAAGATCATTTAATGCCGTATAAATTTCCCGATGAACGGTGATTCTGTTTTTATTTTGAAAACCAGGCGCGCTGATAACAACAGTATAATGTCCAGCTCCATTTTCTGCGCCCTTGTGGCCTCGATGTCGATCACTATCATCAATTATCTCAAGATGCGTTGGAGAAAATGTGCTCTGTAATCGTTCTCGAATAACTTTGACTCTTTCTTCACTGTTCATATTATTTTTTATCTGTGATATATCGGGTAAGATACAGTGCTTGTACTATACTAAAACCCAACAAAGAACCCATCACACCATACAATTTAAAATTGACCCACGCATTAGTACTAAATTGATAAGCTACGCAAAGATTAATACCGCCCAATAAAATAAAGAAAATGATCCACGCTATATTTAAATTTCTCCACACCGCAACTGGAATATTTTTCATTGGGTTGTCGTTATTTTCCAATGTACTTGCAAATAAACGTTCAATTAGAGTTTTGTTACCAATGAAATGACTTCCCAAGAACACGGCTCCAAAAATCCAATATATAACGGTTGGTTTCCATTTGATAAATATCGGATTGTGTAAATAAAGCGTCAAACCACCAAATAAAATAAATATTACCAGCGTGATCATTTGTTTTTTATCTATTTTCCGAAACCAAAGCGTTGACACAAGCACTTGCAAAGCAGTCACAACAATACCAACCACAGTTGCTACATAAATTCCATAAAATTTAAACGCAATAAAAAATAATACAACTGGTACGAGATCGTAAAACAAACTTAACATGAACTAAGCTCCTTTTGAGTTGCGAGTTCCTCTATTGTGACTGTTTTAAATCGCGCCATAAAAGTATAAGCAACCGGAACAACAATTAAAGAAAAAAATGTTCCAAGCAATAACCCGCCAACGATCACCCAACCGATTTGATGTCGCGTCTCAGCACCAGGCCCAGAAGCTAATGCTAAAGGCATCGCCCCTAATACCATCGCAGCAGTTGTCATTAAAATGGGACGCAAACGCAATTTAGCGGCTTCAATTACAGATTCATAAATAGTTTTTCCTAATGCGCGCTGATGATTAGCAAATTCAGTAATTAAAATACCGTGTTTTGCGATCAATCCAATCAGCGTCACTAATCCAATATTACTGTAAATATTCAAACTTCCACCAGCAATTTTTAACAGCAACAATCCACCAATCATCGCAAATGGAACAGTCAGCAAAATAATCAATGGATCAATGAAACTTTCAAATTGTGCTGTGAGAATAAGATAAATAAAAACAATTGCTAAAAAAAACGTTAATGCCATTGTGCCACTTTGTTCCAGATAATCATGTGCCTCGCCAATAAACGCATATTTTGTATTATCAGGAAGTGTTTGTTTCGCTAAGTTTTGCAATAAATTAACTGCCTCAGCGACTGTATGGCCAGGCGCAAGCATTGCATGTAAGGTATCTGAACGTAATCGATCGAAATGCGGCAACATCTCAGGAGTAGTTGTCTCATTAATAGTAATTAAACCCGACAAAGGTACCATTTGATTAGCACTGCTTCGAACATACAATTGCGAAATAATATTTGGATTAGCTAATGCAGTCTGATTCATCTGCATTGTTATATCATATTGATTTCCGTCAAATTCAAAATGCCCTATCTCACGTCCAGCGATCAAAGTAGAAATGGTATTAGTGATATTTTGCATCGGCACTTTCATATCAGCTGCTTTCTCGCGATTAATACTAACCTCAAATTGTTCGCCATCCCATTTTAATGAGCTATCAACGTACATAAAAACAGGATTTTTTTGTAGCGCTGAAACCATTTGCGTCATCACGCCATGCAAACTTTTATAATCGCCGGATGTCATGATTTGCATAGAAATCGTTGAGCCATCACTATCAGTGAACCAGGTCAATGGCGAAGGCGGTGTACTCACAAATGCTTTCACCCCTGAGATCGATTTCACTTGATTACTTAAATCATCCGAAATTTCTTGAGCTGTACGCGAACGCTGGTCTTTCGGAACTAACGTAACAAATTGATACGATTTTGATGGAGCCCATGAACCAATATCTGCCAAATAGGATTTCATCTCCGGGATTTTTTCATACAGCGATTCAAGTTGTTTGACGTAATTATCTGTATATTGAGCACTCGCATCACGTGGTGCCGATACATACACATTCAACATGCTCATGTCTTCTGTAGGTGCTAATTCAGATGGCAGCATTCTGTAAATCAGTGTGCCGGTTACAGCAATCACAACAAGAACAAAAATAACAATGCCTTTTTTTGCAAGTACCTTCGTTAAAATGAATTGATATTTTTGTTGGAGCCATTCAAATTGCCGAAATAACCAATGGCCATATCGATTCGATTTATCTTGATGCACAAGCCAGCGTGAACACATCATCGGCGATAATGTCAACGCAACAAACCCTGAAATTAATACAGTTCCGGCTAAAGTCGTTGCAAATTCTTTAAAAACAGAACCTAAAATACCTGAAGTAAATGCAATCGGAGTATACACTGCAGCAAGAGTGAGGGTCATCGCAATAATTGGAAACACAATTTCACGGCTGCCTTTGATCGCTGCCGCCATCGGGGTCATGCCGCTTTCGATATGACGAGTAATATTTTCCATCATCACAATAGCATCATCAACGACGAGACCAATCGCTACCACTAATGCCATGAGTGTAATGGTGTTAATCGTAAATTTTAATAGGAGTAATACAGTAAATACACTAATCAAACACACAGGAATAGTTGCAATGGGAATCAATGCTGCGCGCCAACTTGCTAAAAATAAAAATATGACAATTAATACTAAAAGAATCGACTCAACAAGCGATTCATACACATGAGAAATAGAATCGTGGATAAAATCAGCTTGGTTGAACACAACATTGGCTTGCATGCCTTGCGGTAAGGTTTTTTGAATTTGCGCGAATTCTTTTAGTATATCACGCGAAACATCCAATGGATTGGCTGTGGCTTGCGGTACGATGCCAAGCGCAACCGCGGGTTTACCGCGCACACGAAAAACGGAATCGATATTGGCTGCTTCAACTGTTATCATCACGAATGATGAGATCATTGAATTCATTGACTGTTTTTAATGTTTCATTCGTTACAACAGAATAAAAACGATCCGCACTTCGAATTTGTCCGCTAGGCATTTCAACATTTTGCTGCGTCAGTACCTCACCCACATCATCGACAGTCACATTTGCTGCTGCCATTTTCGCAGGATCAAGCCAAATGCGTAATGCAGATTCGCGATTGCCGAATGAAAGAAGACTGGCAACACCGTCTATTGTTTGCAAACGCGGCATAATAAATTGTTTTACGTAATCCGTAATTTCTTTGGCGGAGCGGTTGGGATCGGAAAAAGCCACATACAAAACAGGTTCACTATTGGGATCCATTTTGGCAACAACAGGTTGTTTTGCCTGTTTTGGTAAAGCATCACTTACTAACTGTAACGCACTGCGCACATCTTCCACTGCTGTGTTAATATTAAGCCCTAATTTAAATGTGATAGTAATTTCACTTTTACCTTGTTTGCTGTGAGATGAAATCGTCTGGATTCCACCTACACCTGACAATCCCGCTTCAAGCGGTGTCGTAATTTCATTTTCGATTAATGAAGCGCTTGCACCTGGATAATCTGTTTCAATCGAAACAATGGGGGGATTAATATTCGGGATCCAGCGGACCGGCAAGTGAGAATAACTGATTAACCCGACTATCGTTATAATTAAACTTAATACGATAGTGAATGCAGGACGGCGTATAAATAATTCTGTTAAACTCATGATTTAACTTTCACCGAAGTGCCCTGTTTTAATTTATCTTGCCCCGCCGTTACAATAAAATCACCTGGATTTAATCCGCTCACTACTTGTGCGCTGTTTTGTGTGCGTTGCCCAATAGTGACAGAAACAGGCATCACTTTGTTATTTATAATTTTATACACTTCCTGGCCATCAATCGTTGGAACTAAGCTCGTAACAGGAATAATTAATCCGTTCGGTATAGTACCTAACTGATGCGTCACATCAACAAATAAACCTGAAGTTAATAATCCCTGTGAATTATCGACCTCGGCATACAATGAAATGGTCCGATTATTCACATCAATAGTTGGAGAAATAAAAGCAACTGTTCCGACAAATTCTTTGTCTGGATAAGCACTGCTCGTCAATTTTACTGCCTGACCCAATTTCAGTTGCGGCAAATATTTTTCTGCAACACTATATTGCACGCGCAAATGATGTATATCTGTAATCGTTACTAATTCTTGCCCAACTTGAACGTAATTGCCTGGATTCACTTTCGCTTGACCCAGCATTCCATCAAATGGTGCAGTCAATGTCATCTTGTCCACACTAACCTGACTTTCTTCTTCCGCTGCTCTTTTTTCTTGTAAATCAGCTTGTGCCTGTTCTATCGCTTGCTTCGAGATGGCGCCCTGCTTGCCCAGCAACACCATTCGATTGTAATTTGCCTCACTAAAACGAAGATTGGCTTTAGCGGATTCCAATTTTGCTCTATAAACAGCATCATCCAATTGTATCAGCGGTGTCCCTGCTTTAACGAAAGAACCATCTTGAAATAATATTTTTGCGACATGTCCTGCAATTTCAGGGGTAAGCGGAACCGTTTTGGCTGCAATAAGAGTACCAATAGCCTGTGCTTCGACTGTGATGGCGCCTTGTTTGACTTTTGTTGCTTCAACCAATATAACATCATCCATCATCATTGTTGGTTTGCGATGAGATTTGATATAAAAAAATCCCGCAATCAGCAATAATAGAAATATTATTATTGCTAAAATAGATTTTTTATACGATAGAAAAAATGTCATGTTTTACCTCAATGCGTTCGTGTTGAATGACCGCCTTTTTTAAAAATAGTTTCTATATCGACACGATCAAAATCAAATTCTCTATTACAAAATTCACATGTCACTACAATTTTTTGTTTTTCTTTTATTTCTTCTTGCACTTCATCATGTCCCAATAATAATAACGCATTCTCACTGCGTTCTCTTGAACAGGTACATTGGAATTTGACAGAGACAGATTGAAACAAACGCACATCCTCTTCGGAATAGAGGCGGTGCAACAAAGTTTGGTTGTTCCATGTCAGCAATTCCTTTTGTGTCAGCGTATCCGTTAAATGAATCAAATGTTCCCACTCATTCTTATATAATTCTGGACGCTCTTTCGGTAAAACCTGAAGCAATAACCCGGCTGCGCGAGTTTCATTGACGGCTATCCAAAGCCGCGTCGGTAATTGCTCCGAGTCTCTAAAATAACCTTCTATCGATTGCGCTAATGATTGTCCCTGCCAGGCAACAATCCCTTGATAACGCTTACTGTTTATTATATCAGGATCCATCATAATTGCGAGCATTCCTTGATCAATCGCAGCTGCCATTTCTTCTTCTTTAAAATCCCCGTCCCACTGAGCCAGGCCTCGCAAATGAAAAGAATGATTACATTGCGCAAATAGCAGTTTTAATTTGCCGTTTCCACGAAACTGCAAAGTCACACGGCCTTTAAATTTAATAATTGACGTCAATAAAGCAACGGCAACCAACGCTTCCCCCAATAGTTGATGTATCACAGGCGGGTAGGGATGGCGTTTCATGATTTCTTGGTAACTGTCTTCAAGACGGACGATTTCACCACGGACAGAGGCATTTTCAAATAGGAAACGCTGTAAATTATCGTTATCATTCATAAGGTTATTTGTTTATGTAAAACCATATTATATCGCAATTGATTCATTTTAAAAATCAATTTGTTATGATGCTTCTGAAAAAAATAAATTGGAACTTATCGTTATACAGCAACAACCATTAAAAGAAAAATGGGCAGAGATGTTACTTAAATCACAGAGTTTACAAGATGAAAAAAATCAACAAGAAGCCAAAAATAAAGAGTATGAAAGTAATCTAGATATGAAATCAGACCAATTTAAATCTGCTGCGGAACGGGTTTATATAAAAGCAAGAAAACCCGAGGTAGAAAAAAAGATAGAGGAATTAACTTCATCAATAGGAAAAATTGACGCGGAGATAAAAGGCTTGGAAACAACCATAGAACATATCGATAATGAAGCGAGAAAAATAGCTAAACAAATCGATGAAATAAACAAAGGATATACCCCCTCCTTTACCTACTAACATATAGTCAAAAGAATTTTGACTCAACCGCCATTATAGTCTATAAAAAGATATAATCTTGATTATTTTTTAGGCGCTTATGGCTAAAAAACCGGATACAGATGATGACTTATCTGCATTTGAAAAAGCAATGCGGGGGGTCAAGCGTCTTAATCAGCCGAATAAATCCGTCTTTCACCCTCCCCCACCGAAAAAAATAATACGCAAGCCGTTATCGGACGAAGGCATATCAGAATTGCCTTTTTCAGACCACGAGACCCTAGAGCCAATAAGCAGCGATGACTTATTGTCTTTCTCACAACCAGGTCTTCAATATAAAATCCTTCGCAAATTGAAATCAGGCCAATATAATGTGGAAGCGGTTCTTGATCTCCATCGCAAAACAGTGGATGAAGCAAGAGAATCGTTGAGCCATTTTCTGATAACATGCAAAATGAAAGGTATTCGGCATGTGCTAATCATTCATGGCAAAGGCCGCGGCGCTGGAAAACCTATTTTAAAAAATAAATTAAATCATTGGTTGCGCCAGACAGATTATGTACTTGCGTTTTGCTCAGCAGCGCCGAAAGACGGCAGAGGCGGGGCACTATATGTCTTATTGAGGAGATAAAACGTGTCAAAAAAAGTGATCATCATTGGAATATCTGGAGCAACCGCATCTGGAAAAAGTCTATTAGCCAATACCATTGTCAATGAGTTAGGTTCCGATCGTGTGATTGTCATTTCAGAAGATTCTTACTATAAAGATCACAGCAATATTCCATTCGAACAACGTGCGACTATTAATTATGATCATCCTGACTCGCTGGATCATGAATTACTTCATCAACATTTACTGCAGTTACAAGCTGGCAAATCAGTAAATGTTCCTATTTATGATTATTCACTGCATGTACGCGAAAAACAAACACGCGCCATTGGCCAGCATTCGATTATTGTGTTGGAAGGGATTTTATTGTTTGTCGAAAAAGAATTACGCGAATTAATGGATATCCGAATATTTATGGAAACCGCATTGGACATTTGCCTGATGCGACGTCTAAAACGCGACATAAAAGAACGCGGACGTTCATTAGATGCTGTATTAAAACAATATGAAGATACCGTACGGCCGATGTATTTACAATTCATTGAACCTGCCAAACGTTATGCAGATATCATTGTCCCTCGAGGCGGCGAAAATCGAATTGCGATTGATATGATAAAAGCTAAAATGCGCGAATTACTTGGAGGACAATGATAGGATGCTGATTGTCTATGTTCTAATCGCAATTATATTAGCCAGTTTTGGATTTTTATATTGGATGATGATTCGATTATATCAAAAAAATAAAGAAATCGATGAAAAGAATGTATTCTTGGATGAATTATTAAAAAAATCCGGCATATCCATGTATAAAGCAAAACGCGTTGACCATCAAATTTTTTATTACTTCAAGAAAGAAATACAAATTAATAAAAACAGACAAAAAGAAATAGAAATGGCACTCTGGGATGCGATCCGAAATAATGAATTTAAACTCCAATATCAACCTCAATTAAATTTAATAAATAATAAAATCGCAAGTCTTGAGGCCCTGCTTCGCTGGAATAACCCAACATTAGGTGAGGTAGATCCGGCAGAATTTATTCCATTGGTTGAAAAAACGGGATTAATCTCACTCATTGGCGAATGGACCTTGTATACAGCATGCCGCACTAACAAATTATGGCAAACACAGGGGTTATCCCCTGTCAGTGTGGCTGTTAATATTTCTCCTGCACAATTTAGCTATCACAATATCGCTAAATTGATCGCATCTGCTTTAGATAAAACAAAATTAGATCCACAATTTCTTGAAATTGAGATTACTGAAAATGCGATCATGGAAGATATTGACGTTGCTATCGAGCGATTAAATGAAATAAAACGCATGGGAGTAAAAATTTCTATTGATGATTTTGGTACCGGATATACATCAATTAAATACATCAAACATTTACCAATTGACATGATTAAAATAGATCAGAGTTTTATAAAAGATGTCCCGTACAATAAAAATGATGCGGCTATCACTAACGCGATCATTTCATTAGCACATCAGCTTGGGCTAAAAGTGGTGGTTGAAGGTGTCGAAACTGAAGAGCAAGCAAAATTTTTAGTTAAACACCACTGCGACATCGCGCAGGGATATTATTTTAGCAAGCCATTAACAGAA
>Ga0224722_1001818_pt1 | contig 11642 bp, 9 predicted proteins | sample Balambano_FR1_Me_FD_161646 | JGI IMG/M metagenome (GOLD analysis project Ga0224722, IMG submission 161646) | Freshwater sediment microbial communities from Lake Towuti, South Sulawesi, Indonesia - Balambano_FR1_MetaG | ecosystem: Environmental > Aquatic > Freshwater > Lake > Sediment | place...
CTCCAGAGGAGTGGCAGGGAGGGGGTTAGACGAAAATACAAACTCGAAACGGACTTAGGAAACTGGTCTATTAGATTGGCAATAGAAGGATATTGCGATACCAGACACGGTTTCCATGGTTTTGGAAACCGATATAGCCTTTGCGGGGAAGGCTTGCCATGGCAAATTTGAACTTGTTCTTGGTTCCGTCGGGGTTCTTTCCGGCTTCGGTGTACTGCGACACATCCATCGAAGTAACCGGGGTATGGTTTAGCACCACCGAGATAACCGCCCCCTTGCAGGAGATAAGAAGTTGGTTCCACTCACCAGCAGGCTTCATGGTATTCGTTGTCGGGGCAACCATATCGTAGAGTGCGCCGGAGTCGTGCTTACCGGGGGTGGCTTTTCCGGCAGAGTCAATCACCTGCACCTCAATTCCGGTGTTTACCGGGTCGTTAAGGTCAGACCAGCGAATAAAGACACCAGAGTTTGCTCCTTTGTCTACATTGAACTCTAGTGCCAGCACATAGTCTTCGTATTGGTCAGCCGTGTGGAGATAGCCACCTCCCATCCCCAAACAGTGAATCGCATTCTGCTCCACGCCCCAGAGTTCCTTCTTATCGCGTACCACCCAACCCTCCAATGTTTTACCATCGAACAGGGTTTTCCATGCCTTCATCGGGACCGGCTCCAAGCCGGGTAGGGGTTGGGCAAAGAGCGGTCTGGGCATCAACCATTTTTCGGGTATCGCGATACAGTTTTTACTCATTTTGGTACTTTCCAATCGTTTCATCGTCTATCGGAAGTACATTCGGCGAAGTTTGTATTATCCCTGCTTGATGATGTTCAGATAGTCGGTTGGGGAGACGGTGGGAAAGACCTTATTGACCCAGGCGGTTCCCTGCAAGCGTTTGGCAATGACTTCGGCAAGCACGGTGCGGTAGTCCGTGGTGACACGTAAATCGCCGGGGTCTACCAACTGATGCTTCTCCAAGCCGGGCCACTTCGCATAGACTTTACCCCCCTGCACTCCCCCGCCGAGCAGGAACATCACACTTGCCAAGCCGTGGTCGGTTCCCAGACCATCGTTTTCATACGCACGTCGCCCGAACTCGGTCTGCACCACCACCGTTACCCGGTTCATTTCCGTGCCGAGGTCTTGGGCAAATGCTGCCAACGAATCCCCCACGTCTTTGAGTTCCCCGGCAATCCAACCGACGGTTCCCCCTTGCGCGACGTGGGTATCCCATCCCCCTCGCGAGAGGGTGACGACCTCCACACCAAGATTTGCCCGTATCAAGAACGCGGTTTGCCGAAGTCCGGTAGCGAGGTGCGATTCGGGGTACTTTGCCCCGTTTTGCGGTTTGTAGTCCTTCGGGTCTATCTTCTTCACCGCTTCCAGAACCGCTAATGTTTCGCGTCCCGCATGGGAGACGGCATCATTGCCCGGTTGGTAGAGGGAGGCGAGGGTTGCTGTTGCCGCTTTCCCCTGCTCGTTCTCTGGCAGTTGTAAGCGGAACTCCTCCAACGACTGCACGACGGAGACTTCCATCGCCCCACGCAACATATCTGGGTAGATAGAGTCGAAGGCGACGGCACGAAGCGGTGTTTTCTGTAGCGCAGGTGCATGGAGCAGATGTCGCCCCAACCAACCACTGGAAGCCGAGGCTTTTTGGTCGGCAACCCCACGCTCCATGGTTGCCATGGCTTCAAAGTGCGAACGGGAATCATCGCCCGAACCTACCGCATGAATCGCGGCAAGTTTGCCCTCTTTGTAGAACGGTTCCAGTGCCGAAAGCGATGGGTGCAGACCAAAGAAATCGTCCAACTTGACCACCTCTTTGGCTTTGAGCGCAAGGTTGGGACGGTTGCGGTGGTAGGCATCTTCCGCATACGGCGCAACCACCGAAAGCCCATCTGCCCCTCCGCGCAGGAATAGAACAACCAGAATATCCCGTCCGCTCTCTTTTGTCTCCGCGAACGCGACATCTTCCAGTGCCGAACGCCCAAACCATGCCGCCAGTGCCGCCCCCACTGTCGAGGTAACAACCTGCCGTCGGGTAGCACGGGTTGTAGGTCGTGGTGCGGTGTCGGGAGACGTTCCGTTGCCGTCGCAGGTAAACCACGGCTTTTGAATTTCACTCATTGGGATTCTCTCTCTATCGCCACTGAAATGCCGGGGAGCAAAGAATCAATCCCATTGCCTCCACCGGTGTATGCTTCACTATCGCCGTTCGCAAATCGGTCAGCACAGAGTCTTCGGCACGCCGTGCAAAAAGCCGCTCTAAGAGGGTATCAGTTTTAATCTTTTCGTCCACCTCCACCCCCGTCCCCTCAATCTTGTTCTGCACCAAGGGAATGGCAAAGTTCCAGCGTGCCAGTAGGGAACCAGTCCAAGCGTCCGTGGTATCGGGGTAGCCATCGGGCATGGGCCACTGAAAGAGGGCTTGCCCCATCTTCTCTAAGTGGTCTTGAATCGGCTTATCGCCGTCGGTATTAGCATTGGTTGCGCGGAGTGCAGATACCAGAAAGTCGTAGGGACGCTTCATTGTGGGGGCATACCCCTTTGGGGGTTGGTCGTCGGCAAGCGGCAGAAGAAGATGCGTCAGCATCGCCTTGATGTCCCCTTTGGTTTTTAGATAGACCACCGCGAGTTCCGCAATCGTTGCTTCGTCCTCTGTCCCATAGAAGTAGCGCACCATCTTCGTTGCGATAAACTTCGCCGTGCTGGGGTGCATTGCAATAATATCCAGCACCTTCTCCCCATCCTCAATACCACCTCCGGCAGGTATCTTTCGGTTCAGGACAATCTTCTCACCCTTGTCGTGTCGTTCCTCATCAAAGTAGAACGAGCCACGGCTACGGAATGGGTTCTCTTTGTCACCGTCCTTCATAATCTTCCAGAAGGGACGCTCTTCAATTGTCCATCCGGTCAGACAGCGAGCGACCTCCTGCACATCCTTCTGTGTGTAGCCCCCATGTACACCAAGGGTATGCAGTTCCAGAATCTCGCGGGCGTAGTTTTCATTGGCGACCCCCTTTTTGTTCTTTTGGTTATCCAAGTAGAACAGCATTGCGGGGCTTTTTGCGGAGGCGCGAAGCATCGCGGGGAAACTGCCGAGGGCGTGTTCACGAATCACTTTGGTATCATCTACGGCTTTGTAGGGGGTGGTAAAGCCATCCTGTTTTCGCGCATAGATATTAAAATGGTTTGTCCAGAGGTCTACCATCCGTTCGCGCAGTTGCCATTGGCTATAGACCGCCCGCAGAACCGCCGCTTGTTGCAGTTGCCGCAGGAGTTCCACATCGGGAATATCACGCAGTTCCCAACCGTCGCTATGAATCGCCTCAATCGTGGCAAGGCGCAGTTGTAGCCCATTGGTTTCGGCGCGGTCATCTGTGGGGGCTTGGAGTTGCTCATCCAACCATGCCTTCGCCCCCATCTTCTCGACCTTTGCCACATCGCCCCATGCCGGACCGAAGGCAGCGCGATTGAGCAGGCGAACCGTTGGTGAAATATCTCCCTCTTGGGGAAGTTCGATAGTTTCGGGGGTGTGCCGTGCGGCAGTGGTCTGCTGAAGCACCTTGCTACAGCCGGTCATGGCAGATGCCGCCACCCCGATTGCCCCCAAAGCCAGCGTACCGCGAAGTGCATCGCGCCGAGAAAGGCGTTCCATGCTACTACTTCCTCTCTATTACCTTCTTCCTTACTCTTCCCGATTCTTCTCTACCGCCCAATTGTCACCGAAGCGGGGACAGGGTTCTGTTCGGGAGCGATAACTGGTTCTCTGTAGCGCATCGCTCGCCACCCCGCGCCGAGAGAGAACAAAAAGGCTACAGGGAAGATAAAGAGCCACCCAAACACCGGCAGGAACCCCGCCGTGGTTAAAAGCGCGGCGGCACGTCCGGTACAACCGAGTTCGGGGAGTCGGGGAGCCATCTTCTTGATACGCTCTCCGCCTAATGTGGCTAACCCTGCCGCCCCCAAAACCGAGTGCGCCAATAAGCCCGCGAGCAATACCCAACCAATCATTTTGATTAAGCCATTTGGTTGGGAGACCAAAATCAATGCTAACACACCCGCCGTCGCTGCCACACCGACACCGGTTCCCAAAGTCTTCCAAGTCTGGGTTTCCAGCATCATTGCCGCTTGTTGGGTTTTCTTGCGAAAGAGGAAGGCGCAACTCATCTGTGCCGCCCATAGGGTAACACCGGTTGCCACAATCACTCCTGAAAATGCCATTACATCCCCGATTGTCATAAACTTCTCCTCTCGGTTTCCTCTCGACCTCTCTACCCCCACAAATACGGTATCATCAAAAAAAACTTCGCACCGACAAAGGACACAGCATTATGTCACATTCTGCGGAAACACGGGGGGTTGGGATTGTTGGGTTTGGGTTCATTGGTAAAGTTCATGCTTTTGCCCATCGTTCGCTACCCCTCTTTTATAATCCGCTTCCTCTCCGCACAAAATTAGTTGGTGTTTGCACTGCCACCGCAGAATCCGGGGAAAAAGCCAAAGAAAGTGCCGACTTTGCCTTTGCTACTACCGATGTGGATGAACTTTTGGCACACCCCGATATTCAGATTATCCACTGTTGCACCCCGAACGATGCCCATCATAACCTGCTCTTAAAAGCGATTCGTGCGGGGAAGTACATCTATAGTGACAAGCCACTGACAAAAACGGTTGCAGAGGCTGAGGAAGTTTTTTCGGCATCACAGCAACACCCCGATAAAATCTATCGCATGACCTTTAACTACCGCTTTGCCCCGGCTACCCTCCGTGCAAAAGAGTTGATTGAGGAGGGCTTTTTGGGCGAGGTATATCACTTTCGCGCCGCCTATCTGCACGCGGGATATATTGACCCCAAGCGTCCCCGCACATGGCGTACCGATATGTCGCGCAGTGGCGGAGGCGCGATAATGGACTTAGGTGTGCATATCTACGACCTCATGCGGCATCTTTTGGAACCTGTGACCGGGGAGTTTACGGTACGCGATAGCATCTTGCAAACCCGTATCCCGTTCCGCCCCGACCCAAAAACAGGGGAGCCACTACCTGTGGACGTGGACGATATTGCGATTGTTCAGGTGATAACGGCAAATGGTGTACCGGGAGTGATTGAAGCCTCGCGCTTGGCAACTGGGGTACAAGATGAACTGCGCTTTGAGATTCATGGCAGTCGTGGGGCGATTTCGTTTAACTTGATGGAACCGAACTGGCTGACGGTGTACGATGCGACAATTCCTGAGGGGAGTTTGGGGGGATCACGTGGGGCGCAATGTATCGAATGTGTCACCCGCTACCCGAAGCCGTACTCACTCGGTGCAACCAAGAACACGCTTGGTTGGGTACAACTGCATATCCACTGCCTCTTTGACTTTGTGAACGCGATTGGGGGCGCACCCGATACCGGACCGACCTTCGCCGACGGTTTAATCGCCCAACGCTTTGTCGCCGAGTGCCAACGGCATGCCAATAGGGTCACTGAGGAGACATAGACTCCCTGTAACCCCGATTTCGTCACTCGGATGGTCGGTCTACGGTGGCTTGGTGTCCCATTTATTCGGAGTCTGCGGTTCTAAACCTGCTTCCCCCTCAATCTCAATAATCGCCTTTTCCAGTGCCGATTTTGCTTTCTCTTTGACGGAGGGGTCTCCGTATTGAATCGCATTACGAACCGGAGCCTTCAAATGGCGGCGGTCATACGTGTAAGCGTAGACAAAGGATTCCACGGCTTTTGTAATGTCTGCTACCTGCCTACTGTATTTCACAGCCTCGCCCCGATAGAAGTAGGCTAATCCCAACTTGGGCTGTTTTTCAAGAGCTTTCTCTAATTCGGATAACGCTTGCTTTTTTTCTCCCCTATTGAATTCAATCACTCCCAATAGCAGATGGATATATCCCTCAAATTGATTGTTACTATAGTAGACATTGGGAAATCGCTTTTCCACAGGAGGAAAATAGTACGGCGAGGCGGCATCATTACGCCTGCGTCCTCTATCTGCTTCCCAGAAATCCGCCGCTTTATTATAGTAAGCGATTGCTTCTTCGCGTTTGCCACGCTTGTGTAGCATCAGGGCGTATCGCAAACGATACTTTGTGTCATAACTTATCGAACTATTCTTAAAAGTTCCGCCTTCACGCAGTAGTTCGCCATACATCGCAAACACTTTTTCTTCCTCGCCCTTAGCGATATAGCACTCTAACATTCCTTTGAATGCTCGTGAATCCTTTGGTTCGATTTGTGAGGCTTTCTCAAACAGAGGGAGTGCGGCATCTATCTTCCCTTCTCGCAAGAGCCTATCACCTTCCAAGACAAGGTCGGTAGTTATCTGGTACTTCTCCACAAATTCATCAGAGAAACGGAACGGCGGTTCATGGCGCGAGGGGGGTTGTGCCTTTACAGAAGACACCGGATATAGAAGCAGAAGTAACAATACAAGAGAACCTATCCTCATTGTCTCTTCCTCCTTTACGGTTAGGGCATATACCCAAGCATATAGAACTGCGTGAGTCTGGTTTGCTGGGATTGGATTGGGGAGACGTTTCGCCGCCTCCCCAATCCCATCATCATCCAATGACAGTGTAGACTAAACAGGGTAGAAATGCTACGGCGGAGGTGGGAGAATTTTGAGGAGGCGGACTACCCAGAGGAGAAAAAGCGCGGCAACGCCGATGTACGCCAACGATGATTTCCAAGAAGAGGGTAGGTCAAACCGACGTAGGACAGGTAGCCCCGTGAGGAGATAGCCGATAAGACACGCCAATACGACCACCCCCAACGGATGAAAGGCAGACGCGGCGGCGAACTGACCATGCAAACAGCAGACTATCGAACGGGTCATGCCACACCCGGCGCAGGGTAGACCGGTGATGTTATGAAAAAGGCAGAGCGCGGGAACTCCCGCCACATGGGTACTCCCCATAGTCGGGGCGGGGACGATGCTCCCGGCTATCAGGAGTCCGAGGACGATAAGGCGCGGAATCTGCTCCGACCTAATACGCACCGGGATACCCACCCCCCGAACGCATTCCGCCCGTTTGCGCGGCAGTCCAAATCTGGTTGAGATGCTCCTGTTGTATCATCGCCGGGATGATTCCTAAGCCTATAAAGTTAAGAACCAGATAGAGGATGCCGTTATCTACCGGACGTAACCCTACCATCTCTTGCATACGAACGATGCGCTGCGCTATCATGTAGTCCCAGTAGACGGTGTAGATACCACAGGTGACGATGGAGAGTAGCACTTCCATCCCCGGGCTCAAGCCCTCTTCTCCCAAGAACTCTTTGGTTTCCCGCGAAACATTGGCGATAAAGAACAGATAGTAGATGCCACACGTGATAAGGGAGAGAATCAGAACCAGTGCGGGTTCTCGACGTTCTCCAATCGGTGCGACTCGTTGATACTGCATGGCTTCTCCTTTTTCGATGCTTCCTTGTTATATGCGACAAAGGCAAGGTTGTTTCCTATCGCACGGTGCTACCGGGGGCGACTGCTTTATCGGGGTGAAGCAGAATGGCTTTCCCCTCTCTATCGGTGGCAGCAAGAAGCATCCCCTGCGATTCAGTTCCCCGCAGAACCGCAGGCTTTAGGTTGTAGACCACCACAATCAGTTTCCCGACTAACTCCTCCGGGGTGTACGAATCCGCAATACCAGAAACTATCTGCCGCTCTTCGCTCTCTCCCACACGCACTTTGAGTTTGAGCAGTTTCTTGGCGTTCTCCATCTTCTCTGCCGAGAGAATCTCCGCCACACGTAGTTGAACTTTCATAAAGTCATCAATGGTGATTTGGTCAAGAGAGGTTTCGACGGGGGTTTCGGTTTTGCTTTCAGGAGTCGGTTCGGTTGTCACGGATTTACTTTCCTTCGGTTCTTTGGTTTCTTTCTTTGGGGCGGCAAGTTCCGCCACTATCTTCTTTTCGATACGCGGGAAGAGGGGGGTCGGTGGGTTCGTCGGTGTGCCGGGAACCAAGCCCCCGAAGCGAGTAGCACGCCCCCAACTTCCCTGCACTGTAAAGTCAGTTATTCCTAACTGATGGGCAAGGGCTTTGCTCGCATTCGGCATTGCCGGAGAGACTAAGTACGCGGCAAGCCGTGCGCCCTCCAGAGCATTGTAGACAGCATCGTTCACCCCGGCAGTATCCCCGCTCTTTACCAAATGCCACGGGGCTTTATCATCCAGATACTTATTCACCGCCGAAATCAGGTTCCAGACTGACTGCAATGCCGTTCCCCAATCGAAGCGAGTCAGCGCGGTTTCGTACTCCGCGACTGTCTGCTCTGCCACCGCACGCAGTCCGGGGTCTCTTTCACGCGGTTCGGGAATCACCCCTTCGTAATATTTCGCCCCTAAGACTCGATTAAAGACATTCCCCAAATCGTTGGCAAGGTCGGCATTAAATCGAGTTGCCAATATCGAAAGCGAGAACTCGGCATCATCGGTAAAACGAATATCGCGCAGAAGATAGTAGCGCAGGGCATCTATCGCTATCTCTTCCGGCGCACCCGACCACTCTTGGATTTGAGAGACAACTTCCTGTGGAAGCGGGATATTCCCCTTGCTCTTGGAGCCTTTCTCTCCCTCAATCAGCCACCAACCATGCCCAACCACATGCTTAGGCAGGGGCAATCCCAGTGCCAGTAGCATCGCGGGCCACAACGTGGCATGAAAACGGGTATATATCTCCTTGCCCATTAGGTGAACATCGGCGGGCCAGCGTTCCTGCCACCCCTCTTCGGGCCAGCCAGTATCTGAAAGATAGTTAATCAGGGCATCGAACCACACATAGATAACTTTGCCCGTTTCGCCGGGAACCGGAATCCCCCATCCGGTGCGATTCTGCGTGATAGCAAGGTCGCGTAAGCCTTGCTCAATAAACGCCAGCACTTCGTTTCGGCGGGTTTCGGGGAGCAAGAAATCAGGATTTTCCACAATATACTTTTTTAGAGAGTCGCCATACTTCGAGAGGCGGAAGAAATAGGATTCCTCTTTTACCCGCTCCACCTTTGCGCCCGTCTCTTTTGCCGTTTGCGTGGCTTCATCTACATCCGTATCGCGGAAGAATGTCTCATCGGCAACGGAGTACCAGCCCTCATAGGTTCCTAGATAGACATCTCCGGTGGCTTTTAGGCGTTCAAAAATCTCCTGCACCACACGGAAGTGTCGTATTTCGGAGGTACGAAAAAAAACATCATAGTCGCAGTGGAGGAACTGCCATGCCTCTACAAACCGTTGTGATACCTCGTCCACAAAGGCGTGGGGTTCTTTCCCGGCTTTTGCGGCGGCATCAGTCACCTTGCGGGCGTTTTCGTCGGTTCCGGTCAGGAAGTAGGCACTCTCTCCGCGCAGAAGTTGATACCGCTTTGTGGCATCCGCAAGCACCGTTGTGGTAGCGGTTCCAATGTGCGGCAGTCCATTGACATAGTAAATCGGGGTCGTAATATAGTAACGTTTCTTCAGATTAGTTTCGCTCATAGCCTTTTCTCTCCTATTCTACCGTTTCTATCGTCTGAATGGCACTTTGGGTAAAAACAACATCTTTTCTTGCGGTTCTCCCGATGTCCCAAAGTCTCTATACCGCCGGTTTACCCTATCATCACACGAGAAATTGTTTACAGGGTGCAATAATTCGACCTCAAAAAATATTTTAATAATACGTAGCATTAAGGTTAAACATCCCGAAGAAATTTGCGTTATAATTGTTAAATTAAAGTCCTTCTTGCTGGTAAGCCCCGCAAAAACAAATAGACAATGAGTAATAAATCTGGGGTGCCTCGAAAACACGATGCCGTTTGCGCTACCCTCGTGCGTATTGCAACAGAGATAGGAGCCGGACAGAAACTTCCTACCACCGCCGAACTGTGCCGACAGTTAGAGATTAGTATCGCGACTCTCAATAGTGCCTTGCGAACTCTGGAAGGTCAGGGCGTTATCACAAGGCGTTCGGGGGTCGGAATTTTCGCATCTACCTCTCTAGGGCAACAACGAATCGCTGTCCTTATCGGGTCTCATCTGTATTCACAACAGGGAGTTGCCCACTTTTGGAGCATTTTCTTGGAACGGGTGCGAAAACAGGCTTCCCAACAACATCAAAATATTGATATTTTTGTTGTGAACTACTCTCCTGAAACCGGGCGACAGATCCTCCCAGACACCTTTTCCGAATATCATCAACTCAAGGGATTCGATGGCGTACTTGCAATCGGACTTACCAGTGACCTGACACAAGAACTGCTACCAACCGCACTTCCTATTATCTCGTTTGCTGGTCCCAGCAATGACACCGTGGTAATAGACAATGAAACCGTGGTCCGCATAGGTGTCCAAGAACTCGCTCGCGCAGGTTGCCAAAATATCGCATTGTGGAGTTCGGTAAACCGTGACCGCCCCCACACCCCTTATCGGGGAGACTCGGTAGCCTCTGAGATAAAAAAGGTGTTTGATAGCACTCTCACCGAACTCAATCTCCCTATCAACCCCCTGCTAATTCAGTCCAACCATGACCTTCTCCAACCGCCTCTTTATACTACCTCCCTCTCTAAATTGGAGCAGGGATACCGCTTGGCGGAACGTACTTTTGGAAATGCCCCCGACCTCCCTCTCCCCGATGGGATTATCAGTAGTGATGATATGTTGACTGCCGGAGTTCTCGCCTATATGCGGCAGTTTCAAATCGCCGTGGGGCAACAGGTAAAAATTGTTACCCACTCCAATGCAGGTTCGCCCGTTCTGTTGGGTTGGGAGAAGGAGATTATCCGCGTTGAATTTAATCCTGAGGAGTTGGTGGAAGCACTCTTTCAACGGTTGCAGGCGAGGATACAAGGCGATCCTGCGGGTAAAAAGATAGTGATAGCCCCCCAACTTATCCTGCCCGGGTAGGTGTAATGACAGGCGAATTGCATCATGGTTTAATCCTTCGCATTCGTTCCCTGTTGTCCGACCCTCATTCGTGTTGCCGTGGACTGAAGTCCCGGCTACCCGTTCCAAGTACCCCTCCGGGGACTATAAACGATACAGGGACTAAACGATACAGGGACTAAACAACTCGCACAACACGCTGGCATAATACACTTGCACAACACGGTGTTGCGGGGCGGGGCAGGGGCGGACAACAAACACGACAATTTGCTAGGGGGCGTTTCGCCTGAGTGTAATGAGGTTCAGTAATCTCTCTTGCCATCGGCGATACACTAAGCCATCCTCTTTTTCCGAAAGCGTGACAAACCCTTATGACACAACCCAATATACTCTTGATTCACTCTGACCAACACCGATGGGACTGCATGGGCGTAAATGGGCATCCTCTGGTAAAAACACCTCACTTGGATTCTTTGGCACGCGACGGAGCGAACTTTGTTCATGCCTTCACCCCAAACCCGGTCTGCTCTCCGGCGCGAGCGTGTCTGCAAACAGGAGCATGGGCAACTCGGCATAAAGTCGTCACCATTACCGGAACAGAAGCGTTCCAGAGTGCTGACCCCTCCCTTCCTGTAATGACCCAACTTCTCGCCGATGCAGGCTACAGGGTAGGTCATGTGGGAAAGTTTCACAATGAGGTTTCTGGCGGACCGAAAGACCATGGGGCAGAGGAGTATATTCCGGGGAGTGCCTACCGCAAGTGGCGTGAGGAGAAGGGATTGCCCCCCCAAC
>Ga0224722_1001819_pt1 | contig 11641 bp, 8 predicted proteins | sample Balambano_FR1_Me_FD_161646 | JGI IMG/M metagenome (GOLD analysis project Ga0224722, IMG submission 161646) | Freshwater sediment microbial communities from Lake Towuti, South Sulawesi, Indonesia - Balambano_FR1_MetaG | ecosystem: Environmental > Aquatic > Freshwater > Lake > Sediment | place...
TCAGGCGCAGATCTCCAACGCGGAGGACGCCGCGATCGACGAACGCGGCCGGATCTGGGTCGCCGACACCTACAACAACGTGATCCGCCGGGTCGGGCGGGACGGCGTCATCGAGACCGTCGTCAAGCGTGATGCCGGCCTGCTGTTCCCCTTCGACCTGGCCGTCCGCGGCGACACGGTGTGGATCGCCGACTCCTACAACCACCGCATCCTGCGCGTCGACCCCAACGGCAGCCGCACCGTCGTCGCCGGCACCGGGACGCCAGGCTTCAGTGGTGACAACGGGCCGGCAACGCAGGCGCAGCTGCGCTTCCCCTTCGGTGTGGACATCGCCCGCGACGGCAGGGTCCTCATCGCCGACACCTTCAACGACCGGGTCCGTGTGGTAGACCCCGACGGGACCATCCACACCGTTGCCGGCACCGGCGTTCGGGGCTACGACGGGGAAGGCCTCCAAGGGGAGAGCAGTCGGTTGGCACTGCCGTATGACGTCACCGAGGGGCGCGCCGGCACCGTCGTCATCGCCGACACGCTCAATCACCGGATTCGGGAAGTCGGCCGGGACGGCCAGCTGCGTACGGTCGCCGGGACGGGTGTGGCCGGCTACTCCGGCGATGGCGGCCCCGCGCTGGCCGCGCAGGTGTGGTCCCCCTCGGGTGTGGACGCGCGCCCGAACGGCGACCTGGTGATCGCCGACTTCCGCAACGCGCGGGTGCGCACCGTCGAGCAGGGGCGCATCGACACCCTCACCGGCACCGGAACGACCGCGTCGACCGGCGACGGTGGTCCCGCGAGGACGGCCTCGGTGGCCATCCGCGGCGGTGTGGGGGTGTCGACCAGCGGTCGGCAGGTGGTCGTGGTGGACACGTTCCAGGCCAGGGTGCGGCTGGTGCAGCGCTGAACTGCATGTGCGCGGGGTTGCGCGCACGCAAGCGTCAGCCGGACAGTCGCTCCGCCTGCTCCACGAAGGAGCACAGCGCGGAGATGAGCCGCATCTGCTCGACGTTCTTCGCGCGGGTGTCGAGCAAGCGTTCGGTGCACACCATGACGGCCAGGCAGCGCGCCCGGCTGATGGCGACGTTCAGCCGGTTGCGGGAGAACAGGAACTCGACGCCGCGGGGCAGGTCGTCGGCCGACGAGGCGGCCATGGAGAACGCCACGGCAACCGCTTCACGGCCCTGGAACTTGTCCACGGTGCCGACCTGGACGCCTGCGGTGTCCTCGTCGGCGTCCAGCAGCTGCGTGATGAGCCGCCGCTGGTCGTTGTACGCGGTGACGACGATGACGTCGTCCCGGCCGATGACGCGGCTGTGCCCGTGCCGGTCGGTCCAGGGGGTACCGAGCAAGCGACGCACGGTGGCGTGGACAAGTGTGGCTTCCTCGGGGGACTCGGTCGAGCGACCGGCGTGCTCGGCCGGGATCCACCGCAGCCCCGTCCCGGCGGCGGTGGACTGCACGGCGCAGGACGGATCGCTGGTGAGCCGCCCCTCGTACATGGTGTCGGAGATGAACCGGCACACGTCCGGGTGCATGCGTCGCGTGACCTCCAGCAGCAGGCCACGATCGGGGGGGAACGTGGCGACGCCCTCGCCGAGCAGGTGCTCCAGCGCACTGGCCCCGGCGCCTGCCGGATGGACGGCGGTCGTCACCTGGGGCAGCTGTTGCGGGTCGCCGAGCAGCACCACGCTGGTGGCGCTGATCGACGCGGCCAGCGTGTCCGCCAGGCCGAGCTGGCCCGCCTCGTCCACGATCAGGACGTCCACCGGGTTCTCGCGCATGGCTTTGTTGGTGAACAGCCACGCGGTGCCACCCAGCACGTCGAAATCGCCGCGGGCGCACCCGGCGTTGTCGTCGAGGTACTTCACGCCTTTCACCGGTCCCCGCGGGGCCTTGCGCACCGCCTTGAGCTCCATGCCCTGCGCAGCGAAGTGCGCCACGGTCGCGCGCATCACGTTGTCAATCGCCGCGTGGCTCATTGCGGTCACCCCCACGCGCTTGCCGCGCTGCACCTGCTCGGCGATGAGGTGCGCTGCGGTGAAGGTCTTCCCCGTTCCCGGAGGGCCTTGGATGGGCAGGTAGCTCCGGTCAAGGTGCGGCGCCCACCGGCACACCTCGACGTGCCCTCCGACCAGACGGCCGTCGGCGGGGCCGTGGCCGGGCGCGAACCGGATCGGGTCGCGGCGGAGGACGGCATGCGCGACGTGCGTGGCATCCCCGGCGAGCATCCGGTCGGCGAGGTGCGTCAGGGCGGCTTGCTTGGCGCTCTCGTCGAAGCGCGGGTAGTGCACGAGCGAGGTGGGGATGCCGGACTTGCGGGCCTCGTCGTTCCACAGCAGGCGGAGCGTCCCGGCGGCCCGGTCGATCCCCTCGACCGTGTAGAAGGCCCAGTCGCCGTCCCGCCGCGCGACGATCATCTTCGACTTGGGGGCGATGTCGGCGTCCACGGCCTGGGGCGGGAAGGTGAACACGGCGGCTTGCTGGGCGAGCACGGCGCCGGTCTTGGCGTGGAAGCGGTCGGCGAACCCTTGGAACTCCAGCTGGGCGACGGCTGACGGTGACTCCAGCTGGTCGGCCACTGACGCCATCGACAGGCGTTGGCAGTCGGCGGCCAGGTGCTGGCCCTCTCGTCGCCAGTACCCCAGCAGGTCGCCCATGAGGTGCTCTGGCGTTCCCGGGCCGACCGCGTGCAACGCCTCGATGCGCGCATCGAGGTCGGCGTCCTTCCGCTCCGGCTCCAGCAGCACCGGCCGTGGCGGGATGTCGGCGGGCCGGTGCTGCACGAGCCAGTCCCGCAAGGCGAGGGTCGCGCGCACGTCGTCGGCGTTGTACCGCGCGATCCGGGCCAGCCGTGCCGGGTCGTGGTCGGACATCCACCGCTCGTACTCGACGACGGCGCCGGCACCGCGGTCGATGTCATGGCTGCGCACGAAGTCCGTGAGCCGTTCAACCTGCTTGAGGCCGTGTGACTCCACGCCGATCTGGATGGCCGTGGTGACGATGGGGTACAGGTCGACGAACACGCCGATCGAGGTGAGCCGTTCTAGCTCGAGCTCGGCCACCCCGTACGCCCTGGTCAGCCGCTCCAGCGCGCTGCGCTCGGTGTGGTTGTAGTGGTAGACGTGCATGCTGGGGTAGGCCCTCCGGCGCTGAAGGTGGCGCACCAGCTGTGTGGTGGCCTCCCGCTCGCCGTCCTGGTCGTGCGCCCACGCCGCCTCGTAGTGCCACTGGCCCTCGCGCCGCTCCAGCAGCCCGAACAGGAAGAACAGCCCGGTGTCGGCGCGCCAGAACGGGTGGCCCTCGTAGTCCAGAAACACGTCGCCCTCGTCCGGCTCCGGCAACGCCGCGAAGCCGATCAGTGGTGCGGCGACCGCGACGGAGTCCTCGTCGGTGGGGACCGGCACCTGCGTGGGCTCGAGGATGCGAAACGGCGGCGGCGCGCCGTCGGGCAGGGACCGGGCCGTCACCTGCAGGGCGGCCTGGCCCGTCAGGGTGGTGCGTCGCTGCGGCCGCACCCCTTCCACATCGCCGTCGAGGGTGGCGAGTGCGGCGATCGTCGTCACATCGGCGGCCTCCAGGGCCGCGCGCTCGGGGCCGCGCAGGCCGGCGACGTGCACCAGCGAGTCCTCGTCGCGCCATTGCTGCTGGCAGACCTGCTCGAACTCGCAGAACGGGCAGTGCTCGCACGGCTGCGGGCGGGTCGCGGTGGGCGGCGGGCCGGCCACCAACGTCCTCAGCCGGGCTCGCAACCGACGCCAGTACGGCAGCACGTCCTGCAGGCGGATCGACTCGCGCGCCCCCGATCCAAGCTCCAGGTGCAGGTGCTCAGGTGTGTGCCCGGTTCGGGCGGCGATCGCCTCGGCGTAGAAGCACAGCTGCAGGACGTGCGCCGGTTTGGCCTCAGCCCGGGCAAGCTTGGCGTCGACCGGTTCGTAGGCGGCGGCACCGCTGGGGCGCGGCACCTGCTCGAGGAAGTCGGCGACGCCGCGGATGCCGTCGTGCACGAACGGCATCTGGTAAAGCACGTCGTGTCCGGCGGTCAGCAGCGGCTCGACGCGGCGGGCCCACTGCTCGAACGTCTCGCCCTGCGTCCGTCGCGGCACCTCGACGACGGTGCGGCCCTCGTCCCGGTACCGCGCGAGCACCTGCTGCTCGTGCTGCTGCCCCTTGTCCAGCAGCATCTGCGCCAGGTCGCCGGGGTGGCGCTGCTCCGGATCACGCACGCCCGTTTCGACCTCGTCGACCAGCGTCAGGTAGTGGTCGCAGTCCAGCCAGGCGGAGATCTTCGACGGGGTCAGCAGCCGGTCGGACACGTCGTCATTGTGATGGGGTACACGGCCAACACGGCCCATTGGTGCGTTGCCAGAGCCCGTTCAAGATTCAGTCGTCACCTCCCAACGCGAGGACGGCCCGTCGGAGCCCAGGGTTGGGGTGGGCCCGGGGCAGGGCAGCGCACACCTCGTCCAGCGCTCGCCTGGGGTCGAGGCCCCGCGTGAGCACGGCGTACCGGGCAGCCACGCTCGGGGTCCGCGACTGCGCCTGCACGCAGTGCAGCAGCACCCGGCGGCCCTCGGACCGCAGCGTGGCCACGATGCGGGCCGCTTCGTCCACGACGTAGGGCAGGTGCGGGTTGTCCTCGGGGGCCTCCTTGTCGACCAGCCACACCTCGATGTGGTCCTCAGCAGCCACCGAAGAGGCCGGCACCTCCTCGACGCCAAGCCGGCACAGGCTGACCACAGCGTCGACGCCGTCCGGTAGCCGTCGGACCGTGTCGACGCCACCGAGCAGCACCCCGTCGTCGTGCGGGTGCACGGTCAGTGTGCCGCGGTCGGTGAACTCGGCGTAGTCGACCAGAGGCTGACCCGGCCAGCCTCCGGAGTCGTCAGCGGGCATGCCGGACGCGAGCCGGGCGGCCCGGACGCCGAGGCGGATGAGGTCTCGGGCTCGCATGCCGGGCCAGCCATGCAGGATCCGTCGCCACGACAGCGGAACGGCCGAGGCACCCCAGCGTGCCCCGAGCAGCGACCCGGCAATCGCGGCGACAGTGTCGGTGTCATGGCCTGCCCGCACCGCGGCCTCGGTCGCCAGCGCCAGGTGCTGCGCGGGGAAGGAGCCGGTGGCGGGGTCAAGAGCCGGAACGGGGGTCCGCACGATGGCCGACCACGCCGCTTGCAGCGCATGCACCACCCAGCCGTTGCTGGAGAAGTGGGCCGGGGGATGGGTCTCGGCTTCGTCGAGCAGTGCCGCCCACGCCTGCGCCCTCTCGGGCGGCAGCCAGCGCAGCCCAGCGCGCACCCCGTCGAAGGTGCCGTGCAGGACCGCGTGCCGGATGCCGAGGCTCCACAGCACACAGGCCTCGGCGCTCACCGGGTCCGCGTGCGTGAGGTCGGAGACTGCGCGTGCCGCCGCCGCGGTGGCCTCGGGGTCATGCAGATGCGCCAGTGCGACGGCCGCCGTGCGCATCAGCGCCCCGTTGCCGGCTGAGGGGTGCCCGCCCTCGAACCGTGCCCGTGCCGCGTTGCGCAGCGCCGCCGCGGTGACCGAGCCGGATCCCGCTCCGGCGCCGCTGAGCACGATGCTGGTGTGCACGCCGACGTCCTTCGGGCGACCCGCGTACCACTGGGCGAACCCGGTGGCGACGGCGTCGAGACCGGTCTCACGACGCAGGTCGAGCCCGGCGGCCGCGGCCTGCGCGACGGCGATCGACATGGAGGTGTCGTCGGTCCATTCGCCCGGGGCGAAGGGGCCGAGCCCGCCGCCGATCATGCCGATGGTGGCGGGGAGGCGGGTCTGGGCACCAGGCCGTCAGCGGATGGCGACTCTGCGGTGCTCCACCAGGCTGGCAAGGAAGTCGCGGGTAGGCCGATCCACCGCGTAGAGCACCACGCCCACCATGCCGCGTGTCAGGAGCACTTTGTAGATGTTGCGGATGTGGGCTGCCGCCTCGGCATCGGACACGTGCTGGCGACGTCGGAACGCGGGATCGACGTTGCCGTCCCGCACGGGATGCAGCCGGCCTTCGCGCAGCACCAGGTCGGGCCCGATGATGACGCCGGACCAGTCGTACTCGAAGCCTTGCGCGGTGTACACGCAGCCAATCTGTTCGAATCCTCCGGGATCGGTGGCCCAGTACGCACTGCCGGGCGCCGAGCCCACCCTACGGTCGCTCTTGACGTTCCAAGGTCGGGACCAGTCCTCGATGCGGACGTCGTTGACCAGCGTGTCGTCTGGCAGCGGATCGCTCCACGGCCAGCAATACCCGGCGCTCATGCGGGCCGTGTACCCCTGGTCCTGCTTCGCTCGCAGCAGGCCTTCGAGCTCCCAGGGTGTGTCAGCCACCGTGACCTGGAACCGCTCGTCCCCATCCCACGGGGTGGGATCTCCCGGCACGAGCCCGAGGAGCCGTGACACCCACTGCTCGTACGCCAGGGACCCACCGCACCGGAACTGATCGGCAAGGCTGATCGAGACGACTGGCAGGTTGCGCGCGCGTGCGGCGCTCTCGATGAACTCGACGGATCCGATCTCGCCAGGACGCACCATCTGGTGTTCGTCCAGCAGAAAGACCGGTACGCGCGCGGCATCGAGCAGCTCGTCGATCTGACGCCGCTGGGTGCGGGCCGCCGCTGGTGTCCAGCGATTGACCGAGGTCAGGCGGATCCGGTGCGCCTCGTCGCAGATGAGGACGTCCAGGCCGTTCCGCTCGGCCTGCATGAACGAGTTGAAGTACAAGAACATCTGCTTGAGCCGGGTGGAGCCGCTGGCTGCGTAGCGCCGCATCGTCGCGGTGAACGACTTGGATCCCGTGGCATGCAACACTGAGCGGCCCTGACGGGACAGCTCGCCCAGCAACGACAACGCGATCACGCTCTTGCCGGAGCCCGGGCCGCCCGTGATGACGACCACCTGCTTGGCGTCCGAGCTTCGAGCCCGCTCGACGGCGTGCAGCACGAGTTCGTACGCCAGCCGTTGCTCGTCGAGGAGGACAAACTGCTCGCGGTCGCGAAGTTCGGCGGCGGCCACCGACAGCAGCTGACGACTCGGAGCGACAGCGCTGCCGATGAGGTGGTCGGCCGCGTGGGCTCCCTGCGTAGGGGCGAGCACACGGCTCAGGTAGTCGACGAACTCTCCGCGCTGGCTGCCAACGAAGATCCGACTGTGCTCGTCCTGACGCAGGCTGTAGAGGTCGACCACGTCCTGATGCCGTGCGTTGTGCAGGTACACCGCTCCGTGCACCGCCCCTGGGCGGTTCTCCAGCGCGCGGACGAAGTCGATCGCGAACTCGCAGTAGGCCTTGACCTGCAGGCTGGGGTGCAGCCGTGGCCCGCCGGGGACGCCGGCCGGCACGACGAGTTGGTCGTCGCCTTGGTAGCGGCTGGCCGCAGACCACTGCTTGAGCTCGATGAAGACGTAGGTGTCGGTACCGGTGCGCGGATCCACGCCCGCGAGCACGACGTCGACGCGTTTGCTGGTCAGCGGGAGCTGGAACTCGACGAGGACCTCGACCTGCCCTAGGCCGGCATCCAAGAGGTCATGCGCAAGGACGGGCAGACTGCGTTCCCAGGAGCGGATCTCCGCAGCGCCGGGGCTGTGCCCCATGCTCATGCGCAGCTGCTCGGCAATACGCACCGGCAGCGTGCCCTCCATCGCGAACGCTTGCAGCGTCCTGGCGTTGCCTCGAAAGGCAGCCGTGGCCATCGGAACCCCCGCGCAGCACGAAGCACTCGTGCGGGTGGGGGCGTGTCCGCCACGGCGGAAGCCCGTCGGGCCGCAACCTGACGATCACGCACGCTAGCGCTTCGGGCCGGTCCGGGGGTGGTGTCTGTGCGGAGTCGCCGACGGTGGCGTACGGGAGGCAGATGCGTCAGTTCGGCACAAAGACTGGACGACCCGTTGTATAAATGCTAGACATGGTGCCGTGCCGAGGCTCCCCAAGACAGATGCCGACCGCGTCTACAACCGGCTCGCCGTGCTGCGGGCCGAGCGCGGCGTCAGTCGGCGGGAGCTGGCCGACGCCATCGGCGTCCACCCCCAGACCATCGGCTACCTCGAACGTGGGGAGTTCAACCCCTCCCTGGCGCTGGCGCTGCGGATCGGTCGCTACTTCGCACTACCGCTCGAGGCGATCTTCGACCTCGACCCCCTTACCCCCCTGAGCACCCAGATGTACGGAAGGCAGGACTCGTGATGACCCGTCCAGCTCACTGGCCCAGTCTCGAAGAGATCATGAACGACGAGCGATACCCGCAGACGCGCACGCGGCGGGCACGTCGGCGCAACGTCGTCCTGGAGGCGGTGCTGCTCACCGCGCTGACGGCGGCCTTCGCGTTGCCGTTGCCCGGGGACTGGGCAACCCGAGTCGTCGTCCTCGTCGTCGGCTTCGTCGCCTTCGTGCCCCTGCACGCGCAGCTCAACCTCGGCATCCGTGGCGTGTTCGACCTGCGCCGCAGCGCCCTGGACGAGCACCAGTTCATGCTGCGCGCCTACGCCAGCGATGCCACGCGGTGGTGGGCGCACGGCCTCACCTTGCTGCTCCTCGTCGCCTCGCTCGCCACCGTCGCCCTCACAGACGACCTCTTCCGGGCGTTCGGCACCGGCTACGTCCTATGGATGGTGGCGGGACTGCTGCCGTCGTGGTGGCTGGCCTGGCAGCTCGGCGACGAGGAGGCCGAGCCCGAGAGCGCCGACGCCGCCGCGTCGCCTGCCTGACAGAGCCGCGGAGTGGATGGGACACCTGCACGAACTCCCGAATGACTTCGAGGGTCGCGTTCGCCTCCAACGTGCCGCTCGCCACCAGTGACACCAGCGCTCGGCAGAGATCACGCAGGCGTGCTCCGCGCCTTTGGCGAGACGAGGACCGTGGTGTCGACGATGGTCACCCTCCACCTGCCCGAGCGGCGTCGAGCTCGGCGCGGAGGGCTGCCGTCGATGGCACGGGCATGTCCTCGGCCTCCAGCAGTCGGCGTCCGGCGGCGCGGCGGGGTTTGGACGAATCTGCCAGACCGCGGTCAATGGCTTCCCGCACGATCGTGGCAACGGAGACGCCACGCTCCTGCGCCAGCCGGGTGATCCGGGCGTGGTGTTCATCATCCAGTCGCACCTGCAGCCGATGGGTGAGCGGCATGCTCTCAGAGTCCCATGTGCTGCCGCCGCGAGGCTGACTGTTCCGCCGCCGCTTATGCGAACAGGTTGATACGGGCCCGCACGAACCCTAGGTTCACGGGTACGCCCCAGCGCTGCGGTGAGGAGTCGCCATGCCCGACGTCCCGACGCCACGCGGCACGCCCGTGCCGACGCCCACCGTGCCGGGAGCGGGCGCGGGGGATGGACGCCACGCGGCGAAGGGGCATGGGGACGGCCACAGCAATGGCCACCCCGAGCAGACCGCCGAGTTCGTCGCGCAGTGGCGCAACGCCGCCTACAACTGTTACTCCTCTGGCCACAAGTTCTGCCGCGAGGTCTGCCCGGTCATGCAGGTCACCCGCAACGAGACGTGGACCCCCACGGCGTTCCACGCCAACGTGGTGGCGATGGAGCAGGGCCTGGTCGATGTCGCCGACATCGCCGCCGACTACGTCAACTGCACCCAGTGCGGGGCGTGCGAGCTGCGCTGCCCCAACACCCTGTTCACCGGCGACTTCTACCGCTTCCGCACCCGCACCGTCGACCTCGTGAAGGCCGTCCGGGCCCTTGCGGTCGACCAAGAGGTGCACCAGCCCGCCTGGCAACGCTGGAACGCCATCACCGACGCCAAGACCCACGAGCCGGTGCTCGGCTCCGACGCCGCGGTCAGCAACGGCGTCAGCCAGGAGCACGTGCGCGACTGGGCCGACGGCCTGGACATCCCCATTGGCGGCGACACCATCCTGTTCGTCGACTGCGAGGCCGCCTTCTACCGGACGTCGCTGCCGCGTGCCGTCGCCCAGATCCTGCAGCTGGCCGGCGAGCCGTTCGGTCTGATGGCCGAGCAGTGGTGCTGCGGGGGACCGGCCGCCGAGATGGGCTACGTCGACCAGGCGCGCCGTTTCGCCGAGCACAACCTCGCGAACTGGCGCTCGGTCGGCGCACGGCGCGTCATCGCCCTGGACCCGCATGACTACATCAGCTTCACCGAGGACTACCCCCGCTACTTCGGCGACGACTTCGACATCGAGGTCGTCCTGGCCGTCGAGCTGTTCGCCGAGCTCATCCGCGAGGGCCGCCTCACTCCCAGCGTTCCCATCGAGCGGCACGTCACCTACCACGACCCGTGTCGGCTCAACAAGCGCAAGGGCATCTGGAAGGAGCCCCGGGAGGTGCTGCGCGCCATCCCCGGCCTCACGTTCACCGACGTGGACCGGGTGACGCAGTGGTCCTACTGCTCCGGCGCCGGCGGCGGCCTGGCCATCGAGAAGCCCGAGCTCACCGCGGCGATCAGCGACAGTCGCGTCGACAAGGCGGCCGCCCTCGGCGTCGACACCCTCGTCAGCGCCTGCCCCTGGTCCGAGCGGCCCCTCACCGCCGCAGGGGAGAAGCGCGACATCGACGTGGTCGACATCCACGAGATCCTCGCCGAGTCCCTCGGCCTCGAGGTCGGGGGGAGGCGCGGCGCATGAGCCCGCTGGCCGGCACCATCGCCGACACCCTGCGCGACGAGTTCGCCGCGGTCGTGGGTGAGGAGCACGTCCTCACCTCCCCGACCGACCGGCTGTCCCGCGCCCGCGTCCCGGCGCCGTTCCCGGTGCACCGCTGGAGCGACTACGTGCCCGACGCCATCGTGCTGCCCAACGCCACCGACGAGGTGGCCGAGGTGGTGCGCATCGCCAACCGGCACCGTGTGCCGATCGTGCCTCGCGACGGCGGCACCGGCCTCACCGACGGCGCCCGCCCCGAGCGTCGCGGCATCGTCGTGGACGTCAAGCGGATGAACCGCATCGAGGAGATCGACCTCGACAACCGCACCTGCACCGTCGGCACCGGCATCAACATGCTGAAGCTCAACGAGGTGCTGGGGCAGTACGGCCTCATCTACCCGGACAACCCGGCGTCCTACCCGTGCTCGCTGGTCGGCGGGCGGATCGGTACCAGCGGCTGGTCCCTGATCGGCGCGCGGTACGGCCACTCCCGCGACCTGGTCCTCAGCTTCGACGTCGTCCTGCCCACCGGCCAGGTCATCACCGTCGGCGACGGCGGTGGGCGCAAGCTGTCGAAATCCTCCACCGGGTTCCAGCTCAAGCACCTGTTCATGGGCCACCAGGGCACGCTCGGCATCGCCACCCGCGCCACCCTCATGCTGCACCCGAAGCCGGAGGCCGAGTTCAGCCCCTTCTTCGCCTTCGGCGACTTCGACACCGCCTATGGCTGCGTCGGGGCGTTGGCGAAGGCTGGGGTGGCGACCTTCGCCGGCGCCGTGCTGTTCGACGAGGCCAAGGTCGCCTACCTGCGTCGTGACGACGAGGCGTACATCCCGCAGCCGGGCGACGTGCGCTCGCTGGTGTGTGGGGTGGCGTACGGCAACGACGACGAGGTCCGGGCCGGCGGCAAGCGCTTCCTGCGGGTCGCGCGCGAGTTCGGCGCCCGCTACCTCGGCGACGAGATCTCCCAGGGCGACTGGGCCGCCCGCCACGACCGCTACGCCACCCCGGTGTTGTTCGAGGTGTAGAAG
>Ga0224722_1001820_pt1 | contig 11635 bp, 9 predicted proteins | sample Balambano_FR1_Me_FD_161646 | JGI IMG/M metagenome (GOLD analysis project Ga0224722, IMG submission 161646) | Freshwater sediment microbial communities from Lake Towuti, South Sulawesi, Indonesia - Balambano_FR1_MetaG | ecosystem: Environmental > Aquatic > Freshwater > Lake > Sediment | place...
GATTACACCTACGATAAAACCAATCAGTTGACGGGAGCCGATCCCACTGCCCCTGACCGCACCAATGAGAGCTACACCTACGATGCGAATGGCAATCGCACCAACGCCAACAACGCTAACTATCAAACGGGAGGCAATAATCAGCTAACCTCGGATGGCATCTACACCTACACCTATGACGATGAGGGCAATCTCAAAACTCGCACCAAGATTGGCACAAGCGAAGTCCGCACCTTTACCTGGGACTATCGCAATCGGTTAGTTGGGGTGACTGACAGCGTTCATGGCACCACGACTTACACCTATGATGTGATGGACAGGCGCATTGCCAAGACCGCACCAGGCAGTACAACACAGTTTGTCTACGATGGCGACAACATCATCCTAGAGTTCAACGGCACCGTCACTCCGAGTGTGCGCTATTTGCAAGGACCAGGAGTGGATCAGGTGCTAGCCCAGGAGAAAGCGGGTGCAACTAGTTGGATGCTCACTGACCACTTGGGGACAGTCAGAGATTTGGTCAACAACAACGGTGGTGTCGTCAACCACTTCACCTATGATTCCTTCGGTAAGGTGCTAACGACAATGCCAGGAGGGACAGACACCCGCTACAAGTTCACGGGGCGGGAGTTAGATGCGGAGACCGGCTTGTACTACTACCGGGCACGGTACTTTGACGCGAATATTGGGAGGTTTATTGGGCAAGACCCGATCGGGTTTGATGCGGGAGATAGTAACCTCTATCGGTATGTAGGGAATAGTCCGCTAATGGCGACCGATCCATCTGGCAATTATAAGATACTGATAGAGTATGACAAAATAGCCAAGTATGGACATCATGCTCGAGTTGTTTTTGAGCGAAAAAATGGTTTAAGGATAGTTTATGAAGCGAGTCCATTGAAGGCGGGTTCTAAAAATGCTATTAGCAATACAAGTGGTAGTGCAGGAAGCTCAGGATTCTTGATTCCTGAACCAAATACTTTTGGAAAACCCAAGTATAATACTCATCCACAGAATTTGACTCAATTTGTATATGAAGATAAAGAATGTGAAGATGATTGGGTTATTGAACAACCTATCCGAAATACTTTCTTAGCACTTTTGAAAGCTAAGATTGAATACAGTTCTCTTTATCGGAATAGTAATTCAGCGGCGTTCCAGGCTCTTGAAAATACTTTTCTTGAGAATGATTTACCTGGAAAGGCTCGACCTCAACCTAAAGGAAAGCTTTGGGTTCCTGCGTGGGAAATTAATCCTTTCACTGGGAAGGTAAGCCCTTTCGCCGTACCTCGTGATTATGATAGGACAAAAGTAGGTACTCCTATTCGATCACAACCTAGATACTAGAAATTCATTTCTTATCTTTTGAGCTTTACTGTATATTTTTGTTTTCAGCATGCAAACCAAGAAAACTAAAATTGTTCAATATCCGTGGCTTTCTACTCTTGCCTTACTGACTGCCCCTTTGTTTGGCATCGTAAACAGTGTCGATATTTTCTATGGAGGTTTGCCACTAGAACTAGCTTTAGCATTTATTACATCTTTAGTAAGCAGTTTCATCCTTTTCCATGTCTTTAACAACCTATTAAGAGGACATGGTTTTTTAAGAGGGCTACAAGTTATTTTTTTAGTACTCTTATTCGCGGTTTCTTTGAGTGTTTTACTTGTATCAGTAGCTCCAAGTTCTCGGTTTTTGATTCCTCCTTATAGAGCTAGTGCTTACGAAGGAACTTCTACCTACCAAGGCTCCGTTATTGTCTTTGCATTGATAGGTTCTTTCATCGGTCTTTTAACTGCTTTAGGTTTTCGGCAATGGCTCAGGATTTTGGTTGGTAGAAATATTAATCATTGGTTTAGACGCATGATTTCTTTAATCGCTAGCTTCTTGATATTAGGGTCTTCTATCAGCAGTCTTTTACAGTTTTTCGATCTGACTTTAATCTTGGTGATAGTTGGTTTGATTCTTCTACTGCTTTCGATGGTCAAGAGATAGTGATTTGTGAAACTAATTCTGAAAAGGTTAGACACTTTTTCTTCCCTTTACTTTCCCAATACCCTTAATGCCAACTGAGTTGATATTGGCATTAATCGTTGAGCCACTTGTTGAAACCTTCCAACTCTGACGAACCCTCTAAGGCAGTGGAGCAGCCTGACCTGATTCTGCCTAACTACCTCCTTTGTCACCAAATGCGCCGGGAAGTTATAAATCTCTGGTAACTGTACCACCTCCATCTGCTGTGTCTGTAACGATCGCACCAAAGCCAGTTGGTCATGCTGCTTAAAGACCATCCACTCTTGCTTCCAAGCTTGAAAGAGGGCAGTGGTTTGCGGCGTGCGATTCCATAAAATTACTCCACCGTTGTAATGGGGTGTATTTGCCGAACAGCGCTGTAACGTGTAGGTTTTCTCTATTTCATCAACATGATCACATTGCCCAATCTGCGGATGCACGTCCAGCTTCAACGCCAGTTCCCCCTGCTCTAAAAACTGCCAAATCTCCGAAAAAGGTAGGATGGGCAACACATCTGCATCCAGATACAACGTCTCCTCAAACTCCGTAAAATCGGGCAAACTCGTTTTGACCAAGCGCGACTCAAAGCCCTCCGGCGATTGACCTGTCGATTGCGCTGGCGCGGATCGCCACATCTGAGGAAACTCCACAAACTTCACTGCTATGCCAAACGCCGCTAGCGCTTGAGCATCCACCTCTTCTTGATCCGTCACCAGCACAATCGGTAACTGCGGCTCCAATTGCCTCAGCGCAAACGCACTGATGATCGCTGCCTCAAAATAAAGCCTGCTGTGCACTGCACAATAAACAACCCCTCGCCGTGCCATCCTTTTTTCCTCCAGCAAAGACTTGTAAACCGCGAACCACTCAAGAACCCTGGTTATTAGAATGCCCTGCCGAACGCCGAAGCTTCCTCTCCCCTGATTCCGAGCCTAACCCCATTGTTAACCTAAGCGAGGGTCGCCCCCCTGCTCGGCTCCAAAACCGGACACAACACTTTCGCGTTATCCGACTCCTTAGTGAGTGGGTGATTGACACTCAAACCTCGCTTGGTTTAGCAGGATTTGGGATGTTCCCCACCTGTTTATCCTGGAGTGTTTTCTTGCCGTGGCAATGTCGGTGGAGAAGTTGCTGGTTGTAGATTGAATTATTCCCGTCTTGAGCGCGAGGAAAGAGGGGCGATCGCCCTTCATAGTTACACTTGCACAGATTGCTCACTGGCTACCGCCTAGCTAGATACTTTATGAGTCAATGCTCAAAAGATCTCTTCTCCAGGAGCCTGTCATGACAACTTTAGCAACCTTAGAAGCGAACTCTCAAGCGCTCGTTACTGCTGAGACCAACCAAGATTTGATTGAACTGTGGCTACATGGCAAAAGCGCCAACACCTGCATCAGCTACTGCAACGATCTGCAACAGTTTTTGACGTTTGTTGCCAACAAACCTCTGAGTCTCGTGACCCTGAACGACCTGCAAGCTTTTGCGAACGCTCTCACCGCTCAAGGCTATGCACCAGCAACGCAACGTCGTCGCCTTTGTGCCGTGCGATCGCTCCTTGCCTATGGGCATGACTTGGGCATTTTGCCTTATAACATCGCAAAGGCGATCAAGCTTCCTAAGGTCAAGCTTACGATTGCCGAGCGAATTTTGAGCGAATCGCAAGTCTTACAAATTTTGTCTCATACCGAATCAATGCGTGACTATGCTCTGCTGCGGTTGCTGTATGCAACGGGTGCCCGCGTCTCTGAAATCTGTCAATTATGCTGGCGAGATTTGCAAGAAGTAGGGTTTGGACGTGGACAGGTGACCCTCTTTGGCAAAGGGCAAAAGACTCGAACCGTTGTGTTTAGTGCCGCTACCTGGCAAGTTTTGAGAGATTTACGGGGGACAGCTCAGGCAGATGAGTTCGTCTTCAAAAACCGACATGGAAAAGCCTTGGATCGCAGTCAAGTGTTTCGCCTGATTCAAGCTGCCTGTGACCGTGCTGCCATTCCCTTGAAAGTCTCCCCTCACTGGTTTCGGCATTCCCATGCCTCCCATGCTTTAGAGCGAGGAACGCCCATTACTTTAGTACAATCGACGCTTGGGCACACCAGTCTTGCCACAACGGGAGTTTACCTGCATGTCCGGCCTCAAGAATCGAGCGCTCTTTATTTGGTAGTGTGAAATTGAGTTGAGTGCTTGAGTGCATTTGAGAGCTTGGTTAGAGATGTGACCGCGTAGAGCTTTCCACGACTTTTCTCTCATCTCTGTTTAGTATAATTTCTAGCAACCCTAGAATGACTGCTGCCTGCGCTTCAGTCCTGTTCATCGTCTGTAATAAGTTTATCTAACTCATCTAATAATTTAGTGACTCGGTCATTCTTCCTGCGATCGCTCCAGATCTCACTTTTCCGCAGACGCTTGCCAATATTAGCAAAGCGTTCCATCAATATTTGCTCTGGTGCTACCTCCACTTCTGGCTTTAACTCCTTTAATCTCTCCTTGATCTCGCCTAGTGAAAGCTTCTCAGTGACAGCTTGCTTGAGCAACTTCGATCTTTGTTGCTCATCTTTGATTCGTGCAATGACTCTAGCCTTGGTATATTCCAGCTTTCCTTGTCTTAAGGTAGTTAAAATATCCTCTGGCAGGTTTAGCAACGGTAATCGGTTCACCCGGAATGACTCAGGAGTAAATTTGCCAACAACTGCCAGAACTGATTCAACCGTTTCAAGTTGGAGGATAACGTTATCCTCCAATTGCAAATCTCGATTTTTTGCATGGTTAGCGCGATGCAGAAGCGCTGTCACCTCACTTTTAGAAAGATTTAGTGAAATTACTAGCAATTCTAGAATCCCCTCAGTTTCTTCTACTGGGTTAAGGTCTTCTCGTTGCAAGTTTTCCATTAGCGCAACTTGCAGAGCTTGGCGATCGTCAAAATCTCGAATCACAACTGGAATTTCGTCTAATCCGATCTCTTGCGCCGCTCGATAGCGCCGCTCTCCAGCAATTAATTCATAACTATTGCCAAAGGGGCGTACCAACAGTGGCTCTAGAATGCCATGCTCTTGAATGGATTTAACAAGCTGAGCTTGTTTTTCAGGGTCAAAATAGCGGCGCGGCTGCTTCTGATTCAAGTGAATTTGTTGAAGCGGTAAGGTTTGCGGCGACTCAACGTTGGCTGGATTTGCAATGAATTTTTGAGCGATCGCATCTGAAAGCCCCTGCACCAATGATTGCCTTGGTTTAGCCATCTAAAACCCCCAAAGCCTGCTTAAATAAATGCTCAACCTCGCGTCTGGCAATGCCTGCTGTGGAACCAGATAAATCGAATACGGTCGAATTTTGGCTATAACAATCTGCAATAATTTGGCGCTGATGCAACACGTCATCTAGCACAACCATGTCTGGCATGAGTCGTAGAACCTCGATCGCCTCATCCTTTAATTTTGTACCTTTTACCGCCCGGTTCACAAACATCACTGCTTTGGGTTCTCCCCGGCGAATACGTTGGGCTTGATGCACCAACCGCACTGTGTCAGAAGCACTTTCTAAATCGACTCCTGTGGGTTGACAAGGAATGAGTGCTAAGTCAGCCACTAAAATGACAGCCCGTGTTGTTTCAGAGAGCGCCGCTGGACCATCAACAATCACCCATTCGTAAGCGTCCACTAGCTTTGGCAACTCATCTAACAGCACATCCGGTGCTTGCAGAATTTTATAGGGAATGTCCTGCTCTAATCGTTCTAGCCATTTAGAAGAAGAACATTGAGCATCAGCATCCACAACTAAAACCGATTCCTCTTGCTTATAGAGCCAGCGTGCTAAATGCACTGCGATCGTTGACTTACCCGCTCCCCCCTTTTGGTTAATAATCGCGACGATCGGCATAAGTCAGCTCAAAATGGCACCTCATAAGTTTACGTCACAACTCCTCAGACGTTCTATCTATTTCTAACTCAGAAACGACTGTCTCTAATCCCTGTTCGGATTCCACTGCCAGCGCCTAGAATGTTACATCAAGAGAAATGCTGTCAAAGTACTGTTTTCACTCTGTCTGGTTGACCTCAATGGTTTGTAGTTCTATCTCAAGTTGCTCAACCGTAGGAAGAAGGCTTTTAAGTTGGTCGGGCAAATCAGAACCAGTTTTGTGAGTTGAAACCCCAATTGGTTGAGTCATCCCTTGAAGTGCTAGCTCAGCAACCATTTTGTTCTTGGACTTACAAAGAACAATACCGATCGTGGGGTGATCATCAGGATGACGTAAAATGGCATTCACCGCTGACACATAGAAATTCATTTTGCCGGAGAACTCAGGTTGAAACTCGACCATCTTGAGGTCAATGACAATGAAACATCGCAGTTTGAAATGGTAGAAAAGTAAATCTATCCGATATTCTTGCCCATCCACCACAAGCGGATACTGACTCCCAACAAACGAGAATCCGCTTCCCAGTTCTAGAAGAAAATCACGAATGTGATGTACGAGTGCGCGTTCCAAATCACGTTCTTGTGCATCTCGACTTAATGTCAGGAAGTCAAAATTGTAAGGGTCTTTCAAAAGTTGCTGCGCCAAATCTGACTGAGGTTGTGGTAACGTTCTTTCAAAATTAGTAATGGCACCACCTTGGCGACGATAGAGTCCTGTTTCGATTTGGATTGCCAAAATGCTACGACTCCAGCCATTAATCGTTGTTTGCTGGATATACCAATGGCGCTCGACAGGGTCTTTCACCTTATCCAACAGGACACAATTATGAAACCAGGGAATTTGTGCAGCAAGTTGCTGCACAATTTGCTCGTCTGGATAAGCCTCAGCAAATGCCCGCATGTACTTGAGGTTGCGCGAAGAAAATCCTTTGATGTCAGGAAATTCTCGCTTCAGGTCTTTTGCTAATTGGTCAATAATTCTTGCACCCCAACCCTCTTGCTGTTGACGAGTTAGAATCTCTTTGCCAATCTGCCAATAGAGCAGAGTCAATTCCTGATTGACTGCCAAAACTGCTCTAATTTGCGCTTGCTGAATTCGCTCTTTCAGCGATCGTAAAAAGGCAGTATAGTTTTCGTCCGCAGGAAATAGGGAACCAGATTTCGACACAAGCAAGTCAACTCTAGAGAACAAATAGATAATAGCGACTTCTTAACCGGAATAGGATTAATAGCTTTGCTCCTAAAGGAATGACGAGAAGCAGACGAGAAGCATCATTCCAAGCTCGATCCACTTTCGCTTCAATAAAATAACACTCTAAATCTGCTTGAAAGTGGTTAGTCTGGCTCTACTTTTGAGCCGATATAGCGATAGTAAGTGGGGCGGCTAATCCCCAGATGCTCACAGATAGAAGTCACACTCCGCTTTGGATCAGCCGCCAGCGATCGCCCAATCTCAATTTGTCCCGGCGTTAACTTATGCTGTCGCCCTCCCTTACGCCCTCTCGCTCTTGCCGCTTGTAAACCTGCCTGAGTGCGCTCTCGCATCAAATTACGCTCAAACTCAGCTAACGCCCCGAATACATGAAAGATTAACTTGCCACCGCTGGTCGTGGTATTAATACTCTCTTGCAATGAGCGAAACCCAATTTGCCGCTGCTCTAAATCTTCAACTAGAGCAATCAGGTCCTTGAGCGATCGCCCCAAGCGATCAAGCCGCCAAACGACTAAGGTGTCTCCAGAGCGCACATAGGCAAGGGCTTGTTGCAACCCAGGGCGATCGGCTTTCACCCCGCTCATTTTGTCTGAGAAGATTTTGTCGCAACCAGCCGTTTGCAGCGCGTCCTGTTGTAACGCTAGATTTTGATCATCCGTTGAGACTCGTTCGTAGCCAATCAGCATCACTGTAAGAAAGTTGAGACACCATAACTGTATCAAAACTCGTTAAGCCTGCTGTCTATTGAAACATAGATTTATTAACCAGTTATCTTACAGAGTTTAGAGGCTGAAACGCTAAGTTGCCTTGAATCCCCTGTCGTGTAAAATAAACGGTCGTTTCTGAGACGACTTTGACTGGTTGCAATTGTTAGTGCTAGACACTAGAGATGGTTTGGTCTAGTCGGAACAAAGGTAGCTTAGCTGTATCCAGTGCCACGCGATCGCTAAAACATCTGAAGTGTAAGGACTCCAACAAAAACCTTGGAAAAAAGGCAGCTTGACCGTATTTGAGCCTTTTCTTTTTTCTTCAAACCTTGCCTGTAAAGTGAGATTGGGACTACATAAGCCATTGCGGCAAGGGGGGTTGCTAAAGCAGGAAGAGAACCCCTCAAGCTAAGGTGCCCAGCATGGTTAGTGCTGAAACTTGGAGTAAATGGATTGTTCGTCGAACGCTCTCACTACGTTGATCCAGTCTAAAGGCTACATTGCATCTGTATAAGTTTTCATTGTGTTGAACCGATGAAAAGTTTTTTCAGGCAGTACCGTACAGTCAGGATAAATTTCAATATTTCTTGAGCCATATATTATATCTCGAAAGAGTTCAAATACAGATCGACCAACAAAGATAAAATCCTCATTGAATTCACTACTAAGCGGCTCCCAGGCTCCCAGATAAATATCACAGCTTTTGTCGTGGCTTTGATATGTTCTTAAATCCCAAAGTAGAAGATAGCTTCCCAAATCCTCTCCGAACATGAAAGCATTGCGAATTAATTTGATTTTTTCTCTATCATTTATGAGATTTTGAGATGGAAACTGCTCTATATAATCCACTACTGTTAATAAAAATTCTTGTTGGTGATTCAGCCAGGTTGTAGGGCAAAATACTCGACAGAAGTTTGCTGCCACACCTGTACCAAAGACTTGACAAAACTCTTTATATTCCTCTGGTAAGGAAACATTATACTCTTGCTCAAAACTGATTAGTTGATTTTCTGTAAAAATCTCGCTGCCCGACTGAGCCTCAGTAAAACTTATTTCTTCTGAAAACTGCTGCCATTGTTCTATCAATTTCTTACCTCACATTACTATTAAACTCTATCTACTGATTGGGGAAAATGCTTATGAGATTAATAAATTGAGTGTTGTATGGAGCTTACTTAAAAGTAAGATGTCTGAGGTTTATTTACTTATGAAAGGATATTTATGGATTAAGCTATTGCTTTAACTGGCAAATAAGAGCACTTATATACTTGCAACACCAAATGATTCCCCCTTACCCTCCCTTCTCCATCGGGAGAAGGGGAGCCGATTCCAATATCACGATATTCTAATCTGGTTTCGCTATGGATATAAAACACCGTGCTATTGCTAGATACTGCTACTCACGTAATCCATTAGCTATTCATATTTTGACTAATTAATCATTAGACTTAATCGGAAATAAGGGATTGAAAGATAGTGGAAGCAGGTTTTATCTGTTTCCACCTAAGCCGTTGCTAACTGGCGATGAGTCAAGCGGAAGTTATGCAATCCACAAGCCGTTTCCATCCCATCATCAACATAATGTGCCATCCGATTTCTAAACTTGTCAGTGACAATGTTGCAACGCTTGATGCCACCAATCTGGTGCTCAACCTCTACCCGTTCGCTTGAAATTTCTCGGTTGCGTTGTTTCTCCGCCTCAGTTAGTTCTTGTTTTCGCGGTTTCTTCTTGGGTTGAAGTGTGATCACTCCCTGGGGTTCATAGCCCTGAAATCCTGTATCTTTCCACAGTTTGCTTCCAAGTGGAAACTGGTAATCTTCCTCATCACAAATCGCTTTGTCATGCTTCTTGCCCTCGTAGGTGTCGCTCAAAAACACGACCTTCCCTCGACGATGACTCATCACATTGTTTTTAACCGTGTGGGCCGTCTTTTTGCCGCTGTAGTATTGCTTTTGGTCCTCCTTGTCCTTGGGACGGTTGATGCGTCGTTCTGTCCCATCAATGATGAACTCCAAACTCGGACACTGCTGCAACACGGCTTCCAAACGATGCGGTTCTCGTTCAGGCAGTTGTTTCTCGTAGCCCAAGGCTTGATTGAGCACTCCACTCAGTTTATGCACCCACTCATGAGCTTGAGGTTGCCCCATATCAAACAGGAAGCCTTGAACTGCTTGAGTCGGGTAAAGCCGGAAGTACACCAAAATAAACAGCAGTTTGTCTTCAAGGGAATTCAGTTGGCTCTTGCGCCCTGCTCCATAACGCCGTTGTCGAGGTTTTCCTTGGATATGGTGTTCCTCAACATAGGCATCCCAAGCTTGCCCAAACGGTTGCAGCAGTTGTTCAAACTCCTCGATTTTGAGTCCAGTCAAACTCTGAAACACCCGAGGCTTGTTAGCGATAGTGGGGTAGCTCAACATGGCGATAGCTTCCGTTTTGGAGCTAGAGAGGCTTCTTACTTCTTAAATTACACTATTTCCGATTAAGTCTATTGATGAGAAGGGAAATGTCGGTCTACTTTTCTATTCTCTCTCACTCTTTTTTCTACGTCCTTTCCTAAATAGCACTACCCAATTCTGCATCAGCTCATCGACTCCTTTCATTCCTTTATGTTTCCGTTTATACCTAAAGAACAGTCCAGACGGATCGAAGGTGGAAGTTCACAAAGTTTCTGTAAAGTTAGAGAAAATTCGATTCATTGTATTTAGTAACACTTGAATGATATTTATCCCGGCAATTATACTTACATCAATAGGTAAGGGACTCAGCACTACCAATTTGAATTCACTACATTTCAAGCCTTTTCAAGCACGATTCTTAATCATTTCTCGTAGCTATCCATCACTGAGTACTTTTGTTACAGCATCCTCACTTTTGGTTCAATGTTTTATTGCTACTCAATTCTATCAATCTTATGTAAATGTGATTGGATATGGCTGTGATTTGGCACGGAGAATCTACTTGAACTTGTTGCGTTCTATTCCCTGAGTAAGACTTCTACATCAATGCGAAAATCCGTTCAGATAGCTCAAACAGATGAGCCGTCTCAGAATAACTCAAAGCTTGAATCATCAAGCTCATCTCAAGCTCAAATCCTAAGTTCTCCAGAACTAGGCATCTGGTTACAAAAAGAGCAAGTCAGTCTAGTCTTTACGACTTATCGTGCAAATCGTCTCTTCTTGGTAGGTAGCCAATCCGATGGTCAAATTGTAGTTACAGAACGCTTCTTTGACCAACCAACCGCCCTTTATGCTAATCGGACAAGGTTTTTCCTCGCCACGCGCGCTCATATTTGGCGCTTTGAGGGGCACACGCCCAGAGAAGAGGCTTCTACTACCAGTTCCGATCTGCTCTATGTGCCCTCAGTGGCGACAATCACAGGGAATGTTTTGGTGCACGAACTAGCTGTTGCCAGCGATGACACCGTTCTGTTTGTCAATACAAGATTTAACTGTCTAGCCCAGCTGCGATCGGGCTATAGTTTTGAGCCAGTCTGGCAGCCTCCGTTTGTCTCTCAATTAGTCGGTGAGCCCCGTTGTTTTCTTAGCGGGATGGCTTTGATTGAGGGAAAACCGGCCTATGTGACTGCCTACGGAGCAACCGATCAATCAGATGGGTGGCGCGAGGAGCAGGTGACGGGTGGTTTAGTGATACAAGTTTCCAGTAATGAACGGGTTGCATCGGGGTTATCCTTGCCTCATTCTCCGCGCTGGCATCAAGGCCGACTCTGGCTGTTAAATGCAGGTACCGGGGAACTTGGAGCGCTGAATGGCGATCGCTTTGAACCCTTAGCGTTT
>Ga0224722_1001821_pt1 | contig 11632 bp, 10 predicted proteins | sample Balambano_FR1_Me_FD_161646 | JGI IMG/M metagenome (GOLD analysis project Ga0224722, IMG submission 161646) | Freshwater sediment microbial communities from Lake Towuti, South Sulawesi, Indonesia - Balambano_FR1_MetaG | ecosystem: Environmental > Aquatic > Freshwater > Lake > Sediment | place...
TGTACCAGGTATTAAGTGTACCAGGTATTAAGTGTACCAGGTATTAAGTGTACCAGGTATTAAGTGTACCAGGTATTAAGTGTACCAGGTATTAAGTGTACCAGGTATTAAGTGTACCAGGTATTAAGTGTACCAGGTATTAAAACCCTGAGATCAGCAGTCGGTCGCGCAGCAATGTGAGTTTAGCGGCGGCTTTGTTTGCTGAGTGCTTTGCGTGCGTGGGTGATCTGCAAACCAGCCCGCTGGGCAAACTGCTCGAAGAAGGCATAGAAGCGCTGGCGATCTTGCTGGCTGATCACGGCCAGGGCATCAGCGGTTTCGATGACATAAGGGTAGCCGGTGCCTACCACACACTCAGCCCGCACCAGGTCGATGATCTCATCAGCCCGCCCGGCCTCTAGCAGCCAGCGCGGCAGTTCCAGCCGGGCTGGCGGGCGCTCCATAGCCAGTTGGATGTAGGTAAAGAGCACATCCCCATAAAAAGTAGCCTGCCCTGTGCGGCTCAACCCATCATGCCGGGCGCATTCAAACAACGGCGTGCGGTCCCCCCAGGCCGGTAGCAGACGGGCCAGCTTGATCAACCCGCCATCGGTCAGGCTCAACGCCGCCGGGTCACTCTGCAACAGGCTGATCAACGTGGTGAGATCTTGGCTGAGCGAACTATCGACAAAGCCAACCAGCGGAACCCGATAGCGCGCCGAACAGGCCAACAGTTGCTGCACTGCCCGCACATAGGGTTGCGCGTGGCGCGGCAACATCTGCCCGGCAAAGCTGATGATCAGCGAACCGTCAAAAAAGAAGAGCGGGCGATCTGGCTCGGCCACATCGGCGTAGAGGGCCATCAACTCGCAGAGTTTTTCACACTCCAACACAAAGCGCAGTTGACTGACCCGTCCGTTGGCAAAGTTCCCTTCAGTCAGGTCGCGCCCCGCGTCGTCCTCATCCGCCAGTTCATCGGGGGCCAGCACCTCAAAGGCCACATCTTTGATATAGCTGCCGCCGGCCCGATGAAAATTGACAAACCAACCGATCTGCACCGCACCAATGGGCAGCGAGAAATCTTTGGTCGGCAGGATCTGGCTGCCATCGACGGCGGCGCTGGGCCGATCTTTGAGGGTGACCAGCGCCCAGGCACGCGCATCGGCGTGGTTGTTCCACTCTTGCTGGAAGGGCAAACAAAGCTGTGTTGCGCGATCCAATTCGGCGGTTGGGCGAGCACCCGGCCAGGCCACACCGAGTTGATCAAGCCGGGCCAGCAACGCTGCCGCGTCATAGCGGGCAAAGGTCGTCAACCACGATCGAAGCACCGAGGCTTGGTTCTGCTGTGCAGTTTGATAGGCGGTAAACCGGCTGCGCTTCTGCTCCAGCGCCGCCACAACTTTTTGCTGATAGAGCATATGTTCCTATTGTATCATCAAACGTGACCGTTGCCAACGCCCAATGGTACAATCTGAGATCTATTGCTCATTGCCACGCTCCAGCGTGGCAATGAGCAGGACGACGCGCCGCGTCAGGTGGGAGAGGGAAAGGTGTATGCGCCCACGGCTGGTAGATTGGTCGCTCTTTATGATCGTAACCCTGGCAACGCTCTCTGGCTTTGGCTCGTTTCTGATCGGCCAGCCGAGTGGGGGGTGGTTTTTTGCGCTGCACGGGATTATTGGGCTGGCATTGGTGTTGCTCGTGTTCTGGAAGGTGCGCCGGATTTGGCCGCGCCTGGTACAACCAACGCGCTGGGAGCGCAGCACGCTGGTCTCGATGGTGGCGCTGGGAGCCGTGCTATTGGTACTCGCCAGCGGGCTGCTCTGGACATCCTGGCAGTGGCCGGCTACCTTTCCTAACGGCCTGTACTGGCACATTGTCTTTGGCATTCTGCTCGCCATCGCTCTGGTGTTGCACCTGGGGCTACGCTTCAAACCGCTGCGTTGGGGTGATGTGCAGGGGCGACGCCCGGTGCTCTATCTTCTGGGCGCGCTCTGCACCGGGGGTGCGCTCTGGTGGGCACAGCAAGCGCTCAATCATCGGCTGGCGCTGCCGGGTACACAACGGCGCTTTACTGGCTCGCGCAATGCGGGTTCGGACTTCCCCGTGACCAACTGGATGTTTGACCCGGTGCCAGTTATTGACTCCGCAGCCTGGCGACTGCGTATCTACGGAGCTGTAGCCCAGGAGAGCACATTCTCGTATGACGAGTTGACGCACTACAGCCAGGATCAGCTTTCAGCAACCCTGGACTGCACCAGCGGCTGGTATACGACACAACAATGGCAAGGGGTCAGCGTCGCCCGTTTGCTAGACGAGGCACAACCTAGCGCAGGGGCGACGGTAGTCAGCTTTCAATCGAGCACGGGGTATCGCTGGAGTTTACCACTGGAGGAAGCACGTCATGCGCTGGTAGCCTTGCACGTGGCCGATGCGCCACTCACTGCCGGACATGGCGCACCAGCGCGGCTGGTCGCGCCCGGTCGCCGGGGCTTTCAGTGGGTCAAATGGCTTACGGCCATCGAGGTGCGCACGACACCAGATCACGGGCAGTGGGCTGTAATTTTTACCAGCGGATTCGGTGGATAACAGGCTGCTGTAAATCTAAGGGATTCCACAGATTACACCGATTTCCTTTGCTTTTTAATCGGTGTAATCTGTGGAATCTCTGTTTGAAAGCAGTAACACAGAGCACACAGAGTCTTCGGGGTCTCGGGGTCTCCTCGGCGTAGTCTGCGTCCTTGTTGTTGCTGTTTACTCGGTGACACGCACCGGGCGATAAAGCGGATTTTCGTCAGCTTCGCTGGGAACGGGGGTGCGCTCGCCACGGAAGAAGGGATTGGCGGCCGGGCGGCGAATGGCCGGGGTGGGTTGTGGCACGCTCGATTGTTCGGCCCCACAGTAGACACAGATCTCCCACTCGTTGCGGGCCAACTTACCACAGGCGGGGCAGGTGTGTTGCAACTGGTTGTGGCAGTTCGGGCAGTAGACCCACGGCTCTCGCACCGGCACACCACAGGATGTGCAGGCCACGGTCTCCTCCAGCTCGCGCAACAGGGCTTCTTCTTCGAGCGCCCGGTCATATTGTTCAGCCAATGTTTGTTTGGGGCGGATCATCAAGTAGAGCACTAGCCCAACAATCGGAAAGATGAGTACCAGGAGACAGGCCAGCAAAATCGCCAGCCAATCATGGCTGCGGGTACGGATGTCGTTGAAGGCCCAGATCCCCATCGCCACCCAGAAGGCAAAGATAAAGGCGCCGATCATGGCGACCACCACACCGATAATGGTCGCAATGTTATTGATCAGCTCAGCAGACATGGTGCGTGCTCTCCCCACAATAAGCGTTAAACGGTCAACCAAGTGTAGTAAAAACCTGGTTTCTGGCAGAAACCTAGTTTCTACCTTTGGCCGATTATAGCGCAGGTAGAGACAAAGCCCAAACCGTACAGCACGCAAGGGCGGACGCACCATCTTTTCTGCCGTAGGAAAAAATTTTGACAGGCTCTACCAACCGTGCTATAGTCTGGCCTGACTTTTCTGTTGGGATTGTCCTGCCGTTTTTCACAAACCCTCTGCAGCGACAATCTTTCCGCAATAGATCTCGTTCTATCAACCGTTCTGGGGTAAACATTCTCCGCATCTCCGCATCTTTCCTGTTTTCTACTGAGGGCGATTACTCCTGTGATCGTTTCCATCAGTAACTCATTGCATTTTCCATAAGGAGCAAACTCTATGAAGACAAACAAGCAGTTCCGCTGGTCGACGGTGCTTTTGCAGATCGCGGTCGTGGCGATCAGTGCCTGTATGGGTCCCGTTGCACAAGAATTAATGACCCCCACCCCAGAAGCGACCACCGTCGAAGCGGCACCTGCACAAGAGCAAGCCGCTGCCCCCGCCGAGCAAGAGGCGGGTCAGAGCCGGTTGGATGTTGTCAAGGCGCGCGGCAGCCTGGTCTGCGGTGTCAACTCTGCGGTGCGGGGCTTTGGCTTCCAAGAGGCCGACGGTAGCTATTCGGGCTTTGATGTGGACTTCTGCAAGGCGATTGCCGCGGCCCTTTTTGGCGATGCAAACGCCGTCGAATACCGCCCGCTTAGCTCGTCCGAACGCTTCACCGCCGTCGCCACCGGCGAAGTTGATGTGCTGTGGCGCAACTCCACCTGGACGCTCACCCGCGATTCCAGAGAGGTAGGCATGGAATGGGTCGGCGTCAACTTCTACGACGGCCAGGGCATGATGGTGCGCGCCGATAGCGGCATCTCTTCGCTCGAAGAGATGGATGGGGCCACCGTCTGCGTACAGACCGGCACGACCACCGAGTTGAACCTGGCTGATACTTTCAATGACTTGGGCTTGGCCTTTGAGGCCGTAGTCTTTGAAGACGCGCCCAAGACCCGCGAAGCCTATGACCAGGGCCGCTGTGATGGCTACACCACCGACAAATCTGGCCTGGCCACCGAGCGCCTGAGCATGACCAACCCCGATGAACACATCATCCTGGATGTCACCATGTCCAAAGAACCGCTGGCCGGGGCCGTGGCCCAGGGTGACCCGGTGTGGGCCGATGCCGTGCGCTGGATCTTCTATGGCCTGGTCAACGCCGAAGAGTATGGAGTCACCAGCGCGAACACGAACGACATGATGAGCAGCGAAAATGCCAATGTGCGCCGCCTGCTGGGTGTCGAAGGTGAGATGGGGGCCAAGCTGGGGTTGGACAACGACTTTATGGTCAAGGCGCTCACCGCCGTCGGCAACTATGGTGAGATCTATGACCGCAACCTCGGCCCCGACACGCCCTACCAGTTGGAGCGTGGCCTGAATGCGCTGTGGACTGAAGGCGGTCTGCAATACGCTCCACCGTTCCGGTAAACGCAACCAACGCAGCACAAAACAACGCTCCGCATTGCGCGGAGCGTTGTTCTAGCATTCCCACGCCCGGCGTGGTGACGAGCAAACTGACCTACTGAATTTATGAGCCACCCGTCACTCACTGCACAGCCCAAAGCGACCATTCCGTTCTATCGCGACACCCGGATGATCGCCCTGATCAGCCAGGTGATCTTTGTTCTGCTGCTGGTGCTGGTCATCGCCTTTTTCTACAACAATGTACGCGAGGGGTTGCGCGCCAATGGCCGCACCTTTAGCTGGAACTTTCTCCGTCAGACGGCCGGTTTTGCCATTGCCGAAGGGCCGACCTTTCTGCCCTCGGATACTTATGCGCGGGCCTTTTTTACCGGTGCGGTGAATACTTTGCGGGTCGCCGTGGTGGGCATTGTGCTGGCGACGATCTTGGGGTTGCTCATCGGGATTGCCCGGTTGAGCACCAACTGGTTATTGCGCACGTTGGCTGGCGTTTATATTGAAATTATCCGCAATACACCAGCATTGGTGCAGCTCTTTTTTTGGTATTTTGCCGTCATCCTCACCCTACCGGATATTCGCGATGCTGCAACTGTCGGCGATCTGGCGATCATCAGCAACCGCGGCGTTGAATTAACTTGGCCGCTGATTACGGAGGCGGGGTGGGGTCTCAGTTGGTGGCTGTGGGGTGCGCTGGTCGCCGCCATCCTCGCTGGCTATGGGCAACAACAATGGCGGCTGCGTCAGGGTAAGTTGGGCGGTGGCTTTGGTACAGGCCTCCTGACCTTTTTGCTGGTTGCGCTGATCGGCTTTGGCGTCACCTGGGTCACGGCTCAGTTGCCGGAGCAGATCACCTATGAATTGCGCCGCGGCGACCGCGGTACGCTCTACGTCGATGTAAATGGCAATGGGCAATTTGACAACGGCATTGACCGCCCCATGCGCCATGTGCCCGTGACTTTGCTGACCGAAGATGGCACAGAACTGGCCACCACACGCACCGACAACAACGGTGGTTTTGTCTTTTTTGAACTGGGCGAGGAGCGCGGAACCAGCCTGACCTGGCGTGAGCCAGCACCCGTAGTGATCAGCCAGCCAGAATTACAGGGGTTCAACATTCGCGGTGGGTTGTCGATCAGCCCAGAGTATGCGGGGATTCTGCTGGGGCTGGTGCTCTACACCGCCGCTTTTATTGCCGAGATCGTGCGGGCCGGCATCAACGCTGTCAACAACGGGCAGTGGGAAGCCAGCCGGGCACTGGGGTTAAGCACAGGTGAAACGCTGCGTATGATCGTCCTGCCCCAGGCGCTGCGCGTCGCCATCCCACCACTGACGAGTCAATATCTCAATTTGACCAAAAACTCCAGCCTGGCACTAGCCGTGGGCTACCCCGATCTCTTCAGCATCTCGCAGACCATCCTCAATCAATCGGGGGCGGAACTCCAGGTCTTTTTGATGCTGATGGCGACCTACCTGTCGTTCAGCTTGATTACCTCGGCCTTTACCAACTGGTATAATCGGCGCGTGGCGCTCGTGGAGCGATAAGAAAAAGAGACCAGGAGATTGGAGACTGGAGATGAAACGCTCAAGCCTCTACGCTCCTACTCTCCAGTCTCCAATCTCGTAGAACCTATGGCACAGGCAGAACTCGACACACGAACTTGGGTCAATCGCAATCCGCCCCAGCCGGGGCGCAAGGCCCCGCCGAGCGAGGTGGGGGTGGTCGGTTGGTTGCGCGCCAATCTTTTTAGCAGCCTGGGCAACACGCTGTTGACCCTCCTCACCGCCGTGGCGCTCTATTATCTGGTGAGCAACCTGCTGCGGTGGGGGGCGCAGGCCGCCTGGGAGCCGGTGTGGGCCAACCGCAAGCTGATGGCCGTGGGCGGCTATCCGGCAGAACGGCTGATGCAACCGATGGTGGTGTTGATGTTGCTCAGTCTGCTCTTTGGCCTGAGCGCCGGGCGCTGGGGCGAATTGATGCGCAACCTCGCCATCGGCCTGGGCGTGATCTTTGCGGTCTGGATGGTTATTCCTGCGGGCAGTTGGGTGCAGACCCGCATGGGGATCTGTCTGGCGTTGCTCGTGCTCGGTGCGCTGGTCGGTAGCCGGGTGGCGATTGCTGACCGTCTGCTGACCCTGGCGTGGGTGATCTTTATCCCCATCGCACTGATCATGCTCCATGGCGGCGTCACGCTGTTAGGCATCGAGTGGTATCCGTGGGGCGCGGGTGTGCCTTCCAACCTCTATGGGGGTCTGCTGCTGACCAGCTTATTGACGGTGCTGGGCATCACGTTGAGTTTTCCCATTGGGGTAGCGCTGGCCCTGGGGCGGCGCAGTGAGTTGCCGGCGATCAAATATTTCTGTATTGCTTACATCGAACTCATCCGCGGCGTGCCGCTGATCTCGTTGCTCTTTATGGCGATGGTCGTCTTGCCGCTCTTTTTGCCCGCTGGCATGACCAACCCAGCCGGCGTGACGCGCGCCGTGGTCGCCATCACTTTGTTCAGTGCGGCGTATCTAGCCGAGACAGTGCGCGGCGGCTTGCAGGCTGTGCCACGCGGCCAGTATGAAGCCGCCGATGCTGTGGGACTGGGCGGCTGGCAAAAGCTGCGGCTGATCGTCTTGCCGCAGGCGTTGCGTGCCGTGATCCCAGCCATTGTCGGCCAATTTATCGGTCTCTTCAAGGATACGTCGCTGGTGGCGCTGGTTGGCCTGTCGGACTTTCTCAACGTTTCGCGTTCGATCTTGGTGCAGCCCGCCTGGTCGCAGATCCCTGGCGGCATCACGCATGAGGTCTATCTGTCGGTGGCGGCGGTCTACCTTATCTTCAGCTTTGGCATGAGCTGGGCCAGCCGCCGCCTGGAGACACGGCTGGGGGTAGGGCAGCGATAAAAGCAACTCACGCGGGGCCGCCAAGCCGCAGAGGGGTGTCTGCACACCGATCTCTGCGACTTAGCAGCCCCGCGTGAGCCAGTTGTTTCAAATTTGAATGTAGCGAGGCATTGTATGACTGGTGGAGCAGAAGTCTCTGACATTATTGTGATGCGCGATGTCAACAAGTGGTATGGCGAGTTCCACGCGTTGCGCGATGTCAGTTTAACGGTCAAACCAAAAGAGGTGGTGGTCATCATTGGGCCGTCGGGGTCGGGCAAATCGACGCTGATCCGCACGATCAACCGGCTAGAGGAGCATCAGAAGGGGGAGATCATTGTCGACGGCATCCCGTTGACGCGCGATGTGCGCAACATCGAAGCAATCCGCATGGAAACGGGGATGGTCTTTCAGCAATTCAACCTCTTTCCCCATCTGACGGTAATGCAGAATATTACGCTGGCCCCGCTGCATGTGCGCAAAAAGAGCAAAAAAGAGGCCGATAGCATCGCGATGGAATTGCTCGAACGGGTCGGCATCCCAGAGCAGGCGCACAAGTATCCTGGTCAGCTTTCGGGTGGTCAACAACAGCGGGTGGCGATTGCCCGTGCACTGGCGATGCAGCCCAAGATCATGCTTTTTGACGAGCCAACCTCGGCGCTAGACCCAGAGATGATCCGCGAGGTGTTGGAGGTGATGGAAGAGTTGGCGCACTCCGGCATGACGATGTTGGTGGTGACGCATGAGATGGGCTTTGCGCGCGAGGTGGCCGATCGCATCGTCTTTATGGATGCTGGTGAAATCGTTGAGATCGGCACGCCGGAGCACTTCTTCACCAATCCGCAACATGAGCGGACGCAATTGTTTTTGAAGCAGATTTTGTGAGGGCTACCTTCCTCCTCAATTCCCTGTCTGCGGCTCGTTCGCACCGCGCGAGAGCGGACCGGGTTGACCAATCCATTCGGTGTAGAGAGCATCGACCGCGGGGTTTTGCAAGGCGGCAAGCTCGGCCTGCCAGACCGCCGTATCGACAATCCCATAGCGGTGTTTTTCCAGGTAGGTGTGCAAAAAGCGGAAGAAGTGGCGATCCCCCAGCGTGTCGCGCAGCGCATCATAAAAGAGCGCCCCTTTGCCGTAGACGATCGCCTCGTACTGGTTGCCGTCGTCAAAACTAGCCACGGTTTGGTTGACCAACTGATCGCCGCCCCGCTGTCGCAAGAGGGTGAGCGGTGTCTGCCAGCGTTCGCGCACCAGCCCCACGGCATCGTTCAGCCCGTGTAGCTCCTCCATGTAGATCTTCACCGAATACTCCGCCAGTGCCTCATCCAGCCACGGCTCGTTGACGGGGTCGTTGTGGACTTCGAGATACCACCATTGGTGCGCTACCTCGTGCGCTACGAGGATTTCCAGGTTCTCACGAAACCGAGTGTACAGTTCTGGCCCGAGCAAGACCGCCTGGGGGTATTCCATACCACGATAGGTCAATGGCCCAGGGGCCACGCGAAAATCACGGTACGGGTACGGCCCAAAACGGTCGCTGTAAATGCGCAAGGCGGCAATGGCATAGGTCAGCGCGGCGCGCCCGGCGGCTTCTTGGCCGGGCAGCCAGTAGCTGGTGACGCGCGTCCCGTAGGTCTCGGTAGCGGCGGATTGCAAGATCGGGCTCATCTGCAACAGAAACTCGCGCGCTGGGCCAGTGGCCCAGACGTGGCGCGCCTGCCCGGCACCGACCAGCGTCGAGCTGATCAACGTGCCACTCGTGACCGGGATCTGATCAGCAGGCAAGGTGGCGGTAACGACAAAGAGCGAGGTGAGATTAAAGGCGGCATCGCCGCGCACGCCGCCCGTATCCAACCACCAGCGCCCGGCACCGATCTGCGGGCCGGGGATGTAGACAGCCAGCGACGGGTAAAAGAGCGGCAGGCTGGTCATTTGCTGGCTGGTGCCAAAGAGCGCATAGACGGCTGACGAGTCCGTCCAACGGGGGATCGTCACCGTCCAGATCAGCCGCACATCCGCCCGCTGGTCTTTTTCCAGGGGACGGGACAGGTTGACCCGCAGGGCGGTATTGCCGATGTCATAGGCAAAGGGGGCCGAACGCCCATTGACACCTACTCCGTGGACGGTGATGGCACCGCCATACTGCTTTAACGCGGGGTAGAGACGAAAGACGAGGTAACGCCACGGGTCGATGCCCGTATTGTAAACGACAACGCTCGCCTCGCCGGAGAGGGTGTGATCTTCCGCGTTGTAGGTGACGCTGATCGCATAGCGCGGGGCCAGTTCTAATTGATCGATCTGGCTAGCAAACTCGGGCTTCATAGCCAGGCGAAAGCGGGCCAGGGGGTCTTGCACAGCTTGGCGGCGTGACCCACATGCACTCAAGAGCAGCAATAGACTGAGCAAGAGCAGCGCAAACTGGCCTACTAGCAACACCACAGACCACGGTTTTGACAAAGCGCGACGGCGATTGACCATATGCAGACGGGCGGTCACAACACGGGCGAACTTTTCTCGCCTCAGAGTGGCAGATTGGCCGCGAGTATAACACGGTTACTGCCCACTCGCAACGCGCCTGACATCAAAACCACAAAAGCTACCACAAATTACACAGATTTCGCAGATTTTTGTATCTGGGAAATCTGTGTAATCTGTGGATGCTGTTCAAATGACTTGCAACTTTGCGGCGGGGCAAACGTAGAGCACACTGTGGAGTGGGGCTAAATATAATGGGAGCGACATCTGAGATGCCGCTCCCATCAGGCAAAGGAGGAGGAAGAAACTCACTCCCTCCTAGCATACCGCGATGTCAAACAAATTTCCGTAACGTTCGCCCCAATCAATTCGTACTCTGTACTACAGAAAAGATGATACCTGGGCAGTCGCTACAGAGCATAATCAGTGCGGAGATAGCGCAAAGGGGTGACTGCCCCAACCAGACAAAGAATAAAGACGACGATCAGCAGCAACCGCCCTACCAGGCTCAACCCGGTGAGTTCTTGCTGAAAATAGGCGATGAGCAGCACACCCGCTACCAAGCTGTTGGCTACCGTCGTGACGAGCATGACGCTCCACGGGATCGTGGTTTGGCTGGCCGCCAGGAGCAAAACCAGGCCCAGTGAGATCAGCAACGCCCCGGCCAGCCGCATGGGCCAGATGGCCCCGCCGCTGTAAAGGCCCCAGATAGCTAATGTACTTTTCGGGGTAGCAAGCAGACACAGCCCCAATGCCCCGCCAATGCCAAGGCCATTGATGCGCAGAGTCAGCCGTAGCGGACGAAAATAGTCGGTTAAGGTGTACGCCATGATAAAACTTACTAAGTTACAGATGGATACGGTCAAGCAGGAGCTGGGGCGTCATGCCCTGTTGCTGGGCACTATCGTTGCCGTGCTCTGGCTGATCGAAGTGGTGGATTGGATCCTGTGGGGGGTCAACCTGGATGGGTATGGCATTCGCCCCCGGACATTGGTTGGTCTGCGCAATCTGCTTTTTGCGCCCTTCTTGCATTACGGCTTTGGTCATTTGGTTGCCAACACGATCCCGTTTTTGGTGCTCGGCTGGCTGGTGTTGCTGCGCGGTAGCCGTGAATTCTGGCGGGTGACGCTAATTGCCCTGTTGGTGAGTGGTCTGGCCATCTGGCTGCTTGGCTCGTCGCGGTCGATCCACCTGGGCATCAGCGGCGTAGTCTTTGGCTATCTCGGCTATCTGTTGACCCGTGGCTGGGTCGAACGCAGCCCCTCATCGTTGGCCCTGGCCGTGTTAGCACTCCTCTTGTACGGCAGCATGTTATGGGGGCTGGTGCTCTGGCAACCGGGTATCTCCTGGCTGGGCCACACCTTCGGCTTTCTCGGTGGCGGCCTGGCGGCGTATGGGCTACGGAATCAGACATGAGCGCTGTACAGGATTTGAAGGGGTGAGGGGG
>Ga0224722_1001822_pt1 | contig 11631 bp, 7 predicted proteins | sample Balambano_FR1_Me_FD_161646 | JGI IMG/M metagenome (GOLD analysis project Ga0224722, IMG submission 161646) | Freshwater sediment microbial communities from Lake Towuti, South Sulawesi, Indonesia - Balambano_FR1_MetaG | ecosystem: Environmental > Aquatic > Freshwater > Lake > Sediment | place...
CCTGTGGCAACATCGTGTTGCGGATCAGATAGGAAAAGAGAATCTTGCGTTTGGGCAGCGCCGCCAGTTCGGCATATTGCACATAATCGCTCGATTTCTCGCTCGAAGTCAGCGCCTTGGACATAATAAACCGAAAGGCCGTCGCACCGATCACAATCGACAACGCGGGGAGGAAGCTGTGGCGGATCACGCTGCTGATGTAACTCCAGGTGAAACCCGGCGTGCCCTGCCCACCACCGACAAGCGGGAAGATCGGGAAATAGTAGGTAAGCAACATCAACAGCACAAAAGCCAGAATGTAATATGGGATGGGATAAACCGTGATCAGCGAGTTTTCTAACACGCGTGACCACCAACGATTCGAGAAATACCCGGCCAGCGAGCCGAGGATCAACCCCGACAGCCAGGCGATGATCACCGACATGCCCAGCAGCCCGATCGTCCAGCCGATGCTGTTGCGGATCATGGCGTTGACGGTCATCGGGAACGAGGTGAAGGATGGCCCCAGGTCGCCCTGCAGGATGCGCCGCCAGAAATTGAAATATTGATCGAGGATGCTGCCTTCCAGCCCGTAGAGATCCAGCAACGATTCCCGTAGGGCCAGCGTTGCCTCCGGGCTGAGGCTCTGAAAGGCCGTCAACCGCCCCAACGCCTGATCCACCGGGTTGACGGGGGAGAGCCGCGGGATCAGAAAGGTGATCGTCACGCCGATAAAGATCACCAACACCCATTGCAACAGACGTGGCAGAATGTATTCTTTGAGGAGGGTCACAGGTTGTTGCCTCTGTGGGATCGTCGAGAACAAAGGAGCTTGCAAGAGTGAAGGGGTGAAAGGGTGAAGGGGTGATTGTACGCTCACTAAGTCACCCCTTCACCCCCTCACCCTTTTACCTACTGCACCGGCTCCAAACTCTGGAAGGCGAATTTGCCGCCGTGGAACCAATAGAGCGGCATATAGGTCGGTGCTTCCGAAGTGGGGAAGCCCGTCCAGTAGCGCTCGTCCCAGGTGACAAATTTCTTGAAGCTGATCGCCGTGATGAAGTACATGTTCTCCGTCCAATACTTGGCAAAGTCTTGGACGAGTTGATAGTTCTCTGGGCTGTCGGGGTTCACGCCAGCCATGGCATCGATGAACTCACCGACTTTGGGGTCATTGATGCGCATAAAGTTGTTGCCGCCCTTGCTGCGATGATCCTCGCCGTTGGGCACATAGAAATCGGGGTGCCGCCCGCGGATCTCCGGCCAGGAATCGCCCGAAGCCAGCACAAAGCTCGTCCACGGTGTGCTCACTTGGAACTGGCCGGTGACATGGTTCTGATCCCACACGCTGCGTTCGAGGCCAAGCAGGTTGACCTCGATGCCAAAGTCGCTCCACATATCGGCGGCGGCCGTCGCCATGCGGAAGGCGTCGTTTTCGTCAGGCGGGGATTGCAGATCCATCTGCCAGGGTTCGCCATCGGGGCGCAGCCAGTTGCCGTCCCCATCGCGGCTAAAGCCATGTTTGACCAGCAGCCGTTCGGCCACTTCGGGGTCATATTTCCACCAGCCGGTGCCAAAGACGCTACGGGCGGTTCCGGGCACGGCATAGCCCTGGTCGGCAGCCCAAGCCGCGATCTGATCCGGCACAGTGGCATCATAGGGTTTGTACAGCGTGCCCGGCTCGATCTCGATCTCCAGGTTTTGCAGCCACTCTTCCAGCGGGTCCAGATGGAGCGCCGTCAGCGAAGCGGTGGGCGGGATCGGCATCGTGGTCACTTTGGCGACGCCGCCGATGTAGTCGGTCTGCAACTCCACAATGTTCAAGGCCAGCGCCAACGCCCAGCGCACATCCTTGTTGGCGTAGATCGGGTCGGTCTCCATGTTGAAGACAAACTGACGGGTGCTCACCTCATTCGGATAGGCCCAGGGGAATTCAGTGTACCACGAGCGGGCGGTGGGCGTTGTGTCCATCACGGTCTGGAAGGCTTCGTAATCGACATCGAAGAAGACATCCAACTCCCCGCGCGACATGGCGATGGCTTTTTTGGCGCTGTCGCCATAGAAGATGGTTAGCACATATTTTGGCCCCGGTTTGCCGACGATGATGCCACCGGGCGTCCGCTCCCAGTCATCACGGCGGGTAAAGAGCTCCCAATAGCCATTCGGGTCCGTCTGCGTCACGGTGTACGCGCCAAGTGTGATCGCTGGGTTGAAGGTGAAGGTGGTGGGGTCCTCTACCGTCTCAAAGATGTGCTTTGGCATCATATAGACGCCGTTCCAGCGCGTCTCAAACATGCTGTGGAAGCGCGGGTTTGATTCTTTCAGGTTGAACTGGACGCTGAAATCGCCGGTCTTCTCAATCGAATCCAAAAACTGATCAAACTGTGCGGCCCAGCCATTGGCCCCCATCCCCTGGTTGGATTTAAGCAACTCGACGGTGTAAACCAGATCATCGGCGGTGAACTGTACACCATCGCTCCAGTAGAGGTTGTCGCGCAGATCGACATTCATCTGCGTGAAGTCATCGTTGTAGAGTGGCTCGGAGGTCGCTACACCCAGGATACGTTCCCCCGTCTCCTGGTCGCGATACCAGAGCGTTTCCATCATTAACGCATGGCGATGCGGCACATGCGGGCCGTTGACCCAGAAGTTGAAGTTGTCGATCACGCTGTAGCGGAAGATCTGGTCCGCCACAAACAGTTCATCGCGCGGCACATCCACAGGCAGTTGTGAGTCGCCAGAGGGTGCGGCAGCTTCGGCCGCGGGGGCCGTGGATGAATCGCCCGCCGGTTGGGCGGGGGCACAGGCCGTCAGCACCAGGCTCAGGAGCAACAACACCAGCAGCAAACTTTGTTTTCTCATCTTTCCTCCATATTGCATGCATCAAACAAGGAACAAAACAAACGGGATGCAGTTGACATACAACTTGTTGATTCAGGGAAGCCCAACGAAACTGGGTTCGCCTGGGGTGGGGAGTACACGACGTATGGATTTTTGAGAACGGTTGTTGACGGGCAAATCAATGGAAGCAGAGGTACTGTACCACACCCTCGTCAAAGACGCAAAGCGAAAAAAACGGGAAGGGCGCGCTTGGCTTATCAACCAAACACGCCCTCCCCATCTTCTAAACACAAAATAGACCACAGATTGCGCAGATTTTCCCCTTCTACATCTGCGCAATCTACATCTGCGGAATCTGTGGATGGTTTTGCTTTACTTTTCCCTGGCCTTTTTGGCCGCTCGCTGGCGTACTTCGTGGCGCAGATCCTTCTTGCGGATGCGCAACGACTCTGGCGTCACTTCGAGCAGATCGCCGGGGCCAAGAAACTGGATCGCATCATCGAGCGACAGGGTACGCGCCGCCTGGAGCATGTCCGACGTGCCAGAGGGCTTTTCGCGGAAGTTGGTCAACTCTTTGGCCTGGCAGACGTTGATCACCAACTCTTCAGGACGTGTGTTTTCGCCCACCACCTGCCCGGCGTAGACTTCATCCCCTGGTTGGACGATGAAGGCACCGCGCTGCGCCAGCTTGACCAGCGCATAGGTGGTCACGGTGCCCGTCTCCAGCGCTACGAGCGAACCACGATCCGTGAGATCCAGATCGCCGTTGAAGGGTTCATAGCCGTGAAAAAGCGTGTTAAAAATCCCGGTGCCGCGGGTAGCGGTCAAAAAGGGCTGGCGCAACCCTAACGTGCCACGTGTGGGGGCCAGGTATTCGGCATAGACCGTGCCATCTTCGCCATAACGGATAGCCTGGAGCTGCGCTTTGCGACGCCCCAGCATCTCGCTCACCGCGCCCAGATAGTCCTGATGCACCTCGACAAAGAGGCGCTCGATTGGCTCCAACAACCCCCCAGCGCTCTCTTTGAGGATCACTTCGGGCTGGCTGACGGCAAATTCGTAGCCTTCGCGGCGCATCGTCTCGATCAAGATCGCCAAGTGCAACTCGCCGCGGCCAGAGACAATCCACTCGCTGGCGACGGCGGTATCGCGTACACGCATCGCGACATTCTTTTCCAACTCCTGCATCAACCGGGCGCGTAGTTGGCGGCTGGTCAGGTACTTCCCCTCGCGCCCAGCGAAGGGGCTGTCGTTGACGGCAAAGGTCATGCGCACCGTTGGCTCTTCCACGGTGATCGGCGGGAGCGGGCGCGGGTCGGTGATGTCGGCAATCGTATCGCCGATGCCCACCTCTTCAACTCCAGAGATGGCGACAATGTTACCGGCCTGCACTTCGTCTACCGCCTGGCGTTGCAGATCGCGGAAGACAAAGACCTGGCCCACCTTGCCCGGTTTCATTGCCCCCTGGGCGTTGATGTGCATTACTGACTGCCCAGCGCGTAGCGAGCCACTGTGCAGCCGCCCAACGGCGATCTTGCCCACATAGGTGCTGTACTCCAACGTGGTTACGAGCAGTTGCGTCGGGCCATCGGCATTCACCTGCGGCGGTGGGATGTGGTCGAGGATCGCCTCGAAGAGTGGACGCAGGTCGCGTTCTAACTGGTCAGGGCTGGTGCCGGCACGCCCTTGCAGCGCGCTGGTGTAGATGACTGGAAACTCGGCCTGCTCATCCGTCGCCCCCAGATCGATAAAGAGATCAAAGGTCGCATCCACCGCATAGTTGGTGCGCGAAGCGGGTCGATCCACTTTGTTGACGACGACAATCGCCTTTAACCCGGCGTTGAGCGCCTGGCGCAGCACAAAGCGCGTCTGCGGCATGGGACCTTCGACGGCATCGATCACCAGGAGCACACCATCGACCATATTGACCACGCGCTCCACCTCGCCGCCAAAGTCGGCATGGCCGGGCGTATCGACAATGTTGATGGTGACGCCATTGTAGACGACGCCCGTATTCTTGGCGAGAATGGTAATCCCACGCTCGCGCTCCAGATCGTTGGAATCAAGCACACGCTCTTGGACTTGCTGATTAGCACGGAAGACGTTGGTCTGCTTCAACATGCCATCGACCAGCGTCGTCTTGCCGTGGTCAACATGGGCAATAATGGCAATATTACGAATGTCATTCCGTGGTTTTAGGTGCATCTCCACGGCGGGTACATCGGCGGGTACATCAAGGACAGCATCTAGCATCATCATTGTTTTGTATCAACCCCAAAAAAACGCCCGGCCAAAACTGGCCGAGCGATCAGTTCTTTGCTATTGAGCTATTGTATGTCAAAAGGCGCAGGAGGGCAACTTTGGGGAGGATGCGGAGCGTAGGCAATCGCCCAATGATAGCAGGTTAAAAATCTCTATCTCTCGCCAATCTCTGTTAGTGATTATGCTGGACACAACAGAGGCTGCCATCGATATGATGTACGCATGCCAATATGTTGTTGCAGCGTCTGTTCCAGGTCGTTGTAATCAAACGGTTTTGGCAACACTTTGCGACAGATGCGCTGGAGCGCGGCGACGCGCGGGTCGCTGCTATCTTCACAGGTGGTTAAAACCAGGGGGATGGAGCAGATCATTGGCATCGCCTGGAGCGCCAGCACCATTTCATAGCCGTTCATCACCGGCATGTGAAAATCCAGCAAAATGATGTCGGGGCGCACCGTCTTGGCAACATCCAGCCCGGCTTTGCCATTCTCGGCCTCTAACACTCGCCAGGTAGGATGCACAAAGGAGAGGTATTCGGCTAAAACGCTGCGCAGCATTTCATTGTCATCCACAATGAGCACGGTAATCGGTTGCTCTGCCTTGATCGTCATCGGTCCTCCGCACGGTGGGTCACACACTAGCGCTGAACCGACTATACCAAGAAAAGCTTGAATAGCCACTAAAATTTCTTTAGAATACTTAAAATCGTCAAAATCCGTGCAGGATCTCAGTCCTGCCGCGCAAAGCGATAGCCGACGCCATGCTCGTTGAGCAAATAGCGCGGGCTACGTGGGTCCTCCTCTAGCTTACGCCGCAGATGCGACATGTAGACATGCACATAATCAACATCATTCTGGTATTCCCAGCCCCAGACTTGGATCAAGATGGTTTGATAGGGCAGCGTCTGGCCGGCATTTTCGATCAAATAGGCCAACAGCCTAAACTCGGTGGCCGTGAGACGGACAGGTTGCTGCCGGACTTCCACTTGGCGGCTCTGCAGATCGACCGTCAAGTAGTCGTCACGATAGTATGCGGTGCGCGGTTCGTGCTCGGCTTTGTTGCTCTGTTCAGCTCGGCGGAGCACAGCCAGCACGCGCGCCGCCAGCACATCGCGGCTGAAGGGCTTGAGGACAAAGTCGTCGGCCCCGTAATGCAGACCCCGCACGACATCGCTCTCCTGGTTCACGCTGGTGAGCATGATAATCGGCGTGCTGGCGACTTGCCGAATGTGCTTGCAGACATCCCACCCATTGAGTACAGGCATACGGATATCGAGAATAATCAGGTCAGGATGGTGTTGATAAAACAGCTTTAAGCCAGATTGTCCATCCGTGGCCGTAAAGATCTCTGCGCCAGCGCGCGAAAAATCGATTTTGATCGATTGACAAAGGTTAATATCGTCATCAATGACAAGAATTCTTTTGCTTTGCAGCGTGCGAACATCCATGACACTCACCTACAAAAATTGGACTAGTGACCTACGAATGATTGACATCAGCGAAGCGGGAATTTGACCGTAAAGGTGCTCCCAACTGCGGCTTCGCTCACCACGCTGATTTCACCGCCATGTTGTTCCACTAGCGCTTTGGTAATCGTTAGCCCCAAACCGGTGCCGCTGGCTTTATCCTCCAGTTGCTTCAAGCGGCGGAAGCGCTCGAAGAGATAAGGTAGCTCATCGGCGGGGATGCCATAGCCGGTATCCTGCACCGCCAGCGTGACATACGTGCCCTCGTGGTGGGTACGCACCTGTACGGAGCCACCCACCGGTGTGTATTTGATGGCATTGGAGATCAAATTCATCAACACCCGCTCAATCTGATGGAGATCGGCCAAGATGTACAGTGGCTTTGCAGCAACTGCACAGTGCAGCGTGATACCTTTTTCGCGCGCTTCGGGTGTCATCGTCTCCACCATCTGCACCACCGACTGCGATAGATCCATCGGCGCTTTGTGCATGGGCAACTCGCCAACCGCTTGCAGTTTTGCAACATCCAAAATGTTGCGCACAAGGTTGTGCATCGTATGCTGGCTGCGCAACATCAATTGCGACAAGTGACGATTTTCCCGAGAGATCGAGGAATCTTCGTGAATCACTTCGGCACAGAATTGGATATTGGCCAGCGGTGTCATCATATCGTGCATCAACACCGACAGAAAGGCATCTTTTTGTTGATTGATCTCAGCCAGTTCGTTGGTGCGTTCGGCCAGTTCCTTTGTGCGTTCGCTGACGATCTGCTCCAGGTTGTCCAGATGCGCCTGCATCTTCCCCACATACAGTCGAAACGCATAAGCCGAAAGCGCAATCGGCAAAAAGAACATCGCCACCCCAACCCAGTCATAGGTGGCGATGGCAAAGGCCAGCAAGCCCCCGCCTACGGCCATCAGGATGATGTCGATTTGGGTAGCCCAGCGCTCTTCTCGCCAGACCGTCACCGGGTTGATCTCAGCCCCAAACTGAAGCCGCAGGACGCCGATCAGCAGCCAGAGATTGACCTCCTCGTAGACCAGGGCGGCTACCACCCAGGGGATTGTCTGGCCCCACAGCGTGCTCGCGCCAAGCCAGCTACGCACCTGGAGCAAGACCGCGCCAGCAATCAACAGGGCAATGGCGTGCATCCCCAGGTTAAAACCAAGCTGCCGCCAAGTCTTCTTCCAGGTTCGTTCATTGGCCGGCTTGATGAGCCAGGTACAGAGATCTTCCGCCACTGCGATCAGGACGGCGGCGATAATGCCAAAGGTGGGCACGGCAGCGATGGTAACCGCAGAGCCGATGTGATAGTGATAGGTCGTATTGCCATCCAACCGGGCCGGTGTGGTGGCGATTGCCGAGGCAGCAGCCAATAAGGCCAGCATGGTAAAGACGGCACGGGGTTGATAGGTCGGGGCCATCCACAGACCCCACACGGCTAGCGTTAAGCCAACTAGACTGATCAGCGCAACATAGACAGCAAACAACGTCTGACGGTTGATCCGCCATATGGGCTGTTGTGGCGTCACCTTAGTGAGCATAGCCTCTCCACATCGATCTGCACACCAGCCAAACCAACAGTGCAGCCGGGCGATTCCCCGGCTTGGCCACTTGCCTCACTGACAGCACATACCCTGGCTTGAACCGGATCCATTTTCCAGTCATTATAACATGCCTCAACCAGACAAAGCTTACAAACAGTTTACATTCAGTCGTTTTTAGCAAAAATACTTTTTGCTGGCTTTTTACCGGCTGTAAATATACAACTCAACCTTGAGAAACCGTGCATCTGGGATTCATTCACCAAGCCAGCGAGTGGCTTTTTTACAACAAAAACTTCTTGATAACCATTCGCAACACTCGATCAAGTCAGTCTACGGATAGTCAACAAACTTACAAAAAAACCGGTTTGGCAAAATAATAAGTCATTTGTCCGATGGACAATTGGCGAGAATACAACATTTGTCCGATGAATTTTGTCATTAGTAGATAAATAATTGATAACTATAGGAAATAAGAAAAAAGTGCATATTTAGCAAATTTAATTCCGTAAATAAGCATGATAATAGCACGCAAGCGTCAACATTGCTGACGTTCTTATTTCCGTCCGTAGTTCATGGTGAACTATCCACCATCGTTGCCACCATTCTTCTCAGAGAAAGGATTCACTATGATCGCCACACGGGCCTCTGGCATCTTTTTGCTGGTCCTGCTCACGTTGTTCACAGGTGCTTTAAGCGGCACCGTGTTTCAACTCTTTCGTCCCGATTCCGTGGGGTTTGCTGCGCCAGCCCACAACGCCGCCCCCAACCTGGCCGAAAGCGAGGTCAACCGTGGCGCGCCCGGCTCGCTGCTCGCCCAAGCCAACAGCAATCTGCTCACTACCCAGACGCTGGGCGGCATGGAGGTACAAGTGCGCGCTGAGGTGCGGGCTTCGGGCAATGCTCAGGCGAATGCCCAAGCGCTTGGCCCTGGCGACACGGAGGCAAAAGTCAACACCGTAGGGGAGGGCGACGCTCAGGCCATTGCCGTTTCTACGGGGGCCGATGAAAGTGCCCAGGCTGCGGCTGCGCCCGCCGCCCAGGTTGGCCCAACCAACAATAGTGTGCAAAACTTTTCCACAGCCGCGTTGCCCGACAACGCTCGCATCCTGATCAACGAACCCCTGGTCAACGTGCGCAGTGGGCCAAGCGTGGGCTATACCGTGCTCGGACAGGTGATTCGCGGCGACCAGTTCACCGTCGTCGGGCGCACAGCCGATAGCAGTTGGTGGAAGATCTGTTGTGTCAGTGATCAGGAGGTATGGGTGATCGCCGCCGCCACCAATCTGCTCAACCCGAATATTGCAATTGCCGTTGTCGACACAGGGCTGCCGCCGCTCTTTATCCCCGCCACTGCGCCGCCGCCGACAGCAACACCAGAACCGACACCAACGCCGAGTGCGACACCGGTGATCTTCCCATTCGATCTGGTCGAACAGCAACAATTTGCTGAGCAGATTACCCCTCGACTCTATGTCTATGTCGCCGATGAAAAGGGTGGCTTGGATGGCTATACGGTGCGCATCCGCAAAGATGGTACGCCCCTACCAGTGGAGAGCCAAACATTCTTTGGCCCACCCGCTTATACCTGGCCCTTGCCCATCGAGCGGCAACGCTTCTACAATCTAAAGCTGGAGTTTGCCACGATCAACCCCGCCGGGCTGTGGGAGGTTGAACTGCTGGATCGCAACGGGCTGGTGGTTGGCCCTCCGACGACCTTCACACTGATCAACGGGGAGCCTAACCAGGAGTTGTATCTGCACTACCGGCTGCGTAAATAGCGGTGCTGTACTGCAATGACCGTGCATCATGACCGTGCATCATGACCGTGTATGACGTAGGGGCGAAGCATTCGGGAAGAAAATCTCGTTGCGCATAGAATTTCTTGCCCGAATGCTTCGCCCTCCTCATTACCTATTACGCTTTACCCATTCCGCTCTACCCCGTCAGCCCCGTGCGCACAAAGGCCGCCAGCCACGCTACCAGATCCTCAATATCTCCTAAATGGCCGGTCTCGAAAGGGGTGTGCGTGTAGCGGCCAGGAAACGCCACCAACGCACTGGGGATATCCGCCTTCATGGTCGCCGAGCCATCACTGCCAAACGAACCAAAGACCGCATGTTGGAGCGGAATATGCGCAGCACTGGCGACCGCTTCAAGCTTGGCCGTCAAGGCGTGATCATAATGCACCAACGAGTCTTTATGCACCAGGATCGGGCCACCGCCCAGCCGTACGGGCATCCATCGTTGCACAAAGGTGGGAATATCGCCCGCCAGCCCGATCTCGACCGCAATCGCGGCGTCAAAGCGTTCGTGCGCCGCTAGCCCAAAGGCCCCAATCAAGCCGACCTCTTCCTGCACGGTGCAGGCTAGCGTCAGTTCGCAACCCAGCTCTTGTTGCGGCACACGCCGCGCCACCTCGGTGATCACCGCCAGCGGCACCCGATCATCGAGCGCCTTGCCCACAATGTGCTCGCCCCACTGCTCGGTCGTGACCTCCCAGATCACCCGTGTGCCGGGGGTGACGCCACGCGCCAGCAGTTCGGCGCGACTCAAACCCGTGTCCACCCAGAAATCATCCCAGGTGAGATCATGCAGTTCAGGCAGCGCCAGCGTGGCAAGATGGCCCGTGGTGGTTCCAATCACACCAGGGATCACACCGTGCCGCGCCAACACCTTGACCCGCTGCCCGATTGTAAAGGCATTGCGGTTGCCTGCGCTGCGTGCCCAGTTCTGGCCGTTGGCTAAAAAGAGAAAGCCCCCCGGATCGATGGAGCGCACGAGGTAACAGAGTTCATCGGCGTGAGCCACCAAGAGCAGCTTTGGCCCCCCCCCGCCACAACGCGCCAGCACATTCCCGATCTTGGTGCGCTCCACAGGCACGCCGAGACCCCGCCAAAGCTGCTCGATGCGATCCAGAACCAGCCCTTCTTGACCAACCGGCCCAGCCAGCTCAGTCAGTTCTTTGATCAATTCAAACATAGATCACTGCCTTAAAAAACAATCACCGAACGCAGGGTTTCGCCCCGTTCCATGGCCGCAAACGCCTCATCCACCTCGTCGAGTGAGACCAGGCGTGTGACCACCTTGTCCAGGTTGAGCTGGCCCTGCTGATACCAATCCGCCAGTAGCGGGAAATCGCGCGTGGGCAGGCAATCCCCATACCAGGAGACGCACAGATGACCGCCCATGTCGAAAAACTTCTGCAATTCGAGCGTGAGTGTAGGCCCAGGGCCGGGTACACCGATCAGCACACAGGTGCCGGCCAGGTCTCGGCTCCACAGCGCCTGCTCCAACGTCTGCGGCTTCCCAACCGCTTCAAAGGAGAAATTGACGCCGTTGCCGCCCGTGATCTCCTTGATCTTTGCCACCGGGTCCACTTCACGGGCGTTGACCGTGTGGGTCGCGCCAAATTCTTTGGCCCACTCCAGCTTGCGCGGGTCAATATCTACGCCGATGATCGTCGTTGCCCCACCCAGGCGCGCACCGGCAATGACGCTGTCGCCAACGCCGCCGCAGCCAAAGACGGCGACACTACTC
>Ga0224722_1001824_pt1 | contig 11628 bp, 10 predicted proteins | sample Balambano_FR1_Me_FD_161646 | JGI IMG/M metagenome (GOLD analysis project Ga0224722, IMG submission 161646) | Freshwater sediment microbial communities from Lake Towuti, South Sulawesi, Indonesia - Balambano_FR1_MetaG | ecosystem: Environmental > Aquatic > Freshwater > Lake > Sediment | place...
GTTTACATGCAGTAACCGTTTCGGTGCTTACCCTGCTCGTCGCACTTCTTGTCACGATTGCCACAGCCTACCTACGACAGTTCCATCGTGACTTATATGACGATACCAAGCGTCTGTTCCTGCTCTCCATCCTTACCGTTCTTAGTGTTACCGGTTTGAAAATCGGTTCTACCCTGCTGGGTGTCTCGGCGGTTCCCGGTGTCCATTTTGGCTACTTAGGTATGATGTGTGTCTCGGCGGCAGGCATGGTGATTGCGCTTCTGCTCTCTCCACGGGTTGCCCTATTGATTGTTGCCCTGCTTTCGGTGGCTTCGGGGTTGGCACTCAACAACGAACTGCGTTTTACCGTGATTACTCTCGGCTCATCGTTGGTAGGGATTATCAGTGTCAGTGCCCTCAAGAACCGGGGCGACCTGATGCGGGCAGCACTGATTGTCTGTGGGGCGAATGTTGTCCTGAATGTCATTGTTGGCTACATGGAGAGCGACCAGTCCCAAGAGATTCTCATGGGGGGACTGTGGGGCATTGTCTCTGGGGTGTTTGCCCTTGCTCTTTTCTACTTCGGGGTTGCCCTTTTTGAAAAGCCCTTTGGAATCACCACACACCTGCGCCTCTTAGAGCTTACCGACCCGGCAACCCCGATTCTGCAAGAGTTTCGCATGAAGGTTCCCGGAACCTATGCCCACTCCCTGATGGTGAGTAATATCGCTCATGCCGCCGCCGAAGCGATTGGCGCAGATGCGCTTCTGGTTCGGGTTGCGGCATACTATCACGACCTCGGCAAAATGAACCGCCCAGAGTTCTTTATCGAAAACCAAAGCAATGCGGAGAATATCCATGACCGACTCTCCCCATCGCTCTCCGCCATCATCCTTGCCTCTCATGTCAAAGAGGGGGTGGAGATTGCGAAAGAACTTGGTCTACCACCGTTGGTCTGCCAACTGATTCAAGAGCATCATGGCACATCACTAATGAAATACTTCTATCATCGTGCTACCGGAGGTTTACCGAACCCGGCGTTGGAGGCACAGTTCCGCTATGCCGGTCCTAAGCCACAGAGCAAAGAGTCCGCGATACTGATGTTAGCCGATAGCATTGAAGCGGCATCGCGCACCCTGCTTCGCCCCTCCCCTGCTCGTATCGGCGATTTTGTCGAGAAGATTATTGACGATAAACGGGAAGACGGTCAGTTGGACGAGTGTGGTTTGACTTTGCACGACTTAAAAGTGATTCAAGATGTGATTGCCCGAACTCTTTGCGGCACACTACACGCCCGTATTGAGTACCCCGGCAACCCCGCAACCAGCACCAATAGCAAACCGACGACTTCGCCCCTGCCGCCTGTGACAAGCAACTCTCTGACCGCCCTCACCCTGCCCAATCTGAGCAGTGGTTCCCCGATGACTGAAGATGGAGATACTGCAAACTACTCGCCCCGGACTAACACCACCATCGTGGGAACTTCCCGTAATGATGGCGACACGTCTGCTTAACGAAGCGAATCGTCCCTATGCCGAAGTCAGTGTCGTACTGACCGATGACACGGAGATTCATGCCCTCAATCGTCAGTGGCGTGGCAAGGACTCCCCCACCGACGTTCTCTCTTGGGCGCAGGAGGAGGAACCGCGCCCCGACTCCCCGGATATTCTGGGCGATGTGGTCATCTCTCTGGAAACCGCCGCACGTCAAGCCGACAAAAGAGGTTGGACACTGGAAGAGGAGACCGCCCTACTCTTAGTGCATGGTATCCTGCACCTACTTGGCTACGAGGACGAAACCGAAGCCGGGTCAGACGCAATGAAAGCCATCGAAACCCGTCTCCTCGGCAAACCCTTGGACATCACATTGTCCGTGAACGACCTCGTAACAGAACCCCAATAAATGCGACCCCGCTAATACCAACAAGCGCGACAAGCCCTATTGTGAGAAAACGAAACAATGCTGGGGGCGGAACTGGTTCACGAGGAGACCGTACCGCATCATCTACTGTGTAACTAGCATAGGTGGGGAACTGAATCCGAAACTCATCGTCTGCAAAGGTTTCGTTAATACGACTCAGGGTGAGTTTTCGCTCCTCGGTGATGTATGGTTCCGGTTCACTCGACCCTTCAAAGCGGAAATGATAGACAGTCTTGACCGTTTTAGGGTAGAGAGTCCCCTCTGGGGTGGTTCCCCACTCTGTCACAGTTGCCACTCGCGTTCCCTCGGTCTCCCCATTCTTATCCACACTCCGGTAGGACATCCGCCACGGGTAGTAGGTTTGCCCACGTCGCATAAACCAGATGGTAGAGGGAAGCAATACATCCGGGGACACGAACGGGCGAATATCCAACCGCCAGATGCCTTCGCCGTTAGTCGCCCTCTCCGGTGTCACGTTTGCGGTACTCAGGTGCTTCTGCATCTCTTTCGGCAAGTAAAGAATACCGCGAACCGGATCATTAAAGAAGTCACCCAAAAGAACATCGGGGTCTAACGGGGCAGGGGGATGATTTAGTATCGCGTCTCGAATTTCATGTACCTTTTCCTCGGCATCTGCCTTCTCTGTGCCACTTGGTGATTTTTTTGAGGAATCGGGAGTCTCCTGCAAACCTTGCGCTGTCTTCTCTAAGGGGGAAACCTCCGTATGAAATGGAGCGCGGTCTTTCATCCAACCTAGTGAGGAGTTGAACCCTTCCGGTGCAACAATGGTTCCTTCCTTGCCGTAGGTATCGCGTGTGCTTCGTCGCAAATAGGAATAGCGATGGTCATCGAACGCCAATGCGGTTCGTGTGTTTTCGAGTTTGTCGTCACGCGGATTCCAAGTAAACTTCCCGTCGGTAACATCCCAGTAAAATTTTGTCCCACTGCGCTTGGAAATCCATCGGTACACCCCCGATGCCCCCACCTGTCCAAATCGCGGCGACTGATTGGTAGTTATCAATACCCCCTCTACCTGAAACGATGAAATCGTCCCTCGAAACTGCTGTATATTTTTATCCCATGAATCTAACAGGACTTTAGGCGGTATATCCCCAGAAACCGTTTGCGCCCCACAGGGTAAAACGCAACCGAAGAATAGAACAATTCCCACCGAAAATTTCCAGAGAATCTGTTGCTTGCTCCCAAATGGATGCTGATACATAGTGAACCTTTAACACTTCCGAACGGACGGGTTGCTCTCACCCCTTAAGTGTTAGTAACTTGTAGAGAGATACATGACGATTGTATAATTCAAGAAACAGTATATTTTTGTCAAGTCGCAGTAGTAAATGGGTGAAAAATGATTCGTCTACAAGATAAAGCCGTGATTGGTACGGGTTCTGGGTTTGTAATCGAAACCAGTATGGTCAACGCTACATGATAGACTTTCAATGGACACGGTTGGGTACTACAGCGACAATTCGAAGCGGTTGGATAATTCGTTCGGGAGAGGATTTTCCGCGCCTGACCAGTTGCTATGTAGAGGTTTAGTCAAAACAATGAAAACAGACACCATCAAAATTTTGGATGTGGTTGCATTGGTAGAAGCGGTTCCCGAGAAGAACTTAAAAAAGGGGCAGGTCGGAACGGTTGTCGAGGAGTTGACTTCTGAAGTCTTTGAAGTCGAGTTTAGTGACTTGCAAGGACGCACCTATGCACAAGCCGCACTTCAAGCCACAAAACTCATGGTTCTTCATCATGAGCCCATTGTTTCGCCATAGTGTAACCCCTGGAAGCTATCACCACTGGTTGTTAATACCATCCGCACCTAGTTAGCCCCCTTGTCGCGACACCTCGGACATCTGTATAATTCCATACGAGGCATTGACAAGTCAATATGTTGGGGAAATGGGTGGAAAATGATTCGTCTACAAGATAAAGCCGTGATTGTTACGGGTTCAGGCTTTGGAATTGGGCAAGCGATTGCCGTGGAGTGTGCGCGAGAGGGAGCAAAGGTAGTCGTTACGGACATTCGGGAAAAAGGAGTCACCGAAACGGTTGCCCTTATTGAAGCCGAAGCCGGAACCGCTGTCGGCGTGGTGGGAGACATTAGTAACCCCGCAATCCCGCTCCAACTTGTCGAAACCTGCCTGTCCCACTTCGGACAAGTAGATTCCCTGATTAACAATGCGGCGAATCAAACCACCTTTCCCCTCGAAGAGGTTACCGACGAACACTGGGATTTGCTCATGGCAATCAATGTCACCTCCATGATGCGCCTTGCCCGTGCTGCCTCCCCCCATCTGCCCTCCAACGGTTCGATTGTCAACTTAGCATCGCTGGTGGGGGACTGCCCCATTCCCGGACGATTGGCGTATAACACGACCAAAACGGCGATTATGGGTTTGACTCGTGCGCTTGCGGTGGAACTCGGAGTGCGCGGGATTCGGGTCAACTCCATCAGTCCGGGGCATATTATGTCCGTGGGGGAGGAGGAGTGGAACAAGCGCGTTCCCGAACGAGACAAGCGGATTTTCGCCTCTCACTATGCCCTCTGCCGTGTTGGGAAGACAACCGAAGTCGCAAAGGCGGCAGTATTCCTTGCCTCTGATGATGCCTCCTTTATCACGGGAGTCAATCTACGGGTGGATGGGGGCATGGGAATGCTCAGTCCTGAAACCGCCTCCTTTCGTGCCGCCGAAGCCGTGGAAGCGTTGTATGGTGTGGAAGTGGAGGAGTAGGTCTTTACGGCTCTTTCGTTAAAGAAGCGATACCAAAGTCCAACATTCTTCATTTGAGTTTCTGCCTCCTGTGTCGTAGTGCCTTAAGGCAATTCCAGCGTGTTCTCTTCTAGGCTGTTGCGTATTCCGCCATTTCGTTGACGATGTGGGTTTTCGTCGTCTGTCTCCCATTGTGCCGGGTTGTTAGCAATGTATTGGCGAATGCGGTTCAGCGATTTCTCGTTTCGGATAATGTGTTCGTAATAATTGCGTTGCCAGACCCTGCCCACGAACGGTTGCCAATCCCCTTGTTTCACCCCATCAATATAGCGTTTCGTAGTCAGGGTCTTGAACCGATGAACCACATCCGACAATGACAACGCCACCGTTTCCATTGGCACGAAATCCCCCCCATCCCCGGTAGGGGCAACCCCCTGTGGTTGCCCATTTTGTCCCCAGTCTGATTGTCCTTGTGATTGCCCGTTTTGTTGTGCGTTTTGTGGTTCGTCCGATTGTCTAGCATCATCAGCAGGGCGACCACGGGGGGTCGCCCCTACCGGAGACGGGATGGAAAGAATAACAATTCCATGGATGTGGTTGGGCATGACAATGAATTCGTCGGTAACCACGCCCGAATAGAATACCGGTAATTCATTCCAGACAGATTGAACCATGCGTCCGGCATCGTTCAATCGCATTTCACCCTCCCTGCTCTCACCGAACAGACTTTCTCGATTCTGGGTACAGATGGTAACAAAATAGGTTCCGCTTTGGGAATAATCATAGCCCTTCAGTCGGATAGAGCGACGCTGGTATTCGCGGTTCATCTCTCAGCCTCTTCCAAGTTATGACATCTATTTTTCATGCCTGTTCCGAGGCAAGCAGAGGATAAAGCCGGGAATCGGGAAGATTAGCGGGGAACCGGGGTCTTTTCTAAGGCATCTTCGATTATCTGTTGGGGAAGTGCACCCCCGTAGCGTGATTTGGTGTCTAATTGGAGACGATGAGCAAGAACGGCAATGGCTAACGCTCGTACATCATCCGGGGTAACAAAGTCCCGGCTTTCCATGCGGGCGCGTGCCTGCGCCATCCGATAGAGGGTGAGCGAGCCACGTGGGGAGATTCCCACACGGAGTCGGGTATCGTTCCGGGTCGTATCCACCAAGCGTAGGATATACTCCGCGATGGCACGGTCTACACGCACACTCTTTACCTGCTCCTGCAAGTCCACCACCTCAGAGGTGCTGAGAACCGGCTGTAGGTCGTCAATCGGGTGGCGGTCATTCTGGCTATAGAGAATCTCTATCTCGTCTTCTAATGTTGGGTAGCCAAGCGTAATACGGACAGCAAAACGGTCTAACTGCGCCTCCGGCAGGGGATAGGTTCCATGATAGTCCGAAGGATTTTGCGTGGCAACCACCAAGAACGGCAGGGGCAGAATACGCTGTTGCCCCTCCACCGTGACCTGTCCTTCACTCATCACCTCCAGAAGGGCGGCTTGTGTGCGGGGCGATGTGCGGTTTATCTCATCGGCAAGTAAGACATTGGTAAAAATCGGTCCGGGGCGGAAAGTGAACGAACCATCTTTCGGATTGTAGAAACTGCTCCCGGTGACATCGGCAGGGAGGAGGTCGGGGGTGAACTGAATCCGCTTAAACTGACCGTCAATCGAACGTGCCAATGCCTTTGCCAATGTCGTCTTCCCTGTTCCCGGCACATCCTCCAAAAGGGTATGCCCTCCGGCTAACAGGGCATTGAGCAGGAGACGAATCCCCTCCGGTTTTCCCTTGATGACGCGACTAAGGTTCTCCTCTATTGCTCGAACTCGTTCGGCAAACTCCATTGCGGAGAGAGGAGTGCGGGCATACGGTGGTGCGGTAGGCGCAGTTGTTATTACGGTCATGAGGCTTGGGTTTCAGGCTTTGATTTCTCTGCCTGTTCTAACTCCTGTACTATCGTTTCCAGAGCGTTCCGTGTGGCATCATCCCACTGTCCCCCGAAACGCGCCGCATCATAGTATCGGATAAAACGTCGTCCCGCGTCAATCCAGTTCCCCGTTTGCAGGGCTTCAGGGGTGTTTTTTGCCAAGTTATCCAGATGCTCCGAATACGTGAGATGCGCCGGAAACGGAACCCCCTTCTTGGTAAAAGCCGCCTCGAAGCGTGCGACTAACGCCGCTAAGTGTGCGGAGGCAGAACTGTAGGCAAAGCCGGGAATGGTACTGATTGCCCGACGCTTACGGGCGTAGATAAACGCCCCATAGAGAACCCCACCCAGCAAAAACACGCTCACGGTCACATTGATCTGCTCTTGCGTGCGCTCTCCCAACCAATCTGTGAACGCTTTCCACGCATCCTGTATCTTTTCGATAAGGTTACGCCACCACTCAATCTCTTGGTCTTGTGCATCCGGGCGACCATCGCCGGGAGTGGCTTCCACCGTTACCCAACCCACCCCCTCTACCCATGCCTCGCTCCACGCATGGGCATCACGCTGACGTACCACCACCTGATTCTCTCCGGCACTCTCATGGGCATAGTATCCGGTGATATAGCGTGACGGAACGCCTACGCAGCGCAGAAGTATCGTTGCCGCCGATGCGAAATACTCGCAGTGTGCATCTTTCTTTGGTTCTGTTAGGAGAAAATCCTCCAACGGGTCGCCCCCACTACGCCGGAAATAGAGGCTATAACGATGGTTCGCAAGCAGGTAGGAGATAACTGCTTCAATCTTGGCTTGTGGCGTTTTGGCTTGGGCAGTTATCTGTTGAGCGAGTTGAGCGATACGCGGGTCAAGCCGTTCTGGGATTTGCAGGGCGCGTTTGCGCTGTTCTGGGTTGAGACGGGTTGCGAGCAGTCCCTGATAGTTCTCTTGCGGAGGAATCGTCAGAATATACTCATACGGCGGACGGAATCGTGTGCGAATTGGACCGCCAAAGTCAGGCGACCACTCCACATCCTCCGCATCTCCCCGGTCAATTGCGGCAGTTTCTAAAGGAGCATAGAGAAGCGAATTACGCCCCACGAGACGTGTAATTGTCACTGTCTCTGCCCCCAAAATTCGGTCTGCGCCTTCGGGAGCCAACCCTTGCAGAGCGGAGCGATAAGGACGGTCATTAAAGCTCGGACCCCACCGTCCCGAATAGTAGAAGTCGAATGCCATACCACGCAGATGGGGATTGCCTGATGGATTTTCGATACGTAGCACCCGCTCCGCACTTCCCCGCAGACCAAACATCTCCCCCAGAATAGGTTGGGTTGCCATGCCCACCTCCATCATCGGGAAGCGATCCATCAAGAAGCGGTTGCTAAACTCAGTGAGCGGCTGCTTGTAGGCATAGATAACGCGGTAGGAAATAAATCCGATAACTAATGTCGTCAAAACCGCCACTGCCTGCCAAGCGAGTGTGAGGCGCGAATCACTACGCCGATTGCGGTAGCGGAATAACCCATAGACAAAAAAGAGGATAAAGACAGGGGTCAGATAGCGGATGTATTCGTCTTGGAACGTGTTACTGGCAGTGAGGAAGAGAAGTCCCGCAATAGTCAAGGCAATCAAGGTAGAGCGGTGTGGGTCATCTGGACGATTACGCCAACACTGCACCATGATTTCTGCCAGATAGAACTGGGCAAAGATGTTGCGGCTTCGCATATTGCCCACTCCCTCCCCCACACTGGGGTCGGTCTGGTTAAATGCGAGAATGACGGCTAAGAGTGCTAAGCGTACCCACCAACGTAGCGGAGTCGCCCCCTCCAAGCGTGCCGAACTCACATAGGAGGCTAAAATTCCTGCCCCAAAAACCAGTAACAGGGGTTGGAAACCTGCGGTGAGATAGAAGGCAAAGGCGGCAATGAACGTGCAGATAGTCACTGCCCAGGGCATTTTAGGGATGGAGTTTCCCATGGCTATATCTTCTCCCTCTCTGGCAATAATGGTATCACTTGACATATCCACTCGACCAATGCGGACGAGGAGAGAGGGTGTGCCAATACCAAATCCCCTAAAGTGGCAGGGGCTAAGGGCAGTGCGCGTGAGTCCGTGTGTGGGGCGCAAGGTGATACGTTCGTTTCTCCCTGCAAAAAGAGAACAAAAGGACGCTCCCGCCACCCCCATTCCGCCGTATTGTGCCACAAAGCAGGGTAGAACCCATCCTGTTCTTGCCCCTCCAAGCGACTATCCCAGACAATCACCTGTGGTTTTTCCTGCCGAATCGCCTCCCACACCATCTGTCCTTCCGCGATTCCCATCACCTCAAACCCCTGAGAATGCAAAGCAAGAAAAACCTCTTGCAACTCTGTCACATCAGGAATCGCGACCAGAACCCGCACTGTCCGCACCGACTTTGCTTCTTTCATAACACCTTGCCTGTCCTACAACGTTCATTTCCCATCCCCAATTGGGTTTGTACTATCCGATGGGCGGGGATTAGAGGTTGAGTCGTGATGCCTTCCGCAAGAGCATCCAAAACATTGCAAAGTACCGCCGCAACACAGGGTATCGCGACACTGTTTCCCGCATGACGGCGAACCGTACTATATCCTCCTACAATCTTAAATGTATCAGGGAACCCCTGAAGCCGAAGCATTTCTCGTTCGGTTAAGCGACGCTGCCCGTTGACCAAAAGATAGTTGTACGAGGCTCCCGCACGTAAGGCACAAGAGTAGGGGTAGGCACTGATATTCCCTCCCTTATTTTCGTGCCAAATGGTAGGCTCCCCCCATGTCTTCTTGCCCTCGCGTCGGCGAAGTCGCGCCTGCCGAATCATCTCTGAAGCCCGATAAAATTCAGGGACACCTTCATCGCTCTCTAAAATCTCTGATAATGGTTTCATGGGTGTACTGCCCGTTAACCACCGAAAGGGATGCGGTTCCCGAAAACCCACAATAAAAATCCGTTCCCGCTTCTGGGGAAGTCCAAAATCTAAGGCATTCAGGACGCGCCAATCGGTGTGATAGCCCAGTTCCCCCAATGTTTCCAAAATACGGCGAAGAGTCTTTCCTCCATCATGTCCACATAACTGCTTTACATTTTCGAGGACAAAAGTAGCAGGACGTTTTGCGTCTAAAATTCGTGCAATGTCAAAGAAGAGTGTTCCACGCGCATCCTCAAACCCACGCCTATCCCCACAGATACTAAACGCCTGACAGGGGAAGCCTCCCAAGAGAATATCATGGTCAGGAATAGTATCTGCACTAATCTCCGTAATATCTCCGTGCGGATATTGCCCAAAATTGACTTCGTAAGTTTTCCGTGCCTCCGGGTCTATATCGCAAGCAAAAACACAGTGCGGGGTGGTGTGCCACTCTTGGCACACCTGCTCCAGAGCAATATGAAATCCGCCGATACCACAGAACAGGTCTACGAAGCGTAAAGGATTTCGCAGAGAAGAATTCTCTTTAGGGTCTAACTTGGGTTGATACACATACTCTCCTAACATAGGGAATTATACGGTGATGTTTCCAGACCATCATAACATCCCCACCCCGGAGGTGAGGATTTTGGTGTCTATGAGGACGGCATCGAGAGGGGCATCTATGGGTGCTTCAGAGACAATCAGTACCTTGACCCCGGCTCCCCCCATTCGTAATCCCTCAACAAATTGGTGGCGGGATTCATCCCACCCCAAGAAGATACAGATTACCGTGGTTAACTGCTCCACATACTGCTGAATTTCGGGGGCAATTGTGCCAAGAGGTTCAACAGGACTCTCTTCGACACAGGCTAAGATGTCCAATATCTGCTCTAAATAGGCAAGCGAACGTCCGGCGGTCAGATGGTACAGGTTCGGACCTGCCGCGAAGAGGTCTACAATATACTCTTTGTTGGAGATATAGTCACCAATTGCTGCCGCCACCGAAATTGCTCGCTCGAAATCGGCTTGTTTTACACTCTTCGCTTTGGGAGGCAGTTCTGCCGGGATATAGGTATCCAAGACCACGCCAATTCGCTGAAAATACTCCTCACGGTATTCCCGAACTATCGGGTCGCCGCCCATGCGGGCAGTGGCTCGCCAATCAATATCGCGAATATTGTCCCCCTCGCGGAACTCCCGATTGCCCAAATACTCAAACGAATCCCCTAACTTGGAGGTCAAAGCGATCCCTCCCGGTTGGAAGCGTCGCCCTGTCGGCAGGGTGACATTGCTGAGCGGCGTGTAGTTCGGATAGACCAAAATCTGCCGATCTTCGTAGATATTCCGATAAGCATTAAGCAGTCCCACGGGGAAATCGGTTTCCAAGCGGTAGCCTTTCAAGGTGTACTGCCCCCGACGTTTGCAGCGAAGATGGAGCCGTACTCGTTTTGTCTCACCGGGGCGCAGGGTTCCTACCGGAACTCCCCACGGTTCCACGGCATCTACCATCGGGTGGAGACGAATCGGGACAACATTCAAATCGTGTATGGTCTGCCGTTTGCTTTGTGTAACCGTGGCTTCGATGACTAACATCTCTCCCGCATGAATCCGGTCTGTATGTTGCACGCTGAGTTTGGCACGGGGAGTGGAGAACACTCCGACCACAATCGCGATGAGCCAGAGTGCCGCCGTATAAACAAAGGGGATATATGCTTGAATCTCCAGCGAAATACCCCCCACCACAAAGAGGGCAAACGAAAGAAAGATAAACCAGCGTCCCGCTCGTGTCATTCGGTGCATGACAAAGCCCCAGACAAGCCGTGAAATAGGACCATAAAAAAAGGCGTAGTATTTTAGGTCTTTGGTGGCTAAGTCCGCGGGGATTCCATAGGAGACATCGCGCCCAAACGTGGGGAATATCTTCAGGGTAGCAAGTTGCTCCCTGAGTTGGAGAAGCAGGGAGGGTTTGGTATCAGAAAGGGTGTCCGTGTGGCGTTCAGCCATACTGTAGTATACCGCACCCCCCCCTCTCCCTGCTTCAAGGGAGAAGGGGTGTGCGATGGGAAAGGAGCTAATTACTTCTTTGCATAGTTCTCGGCGACTTTATCCCAGTTGACCACACTCCACCATGCGGCGAGGTAGTCGGGTCGCTTGTTC
>Ga0224722_1001825_pt1 | contig 11627 bp, 5 predicted proteins | sample Balambano_FR1_Me_FD_161646 | JGI IMG/M metagenome (GOLD analysis project Ga0224722, IMG submission 161646) | Freshwater sediment microbial communities from Lake Towuti, South Sulawesi, Indonesia - Balambano_FR1_MetaG | ecosystem: Environmental > Aquatic > Freshwater > Lake > Sediment | place...
TTTCCAGGCTGTTTTTCATGCTTTTCCAGGCCGAATATCGGGTGCCAGCTGCCTTACAAAATCCTATATTTTTCTGAATTACCAAGGGCATTAACAGAGTGCTTAAACTTACTGCGATTGTTATTAACGTCATGCTGTTAAAGCTATAGTATCTGGTTAACCAAGGAGATCCGACGCTGCCAAGTAGCGCTCCTAGAGAACTCGTTATCGCTAGCCAGGTTGATAGTAGAACTCGCTGGTCAGGAAGATTCGCAAGGGTTGGCAGCCAAGACAGGTAGGTGACTTGATAAATGGCCATCCCCTGAAAGTAGATGAGGAGCAGTACAGTCAGGTAGATAAAAACTCCAGCTCCAGCAGTGTTAGTAAGCGGGTTGAAAATCATGTAGAAGGCACCTGTCATTAGCCCAACACCTGCGACTAAAAAACGAGAACTTTGTTCACTCCCATTCTCACAGCCATCTAGAAAATAGCCAACAAGTGGCTGTGCTACTGCGCCAAAAATTCGCCCTATGAATACAGAGAACCCCACCAAAGCAGCAGGAACCAGCAAGGTTAGACCAACCGCTTCAGAAGCGCTTGGATCATAGCGAAATAGTAACATTGTCATTAATGCACTATTAATTAGAAAGAAACCTAAAAAACCAATCGAATAGAATATCCATAGCATTCTTAGACGGTGAGTTTTATGCATAGTTTCTCTACCTTGGGCAGCTTGATTCAAATTTTCCCAACTGGAGATCTAGTATTTGACACCTGCTCAATAACATCAGCAGCATACCTCACACCTCCAGAGGCTTTAAGAATCTTGGACATCTTACCAGCGCTCTCTCGATAGTTCGGTAGCTGAAGAACTCGGTTGATAGCTGTTTTTAGAGCAGAACCATGATTTAATTGCTTAAGCGTAATAACTTCACTAGCCCCCAAATGTTTGATACGGGCCGCCATACCTGGTTGATCCATCGTGATAGGAATAGCCACCATCGGCACGCCAGCACTTAGGCAATTCAAAGCCGTGCTACCCGCATGGGTAATCACCAAGCTCGCTTGATTAATGAGCTCCTGATGCGGCGGAAAGGCAAAAACAATCGGGGCACCAGGAAAATTCATGCTGCTAGAATCTGCTCTTGGGTTACCTAGTGAAATAACAAGTTGCGCTTCAATATCCAAGCAAGCCTCCGCAATATAATTAAAAATATTCCAATTTCGATTTTGAAGAGTTCCTAAGTTAGCATAAATCAGAGGTTTCTCATTTCTCCAATTAAAGGAGAAATTTTCATTTCCAAATGAAACTACCTCATCTTTAAGGGGTTTTCTAAACAGACCAGCATAGTGAAAACACGATGGTAATCGTGCACGTGGAAAATCTAAGGCTTTAGGAATTTGACAAATTTGCGCTAAAGGTGAATAGGAATCTTCACAGTCATGATAGTGTGACAATTTCCAGTGCTGTCGCTGTTTTATTACAACCTTCCAAATTGGATAGGTTAGGTAATTAAAGAATTGATAGGCAACTTGATTACGCAGTTTGGCCCACCAGATATTTCGATATCCCCAATGAGTAAAGGTTGGGGGTACTCCTGGCTCTTGATTGAAGGGTAAAGTGTTACAAATAGTAACAAAAGGAAGATTTAAGTAATCAGCAATTGTCCCACCAGATGCAGTAGCTTGATCAACAATGAGTAAATTCACTCCTGCTTGTCGAATAGCGGCAGGAGCCTCTCGAAATAGCATTAAGGTTCCTTTTCTACCTGCTTCAACCCCAAACTTTAATCCCTTCAAGCCACTCAGCTTACCCATTTGGGCCGACATCAGTTCTAGGCTATTAGGCGGAAAATCTTGAGCACCAATTTCATAAAATTCAATACCGTTGCTAACAATCTTTTCTCGTATATCTGGAACTCCAAATAGAGTCACCCTATGTCCGCGTCTTTGCAGTTCGTTGCCTAAAGCACACATGGGATTGAGGTGGCCAATCCCTGCTGGACAAAGAATACCAAAATGATTCACAGGACGTCTACCTCAGTAGTTAACGTGGGCTAGCCATATCTAAATGGTTAATTAGGCAAGCTAGATACATTATTAAATGAACGCAAGCTATCTAGCATTACCCCAACAGGATCTTGGCTTTTCAGAGGCACTATACTGATAGTCTGATCTGTAGTCATACGAGGAAGGCGAGGAAACCAGCATTTCATATCAATTTGAGTCTTATTAATAAACTCGCATAGCGATTCAGCCGCCAGTTTTGCCGTTGCATACTCACCCATATTGGCAGGTAACTCATCAATATAGACCGTGGAAGGGTAAAAAACTCTTTGTAAGCCTAAGGGCTTAAGTAGGTTGACGACATCAATAAAACCTCGAATGTAGTAAGCACAGAATTTTTCGAAGAGAGCTGGTGAAAAACTACCTTTAATAGCGGCTCCAATATACGGTGTGGCGAAATAGTAGAGATGGGTAATTGGTTTGAATGAGTTGAGTTGATCAGCTAATTCAACATTTGGATTCAATACATCCAAACATAAGCAGCTAGCAGATCCACCTCCTTGATTGATCTCATCCACAACCTTCTGAGCATCCTCTTGGCCTTGAGCGTAGGTGATTAAGACATGGGCTCCACCTGCCGCTAACAGTTTTGCAGTCACCTCCCCCAGACCTCTAGAACCGCCGACAATGAGAGCATTCTGACCCTTAAATTCTCCCTGAACTACATGAGTATTGACCATCTCACTATATTTAGGCTGAGCCTGGGGAGATGGTCGTATAAAAGCTTTTATTTCACCTACTAAGTTTGATGTACTTACAGCAATTGTTGCCAAATTAAACCGTTCGTCTAGTTTTAAGACCCTGTAGGTCATTTTCGGCCCCATATCCCGTTGGCTAGATCTTAAAAACAACTCGGAATACAGCGAATTTAAGCCAGGACACCGCATACCGACAATGTAGGTGCTGCCAAGCAATGCGGCAATTTGAGATGCCGATAAACATCTAACTAAGTTCTCAAAGCGTTCAGTTAATGCCTGCCTAGGAAAATAAAGATTAATGATTCCAGCTTCGCTAGCTAAGGATGCTTTAGTTAAGTTTTGAGGTTCTTCTGTTTCTGGGAACTTATCCAGAATGCCAGCAGTGCTCTCAAGCGCTTCTGCGATCCAGGTTATCTCCAAACGGGTTGCCACCCCACTGAGAGTACTTAATTCTAAGAAAACCTGGTCGCGCTTAACTGATGTTTGACTAAAGCTGATATCTTCATCCAGGAAAATTGGTTTACTGAAACTAGCTTGTATCGATATCAATGAGATTGGATACTGATGCTCCTTTAACCACTGATCCAGAGCCCACAAAACAGAGTGAATGCCATGCAGAACCAGCCTACCAAAGAGACTCCTTCTAGCCCTAATTGGATCAACGTGGATAGGATTGTAATCCCCCGAAATCTGGGCAAAGGCTAGCTGATCATTGATGGTAAATTGATATTTTTGCATTATTAAACCAAATCAGGATCCTGGAGTTCAGCTGATAACGTAACCACAAAAACGCAGAGTCTTTAAAGACAGTTCCTCGAACATAAACCTGACCTAAAAACTGTTTTAACTTTTGATCAAATCAGAGTTTATTTTGATGTGTGTAGGAGCCGAATTCATTTGAAGTACATCAGCCGAGAAAATATTAGAGTCTTTCTCAATGAATCCATTCCGAATCAGGAAATCTTTAATTTGCCCATTTCTAGGCCCTAATTGATAGGGGGCCGATAGATAGGCTAATCCTTGCCTTGACGCAAACCCAGCAAGGGCGCTTACAAAAGCGTCCTCAACCCCTCTACCCAAAACGCGACAGCTCATCAAGAAGGTATCCAAGACTAGATTGGAAGACTCTGGCACTAGAATCGCTAACCCAACCAAGCCATAATCACCAAAGCGATCCGCCACATTCATGACAACAATTTCATGGGTCTGCTGGAGCTGTTTAATTTCATTGAGGGATCGCCGTACCAAAGATAGATTGAATTGATTTGTCTTCTGAGTTAGTTGAGCAACCCTAGGCAAATCTCGGTCATTGGCAAAACCGAGATCTACTACTAGCTGTAAGGACTCTAAGTAACTCTCTAAGTTGGAGGCTTGTTGCTGGAGGTCTTGACGCTCTTGCTCTTGCCTCATATATTCCGTGCGTTTTTTATCTTCGTCAGTCAGACTTGCCGCATCAAAGCACCAAAGCTTAGATAAGGTTTCTACGTATTGAGTTGCATCAGTTGGCATAGGAACCACTGTGACTTCTGGAGAGTTAGCTTCAACTTCCAACCGCTCTGTCGGTGAATCATCAATAAAGACAAAGGAATCCAGCCCCAGGTTGAGTTCCTTAGCTAGGGAACGTAGATTCTCAGACTTGCTTTGCCAGTTAATCCGATAGCCAGCAACATCTGACCGTCGGATCAGCATTTCAGGGTGCTGATCGAAAACCTGCCAAACATCTGACTCTTCATTTTTACTGACGAGAACCAGTAAAATACCGCGCTGGCGATACTCAAGTAAACTTCGTTGAAAGAGGCGAAAGCTTCGACCCGGATAATCATCACTTAGAGCTAAACCATCGACACCGTCTTCGCCGACTACTCCGCCCCAGAGGGTATTATCACAATCCAAAGCCAGAACTTTTTTAGTAGGTAAGAACGTTTTGCGAATCAGCCGAGCCATAGCAATGCCTAGGTGCTGGTAAACCAGTTGACTATAGGGGGCACGGGCGACTACTTCCATAGAACTGTCTCGCCCTGCTTGTCGCCCTACTTCTTCGACAACGTTGGCAAAGTCTAAAATTTGAATTCCCTCTATCTGCTCTAGCTGACTTTGCCACCAGGCTCTAAGCTGTTCAACCTCCAACCGACTTGCAGAGAAAAATACGGAGACAACTGGTGGCAAGTTACTGACCACTAATCCAGGCTGACGCTTTGCAAAGGTTCGAATAGCTTGAATTAGCTGCTCTCCTCGTACCATGCCGCTTCTGTCACGATCTGAAATCAAGTCTTCAGGACGAGTTAGCACTACATTTAAGCCGGTTGAGTTAGCTGTAAATTCACTAGGTTGGGCCAGTAGGGTTTGCTCAATTTGATCAAATTCAAGGAAGTTGGCTTCTACAGGAAGCTGAAAGGCTCGGCACCAGAGTTCAAAGGGTGACTTGAGTGGTTGAGGAGTAAAGGTAGAAACAAATAAAACCCGCTTGACAGGATGATTTAAGACAGGAATCTCGTGTTTAGCTAGAGCTTGAGTGACTGCTTCAACCTCAAATAAAGGCAGCAGTTCGGGATTAGTTGGTAGAGCAAATTCCTGTTTAGTTAAACTTTCTTCAAGTGGGACGGATGTTTCTTGTAAGCTAAGGGATGCCGACTTTGAGACTAGTGGGCTACCTTGAGCTTCGACGCTAGTTACCGAAATAGCTTGCCTAACGGCTTGACGAGAATTTAGTTGAAAAATATCTTCTGGAGCAATCTCGATTCCAAATCGATCATAGATTGCAGAGGCCATAGACATTTGGGCCATTGAATCCCAGGACATACAGTTGTCACTGGTCAACGCATCGGTGATATCTTCTGGCTTAATGTGAATAGCTTTAGCAATGATGCCATTGACAATAGTATCGAGTTCATCTACTTGTGGCTTAGCTGGTTGGGAACTATTTTTGTGATACAAAGTTTGAACATTTGGGCTGCTAGCAACCTGGCTACTCACTTTAATAGTAAATTCAGCCTCTGATCGGTTAGGCGTCGAAAAGCGTTGAAGTTGAGGCTCTACAAGCGGCTTAGCTACAGAATCTTGATCATCCCACTTCGTTTCCTCAGCGCTGCGCTCGGTGCTGCCTACCATACGTTGAAAAACTGCTGGGTTACCACCCCAAACCTCCTGAGGGCCAATGCGAGTGAACGCCGGTAGATAACTCCGCATCTGAATGACAGCTCCCCGACCTACCTTGACGCCAGGAGCAATATAAGAGCCTCCTCCAATAACGGCGTAATCAGAAATCTCGATGGGGGCAGAGGAAAAGATTAGCTGACCACTAGGGGAAGTTGTAATGGAATGGGCCACTAGAGAGCACTCTGAACCGATCACAACATAGTTGCCGATGTGCGTCAGATCGGGATCTTGAGGTCGGGATACAACAGAGGCTTTTTTACCAATATTGATAGATGGAGAGTAGGTTCGTAAAACCAGCTTATTAATCCATCTGAGCAACACTGGTGAAAGTTGAGGATAGTTCAGTAAAGGCAGCCCTCGAATAATCGCACTCATCCGGTAGAGGGTAAGAATGCGACATATCATCAGGGAAGAGAGGAAATTGTCTAGGGTTGCTTCCTGGAGATCGACTGTAACTTTTGGAGGTTTTTTGAATGAGGCGAAAAGCAAGGACGTACAAAGGGTAGCAAGCAGCAAAAATGTAAATATCCAGAGAATATAAAACAAGGGGAAAATAGCCAGAATTTCTAGTGTACTTTTTCTAGCTAATCCAGAAAAACGCGAAATAATCAATGTAGTGAGGAAGCTCGATCCGATTAGTAGAGCAAGTGGGTATACCCAACTAGCTAGATCAAGTATTAAAGCCATCAGCTGAAAAAGAACTCTCATATTCAGGCACCCTCCTAATCTTGATCGCTAGTAGAGAAACAATGGTTTAAGCACATGAATCGAAAACACTAGAGAAAAAAACTAATTAATAAAACGCTACTAAAATCCTCAAACCTAAAACTTGCTATGGGTTCAGGATATCCAAGGCTAGAATTCAAGAATTTTTGCAACTCGAATTACAACCAAGTCCGCTATTGGCTCCATTGATAGAGGTAAGCACTCTCGCAACAGTAAGGAAGCTGTTAAAAAATCGAATTGTTCTCAGGAAAAAGACAATTCCGAATAGATTGACTAGGGATACTCGATATCGCTTGAGTTCGAAACGCAGCGAACTTCAGATCGATAAGGACTACCGTACCTTGGCAAGGGTAGTTTTTGCGAACTGGCAATAGCTCATAAAACTCCACAGTGGTTAGCTAGGTATGGGAACTAGAACTCTGACTGAGACTTGAGCCTTATCTCTACAGGTTTCACAACATCTAGGGCAAGCTGGGACTGGGTAATTAAGCCAACATGAGCTTAAGTCCGAATTATTACAGCAGCACCAATCATACAGAACATTACATACAAAGACAATCTCTCGGTGTCATTTAGAGCACATTCGCTAGTGGAAGGATGTGCTCTGTGAGGAACTTAGCCAGCGAACCTTTGTATTAAATCTATTCCTCACCAATGAAAAAGCCCGCCAATAACTTGACGGGCTTAGGATTAACCTCAATTGGATTAATTGAGGGATATTCATTTTGGCTTAGCCTGGGTTAGCTAACCTAATTTAGGCACTGGCAATGGGTAGATTGTTCAGAGTGCCAATTAGATTTTGTACCAGGCCGTTGTTTAGCTGGTAAGAGGTTGGCACCGACTCGGCCTCGTCCCCAAACGCAACCTGAGGTTGGTTAGCAGGGCCGTAGCCCAGAAACTCAAACCCTGACCATTGAGGGGTGAGGTAGGTGTGTTCAATCACCGCAATTAGGTCATGGGTGCCAGCCTGGAAGATAGCTGTACCGCGAGGTAAGTGCTTCGCATTTTGTTGAAGCTTGTAGTCAGACGCCTTGCCGTGAAGTCTAATCACATCTAAATGGGCATTGAAATTGCGGATGAAGGCATAGTCCTGCTTACCTTTCTCGGCATAGAAGCTACCGGCCCGGTCACCCAAGACGAATGTATCCTTGCCATAACCACTGTGCACCTCGGCGTAACCTTTTCCGCCGATTAGGAGGTTATCCCCGCCCACAGCATAAACGAGGTTACGGCCTTCCCCAAAGTTAATCGTGTCGTTGCCGTAGCTGCCGTAGATAGTATTCTTGCCTTTGCCGCCGCTGATGACGTTGTTTCCACCTGTGGCGTAGATAACGTCATCGCCATCGCCACCCATTAGAGTATCGTTACCGTGACCACCGTAAATGGTGTCGTTACCGGCGCCACCAAAGATTTGGTTATTGCCTCCCGCGGCATAGATGAGGTCATTACCCGTGCCGCCATCGATGGTATCGTCACCATAACCACCGTAAATGGTGTCGTTACCGGCGCCACCAGAGATTTGGTTATTACCGCCAGTCGCATAAATGAGGTCATTACCGGCGCCACCGTCGATGGTATCGTCGCCATGACCACCGTAAATGGTATCGTTACCCAATCCGCCAGAAATTTGGTCGTTGCCGCCGGTCGCATAGATGAGGTCATTACCTGCGCCACCGTCGATAGTATCGTCGCCATGACCACCGTAAAGGGTGTCATCACCCGCGCCACCAGAAATTTGGTCGTTACCGCCGGTCGCATAGATGAGGTCATTACCCAGGCCACCATCAATAGTGTCGTTACCGTGACCACCGTAGATGGTGTCGTTACCCAATCCGCCAGACATTTTGTTATTGCCGCCTGCGGTATAGAGGGTATCGTCGCCTAGGCCACCATCGATGGTGTCATTGCCGTGGCCGCCGTAGAGAGTATCGTTGCCCAGCCCGCCAGAAATGTGGTTGTTTCCCTCACCGGCGTAGATGGTATCGTCACCTGCGTCACCCATTAGATTGTCATCATCGTGGCCACCGTAAAGGGTGTCGTCGCCTAAGCCACCGGAAACGTGGTTCTTACCACCCAGCGCATAGATCACATCATTGCCGGCCAGTCCATAGATGCTGTCATCTCCTTCGGTACCAAAAAGTGTATCGTTACCGAAAGTGCCTCTGATAACGTTCTTTCCTGGCGACACAAAGGGTAGGACGGCTCCGGTTTCTGCATCCAACTTGGCTAGCCAGGCATCGGTGGCGCCCTGAACAACACTGCCAAGAGAGCCAAGCGTGAACCCACTGACGAATAAGGATCCCTTATTATCAGCGGCCAAAGCAGTTGGCTTGTCTAAATCTGTAGAACCGAACTGGGTAATCCATTTTTGGTTGCCGTAGGTATCAAAGCTGGCTACCCAGGTGTCGTAGCTGCCCTGGTTGGGGCCGCCCAAATCTGAGTCGGTAAAGCCAGTGACGTAGATATTGTCATACTCATCGACAACAATATCGCCGAGGAAAAGACCGTCATCGCCAGCGGTACCAAATTGCTTAATCCACTTCTGGTTGCCATCTTTGTCGTACTTAGCTAAGAAGGCATCATTAAAGCCAGCGTTGGGGCCAGCTAAATCACCCGCCGTCCAACCAGCAACGTAGGCATTACTGTGGCGATCCGTAGCCACGCCCCAGGCAAATTCGTAGTTGATGGAACCAAACTTTGTAATCCAAAGCTGTTCGCCTTGCTGGTCAAATCGTGACAGCCAGAGGTCATATACACCGATGCGAGGGCCGCCTAGACTGCCCTGGGCAAAGCCAGTGGCGAAGGTAGTACCGTCGGGTGCAACGGAAATACCATAGGTTTCCTCAAAGCCTGGTGGAAAGTCTGGTGAATCGAGCGAGTCGCCATTGAACCAGCGAAGATTTCCATCGATATCAAAGGATCCCACCCAAGAAAAATCTTGGAAAGATGTTTCTTCAATCTCAAGGGCTTCAACCGTTACACCGCTAATGTATACGTTGCCGTCCCGGTCAACATCTATTTGTAAGGAGTTATCAATTTCAGGCCCTGGAATTGGCTGTGGATTTTGCTGGATCCAAATTAGATTACCATCCCCATCAAAACGGGCTAGCCAAATGTCTTGATACCCTTCATTGGGGTCAGTGCCGCCTAATTCGAGGGCGAGGTTGCCAGTAGTGGTGCCTACAGCATAGAAGTTGACCTGCCCGTCGGGCGTAACAAAGGTTTCGATGTCCCAACCTACTTCGGTATGGGCTGTTCCCAGTTGCTTAATCCATTGTTCCTGCCCTTTGCTGTCGTACTTGGCAATCCAAACATCCCAAGACCCCTGGCTGGCGTCGCCTAGGGTACCCGTGGTGCCGCCGATGACATAGAGGTTGCCAAACTTATCGGTCGAAACTCCAAAGGCTGAATCTACGCCAACCGTGCCAATTTGGAGAATTGCGGGTTCCGTTAGAGGCGGTGGGGTAGTGCCCAGGTAACGGATGTAGTCCCCGTCCAGATTAAAGTCAGGCAGGGGCAAACCATCTTCTGGCAAGCCAGGACCTGGGGGAACATCCGGGAAAAAGGCCAGAATGTCAAAGTCTGCTTCTTGGGTAACTAAATCAGGTCCTAACCAAACCAAGGCTCGGCCAAAAATTGTATCCAGCTCCCCAGTGACGGGATTCTGACCCGCCAGAGCAAAGGGAATAAGGTTGTAGTTTTCCCGAGAACCATAGAGTTGGATAGTATCCAACTCGGGCTGGAAGTCAGCGATAATGGCTTGCCGTTGTAGCCCCAGGAGAAAATCGTCCAGATAGTAAGGCTGCTGCCAGTCTCCCAAAATGAAGCGATCGCTACCTCGCCTACCGGTTAGCTCAGGTCTGGCAAATATATCTGGAGCAAGTTCTTCATCTAAGAAATCACCCAGCAAAACCTGCCAGGTAAATTGATCGGCTGTTCCCTCTAGTTCGGTTAAGGGCGGGGGGACTGGCACTGGCGAGGCCGGATCGAAGGCGAGGAGAGTATCATTCCCATGCCGCGTCCATACATTTTGATCAGCACGAAAGTTGAAGGCAAAATCTGACCCAGGGGTTAATGCAAGTGTATTGCGCTGGTTAGGGTTGGTATTCTCACTCACGACAATGATTTCTCCTTAAATGCATGTGCGTTATTTAATACCTAAATCAAGGAGGCAAGCTGGACGGCGGCCAGATAGCCACTTCTCAGCCCAAAAGGGCTTTATCGGCAAGAGGGTGGCACTCACACCGAAGGATTTGAATTTATCTTTGAATTCAAAAGCTACAGAACTTTTGTATGAAATACGTGATTATGCTTAGGTTATCTTGCAAATCCCCGGCGATGGGTAAAGTCGAGATGAGCTTGCGGACTTGGAGTATAAAGTTTTACAGCTTGTTGAACTTGCTCTGGTGATTACCAGGGGAGATGCGGTTCGTCCTACCGTTTCCTGATTAGCGGCTATCTCAGGCCAGTTCGGAAAATCCACTGCTTAAGGAGGTTTGGCGAGTATCGGGTGGCCTCCACAGCCGACACTTGATCGGGACAAACCCGACCTTCACAACCCTCAGGGCATCCCTCTACGCCCGGGTGCCGAGGTTAACCACAGAGGATTGAGTAACTCTTAGAGGTGTTGCAGAATGCTTGGATAGCAAATTGCTACTACCGCGAATAGTCTGAGGGTTGATGTAACGGCTACAGGAACGATTGCTCATCGAGAGCAATCTATGGGCATAGCCAGCGGTAGCAGAACTAGGGTTAACATGGACTAAAAACATCGCAGTCATTTCTTTGGTCTCAAGGGATTTTTATGCTTTGGTAGATTCACCCCTTGAGGAATTGGCATGTCAGCCGTAAACCTAAGACTATGTCAGCGGATAGGTTCCCTAGGGGCTGCTACAGCCAGGGAACTGTAAAAGATGCAAATATTGGTCATACACCCTAAGTAAGGCAATATCAGTAATTATTCTGAAATTAACCTATGAATCTTGAAGGGGGTGCGAAGTA
>Ga0224722_1001827_pt1 | contig 11623 bp, 13 predicted proteins | sample Balambano_FR1_Me_FD_161646 | JGI IMG/M metagenome (GOLD analysis project Ga0224722, IMG submission 161646) | Freshwater sediment microbial communities from Lake Towuti, South Sulawesi, Indonesia - Balambano_FR1_MetaG | ecosystem: Environmental > Aquatic > Freshwater > Lake > Sediment | place...
TCTGCCGACTCCAGTCCACCAACGTTTTGTGCCGTTGCCCTTGATTCTGGTGATAGCGCTCTGAGGGGGTCAGGGCAGTGAGAAACGGCAGTGCCCATACCCGCTTTGCCCAGGGAATCTCAACTAACAGCATCAGGCTTAGCCACCGCAGTCCGCTGGCTTTGACCAAGTGGCTGTGACTGGAGCGCACCGGGTCTCGGTAAATCCCTTTTGCCCCAATTTGCTTGCCCCGTCGCCGCTCAATCGTATCGTCTATTCCCATGACCACTACCCCACTTGGGGCAAACACGCTCACAAGCTGTTGCAAGAGCACTCGACTGGCTTGACGGCTTGACCATACCGCTCGATTGAGGACTCGATGATAGCGCTGAAACTGTCGCTCCTGCTCCCTCCCCATCACCCGTAGGATTGCACTCACGGTTCGTTCCCCAGGCGCAACGATCGCCCCTACCAGCAACACCACTGCCCCTTCCCACACTCGCTTGGAAAACAGGGGCGCAAACATTAGAATAAAAGGCACAAATTCTTTCGGTAGCAAGTTCATCAGGAAAAATCCAATAATGCTTTCCTGATTTTGCTACCTTTCCTCTTCTCAAATGGATAAAGTCGAGCTAAGGGTAAATTCTTTCTTGGAAATCTCCTTAAGTCCTTATTCTACAGAGAAATGCGTAATAAGCAGGTGGCCCTAATTATTTGTAGGTTGGGTTTCATGCTTCAGCCCAACGCCCGCACGGGTTGCTTCCACACAAAATCGTCTTGATCAAGGCGTGTAGCGCCAGATATGATCGGACTGGTTATTTGCAAAAAGCTTCAAGTCAAACGTTTTGAGTCAGCCCTTGAACGATCCAACGGTAAACCCAGCTAACCCACCTACTCCATCCAAACGTCGCTGCGTCTTGGTTTGTCAACACCGCTCCTGTCTGCGAAGCGACTCGGCTGAAGTGTTAGAGGCGTTTCAAGCTAATCCGGTGGCTGGAGTATTTGTTAGCGCTAGCGACTGTATGGGACAGTGTGGCTCTGGCCCAACCGTAAAAATCGCGCCTGACAACATCTGGTACTGTCGAGTTAAGCCTGCTGATGTGCCCCTGATTGTTGAGCAGCATTTGCAGTCGGATAAAGCCGTAGAATCCTTATTGCATCCCCGGTTTCATCCTCGGATGGATGCTTTTTCGTCACAAGATTGAATCAAAAAAGGGGCACTGTATGCCCCTGCCTGAATTCGGATAAAGCTAAACTCTAAACTTCGCCGTGTGCCTCATCGCTCTTGCTGGGCGATGAATTATAAAGCGCATCAAGCTGCTCACGCGCATCTTCAACTGTAAACGAACGCATAACTAGAAACGGCTCATTCACGATATTTCCAGACTCATCTAACAGTTCAGGGTGAGGAACGGAGCGCGATCGCCCATACCCTGACTGGGGGTGAAACCCAGTTGAATTAGGCGAAAATCGACTTTGTGGAGCGTAAGAACGCTGAGACTCAATGCCAAGCGTCATTAAATTGCGAATCAGATTGCCCACTGCTAAAAACGCCAGAACTGTAAAGGCAAGAATGTAAATCAGGTGTAACATAATGCTCTCCTGTAGACCGACTGCTCATCAAACAAAATACTCTTAACTAAAACGCTCTCTCATGAACCGCGAAATTGAAAGTGACGCTCACTAACCGATCAGTCGCGATAACCTGCCTGTCTTATTTGTAGGATATTTGGCAAATTTGAGCATCCTCATTTTCTCAAATTTTTGCCTCAACCCCAGGCTTAAGAACTCTACTCAACTGGGTTTTCTAACCGATATTGAATAGCAACCTGCCAGCACTCCGTTACTAACTGGTGCCAGGGCATTAACACCGAGGTTTCCACGCCAACCTGGTTGTCAGTCAACTTCATCAGCATCTGAGCAGTGCTAACCTGCTGCTGGGCTTGCTTGACCCGCTCTAGCAGGTCAGATTGCCTCCGTTCACCCAAAAATTTAATTGTATGAGACTCAAGCAGAGTGCGCGATCGCTCAAACCAATACTGAAAATCTTCCAGCAGAGGCTCTAGCAGAGTTTTAAGCAATTCAGGCTCAGGCGCATTGAAATTAGAAGAATTAAACATTGATTTAGACATAGATTTCTAACTTAACTAAAATCTTAACGCGATTTACGTTTTGTAACAATTAGGTTGGGGCTAGGGGTTGGGAGCTGGGTTAAGAATGCAATCCTTCATCCCTCATCCCCCGTGTAAGATGGAGGCTGTAGAATACCTCCCCCTGAATGACCTATGCGAACTAGCCTGACTTCAACCCCAACTCGAACTACGAAATTGCCAAACAATGCATTCTTTGACCGATTTTGTCCATTTGTAGTTTTGATTAATCGATTACCAGACAATGCCTAACCTAGAATCATCTTCCCAACAGCCTGAAGCACTTCAACCCCAGTCAGACAGCCCAGAGAAAATCCACTTGCCGCGTACTAGTGAATCTGAACAGTTAAAAAAAATTCGCCACACCGCTTCACACGTGATGGCGATGGCTGTACAAAAGCTATTTCCCAAAGCGCAGGTAACTATTGGTCCCTGGATCGAAAACGGTTTTTATTATGACTTTGACAGTCCTGAGCCGTTCACCGAGAAAGACTTGAAGGCAGTTAAGAAGGAGATGACGAAGATCATCAACCGCAAGCTGCCTGTGACGCGAGAAGAAATCAGTCGGGAAGAAGCTGAGCGTCGCATCAAGTCCATTAACGAGCCTTACAAGTTAGAAATTCTGGAAGGACTGGAAGACCCAATTACGATTTACCATCTGGGCGACCAGTGGTGGGATTTGTGTGCTGGGCCGCATTTGGAAAGCACGGCTGAGTTACATCCTGATGCGATCGCCCTGGAAAGCGTTGCGGGTGCTTATTGGCGAGGCGACGAAACCAAAGCACAGCTCCAGCGCATCTATGGCACTGCCTGGGAAACGCCGGAACAGCTAGCAGAATACAAACGCCGCAAAGAAGAAGCGCTCAAGCGTGACCACCGCAAGCTCGGACGAGAATTGGGGCTGTTTATCTTTGCCGATCCGGTTGGGCCGGGTTTGCCGCTGTGGACTCCTAAAGGAACGGTATTGCGATCGACGCTAGAAGATTTCCTCAAGCAAGAGCAAATTAAGCGTGGCTACCTGCCTGTTGTTACGCCACACATCGGCCGGGTTGACCTGTTCAAAATTTCGGGGCACTGGCAGAACTATAAAGAAGATATGTTCCCAATGATGGCAGAGGATGATGAGTCGCGTCAGGCAGAGCAAGGCTTTGCCCTGAAGCCGATGAACTGCCCCTTCCACATTCAGATCTATAAAAGTGAGTTGCGCTCTTATCGGGAATTGCCGATGCGCCTTGCAGAGTTTGGCACGGTCTACCGCTACGAGCAATCGGGCGAACTGGGTGGCTTGACTCGCGTTCGAGGCTTTACGGTAGATGACTCTCACCTGTTTGTCACACCCGAACAGCTAGATGAAGAGTTCCTCAGCGTGGTGGACTTAACCCTGGCGGTGTTTAAGAATCTGCAACTGAAGAACTTTAGAGCCAGACTCAGCTTCCGTGACCCGGCATTAGACAAGTACATTGGCTCTGATGAAGCCTGGAATAAGGCAGAATCCGCCATTCGCCGCGCAGTAGAGACGCTGGGGATGGATCACTTTGAGGGCATCGGGGAAGCTGCTTTTTACGGACCAAAGCTTGACTTTATCTTTCAGGATGCACTCGATCGCGAGTGGCAGTTGGGCACAGCACAGGTCGATTACAACCTGCCCGAACGGTTTGAACTGGAGTATGTAGCGAAAGACGGCAGCCGCCAACGCCCTGTGATGATTCACCGCGCTCCTTTTGGCTCTCTGGAACGACTGGTCGGCATTCTAATTGAGGAATACGCAGGCGACTTTCCGCTGTGGCTCTCCCCGGTGCAGGTAAGATTGTTGCCCGTTGGAGAAGAGCAATTGCCTTTCGCTCAGGAAATTGCGGCAAAGATGCGATCGCTCCAGATCCGCGTCGAAACAGACAACAGCGGCGACCACCTCAAGAAGCAGGTTCGCAATGCCGAAAAGGAAAAAATTCCTGTAACTGCTATTGTTGGCGCAAAAGAAGTAGAGTCTAACTCTCTCAGCATTCGCATCCGTGAAGCCGGAAAGGATACTCAAGATTTGGGCGCAATTCCAGTTGATCAGGTAATCGAGCGGGTGAAAGGGGCGATCGCTCACTACACTCACTTCTAGTTAAATCAAGTGAAACTATCGCTGAGTTGGGCAACTTCATCGAGACGAATGGGCTGCTGGTAGAGCATGACGGTGATTTCTTGCAGCAGTTCACCTTCACTCATTTTGGCAGTTTTGAGCAGTTCAGTAGGGAGGGTGATGCTCATCAGTGGAATAAGAGAGGAATAGTCTGATTTTAGCTTGGAAGATAGGGGCGATCGCCCCTTATCCCTCACTCTTGTGTACTGTCTCACTAAAAGCAGCGTTGAAGTTCATTTGAACTTTGGGCTTGTCTGACATTGAGGTTGCTCCTAAAACCGCTTGATGATAGGTTGCCTCGCTTTTCTGGATATCTGCTGAAGTCAGCGTCAGAACGGCAATCGTCTCACCATTGGGTGAATGAATTCAAATTCAAATGCCTGTCCGTCTCTGTAGCAATGCACAACGGCTCCGCGATCGCCCTGCCTCAGCCCATATTCTTCAATATCATGCGTGAGGGTAACTACATCAAGTTCATCAATTGCAGTATTGAGGTGTTGAATCATGGTGCTGCCTCAGAGCGGATGAGCGGTTACAAATGGAGATTTTTTGCTAAGAGAGGGCGATTACCCTAAAGGGAACTGCTTCGCACCGCCAGTTCGGTAAGCAAATCAGCTTCTATCAGTTGAAGATTGTCAGGTAAGTCAATCGTGATTTGCATATTCAAACTCTAAAGTAGTGATTTCTAAAGGTGTTTACAGATTTTGGTGGCTAGCTTTCTTCACTAGCTATTCTAAATTTTCTAAATCAGCAAGATCCTGCAATCTTCCTGATGCCTTTTTGTTAATTTTGAGGTTTTCTAAACTAATGAAATCAACTCTAATTCCACTAATTGAAACTTCAACTTTAGATTGATAACAGATATTAAAATCAACTCCATCAGGAGTTGTTACTAAGTCAATTCGGTTAGGGGGATATCCAAGCTGGATTACCTGGTCTGGGATGACAAAATCGTTTTGACTTAGCCCCACAGAGCCAAAGCCAAAATCTGACAGAGCGTTCATTAGCCGCTTGGCGTTTGCCACCTCCATCTCAATCCAAATGTCTAAATCTTTGGTGTAGCGAGGATGTCCATGTAAGGCAACAGCATAGCCGCCAATCACCATATAGCGAACCTCATGTTTGTTTAACAATTCGATAAACTCTTTGAAATCCTGGCTCAGCATTGTATCTCCATTGATGATACTCTCGGCGAATCGTTTCTAAAGCAGCCAGCCTTGCTGCATAAGATTGACTTCGCCAATAGTCCACATCTGACTTTGAAGATTTGAGATTAGTTTTTGTAACTATAATCGCGCGTTTTTCAGACATCGCCCCTATCTTTCAGTAAACGTCACTCTATTAACCGTTTGCTCCTCTACCCCATCACCCTCCTCAACTCGATCGCCACTGCTCGAATGCCCTCCGCGATTTCCCGAAATGCCTCATCTTGATTATCCCAGGTTGTCACGGGCTGTTTATTTTTGGGCAAAACGGGAGCTGACTGAAGGATGCGCCGCCCAATCTACCGGACGCAGCAGAGTAAGGACGATTACGGCACGTCCTTCACCCCTTATATTCTTTGCTCTTTCGTCTTCATTCCTCTGATTCTTGAAGGGTATGATCGTACAACGCTTGACTAATCCGAAAGCCTGCTTCGGTGATTAAACGATCAAGCAATGGTTTGGCAGCAGGAATAAGTCCTTGGTTTTTGGCATTGACTAGAATACCTACAATGCCACGAATTTTAAGACCATATTGCAAGGCAATACTTCTGCCAAGACGTTCATCAATCAGTAAACGGTCGGCATTCAGCTCAATTGCAAGAGAAATTGCAGAGGCTTCACCCGGATCAAGGACTTGGCTCAGGGTTTGAATAAGTTGAAAGTTTTTAGGAGTTTGAATTTCAAGCCACCCTGTGTTGATCAGTGTCGAGATAGTAGATCGAATTTCGGGGAGACGCACCAGTTCAGTGTGGACAATGGGCGGAATCAGAACTGTTGGATAAATCTTTTGTAGAAGGCTGATTTCACCAATCACGGCTAGGTTGCTCAGGGGTGAGGTGTTGCTGACAATTTGCATTACCAACCATTCTGGCGCAGACTGCTGAGGTCTTGCTCTAAATCGTCAAGATCATAGTGAATGCAGATACCACGACTAGCAATCAGGCGTTGAAATTCAATTTGATGAAGGTTGGCAAGTTGGCTGGCAGTGCCAAGGGTGATGCGGTTTTGCTGAAAGAGGGCGATCGCCAGTTCGGTACGCAAATCGGCTTCGGTCAGTTGAAGATGGTCAGGTAGGTCAATCGTGATTTGCATGATTCAAGCTCTAAGGTAGGATTTCTCTAGAGTTTGCAACCCATTAAGAGGCTAATAGTGCAGTGACAGCTTCTTCAGACATAAAGCGGCGAAAGTCTAAAATTTCGACTAAAACTAGTTTTTCATCTTGAGAATAGTGCAGAATCACTTGACCTTCTTCCTCTGCGTAGGCAATCGGATCTTCAGATAGCTCAACTAAAAGAGCATCAACATCTTTGCTATAGCTAATCTTTTTCATATCTAGACTTCCTGCCAGGATAAAGAGTAATGATCAAAATAAATGTACTGAATTCTCGGTAGACCACTCTCAGCACTCGGTTTTCATCTAATCGCTTTTGAGCAATCTGTTTATCATCTTCTCCAAGTTCTAATTTGTCAGGTAAACGAATGGCTTCGGCGACGAATTCTGGCTTGACCGTGATTCCATGATTAGCAAGTATTTCTATCTTGAGTTGTGAGTGTTCACTGAAGCGAATTTCTTTCATGGGTCGCTTGCCTGAGCCAGTCGTGGATAGTTGGTTGCGATCGCTTCATCGTTGACACCTGATTTCCACTCTACCCTCTACCCTTTTCCCTCCTCAACTCGATCGCCACTGCTCGAATGCCCTCAGCGATTTGCCGAAATGCCTCATCTCGATTATCCCAGGTTGTCACGGGCCGTTTATTTTTAGGCAGCATATCAAGCTGACTGAAGGGTGCGCCTGCCCAATCTACCGGACGCAGCAGGATGGGAATGACGTGAGCTTCACCCGCCTGATGGCGTTCCATTGCCCGTTTGATTTCCAGGTCGTAGCAGGTGTTGTCTGCAATGGAGTCGGAACTGATTAGCAGCAGGATAATGTCGGCGGTGTTGAGCTGTTGGCTAATCACTTGCTCCCGTTCGTCTCCGGGGAGAATTTGGCGACTGTCCCAACTGCTGATGACTCCTTGTCGTTCTAGCAGGTTGAGGTGTTTGGCTAACTCCTGTTGCAGGGCTTCATCCTTTGGGGCATAGGAGAAGAAGAGGGCGATCGCTTGTCCTTGCAGAATCAGACCATGAGCAATTTCGTGGTTGTAGTACTTGCAGTTGGATTGAATTTCAGAAATTGCCCAAAGTATCTGTTTCCTTCCACCATTGATGATCAGGCTGTTCAAATCCTTTAGATGATTTTTTGTTAATTCCACTCGAATTTTACATAGAACAATTGCTGCTCTATTGCATAAATAAGGCTCTGCACGTGGATAAATGTTTGGATTTTGAAGTACTGTCAATAACTTTTCAACCATCCAATCATTGCTCAATGATGCCAATGCATTAATTATTCTATTGGTTAATTTATGTTCCGGATTAATCAAAGCCTCAAATAAATCTAGAATAACTTCTTGTTTGCCAAGTTCTGCTAAAACAATAATGGCTGCTTGACTACCTGAATCTTTAAACCTGAACAGTATTTTCAGCGCTTCCTCAGTAGCGATCTTTCGTAAAGATTCTGCAACTTGTATTTGAGTTTCAACAGATAACCTTCTTTCATACTGCCATTGCCAAATGGCATCGTCATCTCCTAAAGCACGCAATTCTTGTTCAGTAAGTCCTGGAACGGTTATTATCTTATCAAATATTGTAATTGAGGTTTGTATATGCTTATTTTCTTCACCAGGAAGATGGTAATATCTCACGGTTTTAGCTAATTCTGAAGTTGCTTCAGCTAGTCCAAATTTCCCCAAGGCAATTGCTGCACTTCTGCGAACTGAGTAGTCTGTGTCTTGGAGAGCATTTATCAAAAGAGGAATCGCCTCTCGATTACTTAATTCACCTAATATATCAGCAGCAGTTCTACGAATATTCTTGTTGCTGTTCTCTAAGCCTTCACAGAGTTTTGAAAATGCTTCATTATTATGCAACATCCCCAAAGTGATTGCTGCACACCAACCAACTTCCCAATTAGGGTGCTGAAGCATCTTGCAAAGCTCTTCAATCACTATCAAACTATTCTGTTTAACCAAATTTTCAATGACCTTTCTGCGAATTTTATGATCTTGATCTCCCAGGTTCTTAATTAACGCCATAGTCGTATCTTTTGTACAATGCTTTCCTAAAGCATCAATAATACCTTCACGAACAAAGGAGTCAGTCTCATTCTCTAATGCTTGAATAAGTTTATTAGCAACAGATTCATTAACAATTCTTCCCAGTAGATCTACTGCCCTTCTCCTGGAATTTGAACAATCTTGGCTGTCAACTATCTCAAACAATTTAGGTATAAGATTTATACCATCTAACTTTACCAATAGGATTTCAGGCTCTGGAGAGCTGAAAATTGTAAGAAAAGTGGAACTAAAAACCTTTTTATGTAACTCTGAAATGGCATCGGCAGGCGAGAGTGTACTAAGTGACTTAATAATTTGTATCCATAATTCAGTTTTTGGATCTGGCAAACTAAAAGTTTTCTGTTCTCGGAAAAGATTATTTAAATCCCGTAGTTTTTGGCATAAATAATGAATTGCTAGCCGCCCGCCAATATTTGTTAGCCAAGTTACAGCACTTTGAGTAATATCTAAATTCTCACTTTCTATAGCTTGGAGTAAAGATGGAATTACTAATTCAGATTGAGTTATTCCTAGTAGCTCAACTTTAAGCCACTCTGGTATTGCGAGCATATTTATAGTTTCAATGGCTTGCTGTTGAACAGCCGAACGGCCTTTTCCGGCTAATTTCGCTCCTAATCTCAAGTCCACATGCAGCGCTAGCTTTATGACTCGCAATGCCAAAGCCTCCTCTTCCACGAGTGCCAGCATTAGGGCGATCGCCTCTGTCCACTTCAAATAGTTGAGGTACTCGCGTTTGAATTTGTCCTCATCCTCAAGTAGCGTAGGAAGCTGTTGCAGTAGGTGTTCAGCCGCATAGTATTCCTGAATTAGTTGATGACAAAAACTGACTTCACCTTTGTGAGATCTTTGCAGCAGATGATATTTAAGGAGATTTTTGAGCAATACTTGAGCTTGTCTCTGGTCAATCGCTTCCGTGCTTGGGAATTGGAGCAGTATATTTGTCGCTTGCCTTTCTGAAATGACTAAACTTGGATTGTGTGGATCGGGCGATCGCAACATTTCAAAAGCCAAGTATTTCAGCAAAAGATTCCAATACTCAAGCTCCTCTGGAGAAACTGGAATTCCCTCTTGATTGATTTTGTAGTTTGTGTAACTTCCAGTGAACCTTCGGAATGCCTCTCCTAAGCTTTCTGGCACCGGATCTGAGTTTTTGGAAATGTCGTATAGCATCCATAAAACAAATGGTGTTTTTCCAAGCTCTCGGTCGTCTTTGTTTAAGAGCTTCAGGATTTGCTCCTCTTGCCCTGGCATACATTCTCTTAAAAACCTTGTGATTTCTGGGTCACTTAGGGTTTGTAGATTCAGTCGTCTTTGGATGCCCAAACTGTCGCCAGAACTGCGTGTAGTACAGACAAGCGGAATTTTGGCGCGATCGCAATCCGCTCGAAAGCCCACCAGCTTACTATAAATGGTGCCTGCGGGAATCTCATTCAATCCATCCAAGAGCAGAAATAGACGTTTCTCTTGAAACAAAAGCGTTTTGATTTCCGAAATTGTTAAAGGTAGTTCTGGTTCTAACGCTTCTTTTATTAGGGTTAACATTCCTGAACTGTCTTCATCATCGGAAAGCAGTTTTTGATAATCTTTCAGCTTCACCAACACAGGAATGCGAGGTCGTGTGCTTTTCAGTTCTTGCTCTGCTAGAACGACCCAGAGCCTTAGCAACGCGGTTGTTTTTCCTGTACCTGGGGAACCAACCAATAAAACGTGTTCTGATTTGGCATAATGAATGATTCCTTGAAGTAACCCCCAAGGATCGCTCTCTTTCTTCCCTGGAGTGTCTTCACTTGTCTCTTCGATTTGTACGGTTTGCTCAAACGTAAAGGTTGCTTGGCGGGCAGAAATTGCCTCAGTCAGACGATAACGATTCCACCATTGCTCGTAATACTGGCAAAGCGATCGCAAATACGACTTTACCCTTTCGGTGTCCAATGTTGTGCCCTGATGATTGGTAGTTGGCAATAAATCACTCCAACGCCAATCGCTCCCATGAAACTCCTGCTGTAAATCTCTCAATTCTGGAAACTGCTCCAAAATTACATGAGTCGGAATCGCACCGCCGCCCAAATCAGAAGAGCGATCGCGGGTAAATTTGACAATTCCGCAAACTTTCCCCGTCCGCTGATTGAGCAATGGCGAACCGCTCATTCCCGGTCGCACCTGTCCCAGGTTAAACAAAATTGAGTCTGCACTTCCGGTGGTGCCGTCACAGTTGAACGTGCGCGGTTCTCCCTGGCGATCGCCTTCATCGGGATAGCCAAATAAATACAGTGGATCGCGGGGTTCGACCTCCGCATCCAGGTAAACGCAGGGTGGGTTGGCGTGGGTTGGAAGCGTGACTCGTAGCAGAGCCAAGTCATAGGGGCTTGGGAGCGATCGCTCTACCACTGCCTGTAAACCGTTCTCCTGGCTCTGCCACTGTATTTGAATAGGTTCCTTTACTCCTTGCACCACATGAGCGCAGGTAAGAACCCATCCTGGAGCCACAAAAAAGCCTGTGCCCCAACCCTGTCGATAGGGAAAGGTCAACTTCACGGTACACTGTTGCAACAAATCCTCTAGCTGGCTCATGCTTCAGAACTTACTCTGCCTTTTCCCACTCCAGCGTAATTTCGAGATTGGCTTTGCCTGTACCTCTAACAATGGCCGCCACCAGACTGCCCTGCTCAATCTGAATCTCTAGCCCAAACTTAACGCTGGCTTTACTGGGAGATACTTTTTGCAACGAGGTGGTGATTGCTTCGGCAACTCCCTCGATCGCATCTGTCACCCCCTGAAAGGACTTGACATCAAACCCAACATCTTCCCGCCCAGACTGAGCAACTTCAACCTTTACCTGTGCCCCATTTGGAAGTTGAACTGGAACGGTGCCGCTGGAGGAATCTGCAAAATGGGAATCTGTAAAGGACATGAATTGATTTCCTTACCATTTGCCTCAGTTATAGCAGGAAGGAGGAGGGAGGGAGAGGGGGAAGGGATGAGAG